>OGHU01001643.1_pt1 | contig 12725 bp, 17 predicted proteins | sample 1571521 | NCBI WGS metagenome assembly OGHU01 (sample SAMEA2581963, study PRJEB24529) | metagenome | biome: Human gut stool | place: China | collected 2011 | reverse complement strand
CGTCAGCTGAGAGCGCTACAACTCGTAGTGATTCAGCGTCTAATAAAGTAAGTAACCAAGATTTTAGTTCACATTCTGTTTCACACAGTGCCTTTGCTAAATCTATGACTTCTGAGACAGCCCAAGATTCTCAACAAGATAGTCTTGGCTTGTTTTCAGATTCCCAAGCGGAGTCTTTAGTATCTGATGCTCATTCAAACCTAGCGTCTATTCCTAAAGAGCCAATTGAGGAGGAGACAAAGGTAAATATCCCTCAGGAGACTGAAACGTCGAAACGCCGTTTTAAACGTCCAGTTTGGGAGACTAGTCTTAACGAAGCATCTGAAGAGGAGTATATTCCTGCAGATGTGGCTAAGGAGCTCATTGAAGCTAAGTCTAACGAAGCTATTTATACATCCCCTAAAGCTTGGAAAATAAAATTTACTACAAAAATGGCTACATAATTAAAATATACTCTTATTTTATCTACAGATTTAATTAGGAAATAAAAAAATTACTCTGAATTTATCTACATAAAAAAATTTATTCAAATAAAACGTACAATTAAATAGATATAAGTTGGAAAAGAGGAAGATAAATGTGGATTTCATGCAAACCATAAGAAAAATATTTTGCAAAAAATATATTAAGACGACAAAATTATAAAGTGGCTAATAATAGCAAGGATAATTAAATTGAAATTATAAAATAAAAAATTATTGATTTATAATTTTGGAGACAACGATGTAGAAGAGTAGATAAAAATGTAGACAAAAATGAACTCAGTTCAAATTTAGAACAAACATATTAAAGGCGCAGTAGATTAAAAATCATACCACGCCTAAATTATTTAATATTGAAGAGTATTGGTTATGCCAGTAAAACATGAGATATGAAAAAATATGTTAGATATATTAATTTATATCTGATGGCATATCAATTAATTTCGTTTTATCAAAATTAAGATCCTGTATTTCAGCATCTGATAGTGGTAAAAATTTAATGATAAAAACATTGTTCTTAAGTTCAAAACTGTCTATAACAATATTGTTATCAACAAATTCCTGAAGAGATTCTTTTATCAGCTGCAGATTTTTCTTTTTGTTTTTTAGTTTAAATCGAACTATTTTTTGAAAGTAGGTATAATTATATTCACCTATGAAAGTTTCCTGGTTAGATATCTGTTCACGTTTCATTGCATAACATATTATTCTTGATAAGTTATTGTCTAGAACATCATATGAAGCAGAAGTGATAGAAATCAGTTTTTTCTTAATAATCGCATTGCTTAGTATTTCTCCAAATTGAGCAATAGCATAGGGTCTTTCTACATCCTCTTTAATAACAATATTATCAAATAAGTTGAAGTAGATTTTACTACCTGCTTCTTCATATGAAAAATTGTATTCTACTAATTTTCTACAAGAATTAGATATTTTTTTAATAACATTTTTACCTACATGATAATCAACAACTTCTTTACCTAAAGTATTAAGATCAACAACAACAGATTTTTCTTTATAAAATTCCTGCATATTTATATTAGAAATAAAGGCATTAACTAATTTTAAATCATTAGAATCCATAGCTTTAGGAGGAGTAAGTTTACCACTATCTACAGTTACTTCAAGAAGTTCCTTACCATCGTCATCAGTAATAATCTCTTTTAAAAGGTTATTAGAAGCTGTATCCATCATAAGTGTAAAAGAAGATGGACTAAATAAAGGTTTATCAACAAGATCTACAGGAAATAGCCTTAGGTAAGAATCAATGTTTCCAGCAAGTTCATTTTCGATATATTTCCATGCACTTATAATTAAATCATTTTTCAATGAATTATATATTGATTTATTTGTAAAAGATGATATGCCAGGAAATTCAATAAGAAGACTATTAGAGTCATCCTTCCATAAAGTTGCAGCTTTCTTTTTATCTTCTATAATTTCATCAAGGTTTTTATCTCCAAATATTTTGTAGTAATCATCTACAGGTAAAGTTTTAGCCATAATAACAATATTAGAGAGGGGATGTTTTGGATCATCAATGTTAATAGTATCGATATCATTAATATAAGCTTTATACCATCTTGCTCTTTTCTGGAGACGCGATTTTTTAATCTTTGCAATAATAGGGATTAAATCTTCACGGCTTGACTTTCCATCAAGATAGTCCATAAGAGTTTCATCTATAAGACTTGTCACAGTATCAGCTGAAAAGTTAAGCAAATTTCTTTTTTTATTAAAATAGTCAATAATGACAGGATTAATATGATTGGCCAGTTCTTCAATAAATCGACGAGAGTATTGTTCCATGTTATGCTCCTTTATATAAATATAGAAAATTATTGTATTGGTTTTGGAACCATTTCTTAATTAATTTTGGGTTTTGTTTTCTTTATTTTTTAGTATAGTAGTGGGATGATTATTTGTCAAGTATATTGACATATGTCGTCATATATAATAATATAGCCATATGTTAGTATGAATAATCGCTATTATTTTTGTATTCTTGAAATGATTAAACGTATTAAATCAAGAATTTAAAGAATTTATATATACATATTTTTATTTATAGTACATTTGAGGAGATAGTAATGATATCTGATGAATTTAATTCAAAAATATGGATTTATTTTGAAACCAATCTTAAACCAAGAACAAGAAAAGAATATTTCAAAATTATAAAAGATTTTAATAAAGAGATTGGTCATGATCCACTTACATTAACAAGCAAAGAAGCTAAACAATATTACAATTATTTACTAAATAAAATGGAACACAACCTGATTAGTTATTCAACGGGCGTTATGAGATTATCTGTTATCAGATCTATATGTAATTTTATAGAGTATTATAATATTAATCACGGAAATAAGTATATTAATTATTTTAAAGAATATTCTCTTCCTGAACCTGATAGATTAATTGATGAAAAAGGAATACCTAACAGTCTTGAAATAAACAATATACTTGAAGCAATTAAAGAATGTGATGATAAAAAAGCATTCCTGATTTTTTCATTAGCAGTAAAATGTGCTTTAACAAATTCTGAAATATGTAAACTTAATATGGAATATATTGTTCTTGATAAGACAAGTAACTCAATATGTATTAATTATCCTGCAAATAGCAGGAATAATATAGCAAGAACAATAAAAATACCAGACGATGTTGCAAAATTATTAGATGAATATATTTATGAAAATAATATCAAAGAAGGTCCTGTATTCATCAATAAAAGAAAAAACAGAATGCAGCTAAGGGACTCCGAAAGATTAATCGAAAAATACTGTAAAATATGTCTTGATAATAATAAAATTAGAAATAAATACACCTTGCAGGCTTTAAGACATGCTGGTTTATCATATATGCTTGCTGGTGGAGCTCCAAAAGATGCAGTTGCAAACTATGCCGGTATAACAGGCAGGTGGATGACACGTTATGACAGGATAATAACATCTAAAACATATAATCAGGCAGTAAACTATAGTATAATCACCATTCAGTAAATAAATAAAAAATTGCACAATATATCCCGAATATCGTTTAAGAATATTTAACATAGTATTAATTGTAGTACCATAAAAAAGATAGTACTTTTCAAAGTATTTAACTATGTTATAATAATAATCGAAAAGAGCTTTATATGAGCTCAATACAATTCCCCAATGTCCCATCAAAAGATTATATCTTTTGGTGGGATCCCCTTTTTTACTACAATTTAATTAAACTCTGATAAATATTTTCTATATTTTACTGGCAACATATTCCTCTGCAATTCAGGATTAATTCTTTCTTTAATAGCAATTGAATTAAAAAAGCTTTTCCAAAGCTTCTGACATTTAATATCATAATCTGAATATGAATTTATCTTATTATATAAACCTGAGTCAGAATCATTATAAAACATGTTCTTTCCATTTGCTGTATGAATATAGCAAAAATTTCTTTTAATATCGTATATAACAAAATCCTCACAATGAAGTCTGTCAGCAAAATGATCCGTCAACATATATATTATGTTATTATCAGGCTCAATTCTTGCAAGAAGTAATCCAGAAGCATTTTCATTAAATCTTATTATCTCCCTATAAAACGCAGCTTCATTAGAAACTTTCCTATCAATCTTAAATAAATCATATATGAATTTATCATGTATATTATTAATATATTCTTTTCCGTGTTTAAAAAGTTTCTGTAAGCTATGATATACTACAGAAGCTTTAGATGGCTCATTGGAATTTATAACTCTGAAAATAATACTATATACATAATCACCCAGTTTTTGTTGTATTGAACGTATTACTTTATTACTAATATTGTAATCTGCTTTTACATAAGTATATGTTTCAAAAAAAGAATAATTAGAATTCTTCGCATCAAAAATACAACTTATATCTGTATGACTTGTTCCTTCTTCCCATGCCATATATATAGCCGTAAATATACCATCTATACTATCTTCACAAATAAATATATTAATTAAAGTATTAAAACCACTCATATAAATATAATCCTTTTTCTTTACGCTTATTATATCTTATAATTATAATTGTCATCAAAAAAAGACAGCTGCTTATAAGTGTTATGATGTTCTAAATCATATATTTTTCTCAGGTCTTTAGAATCAATAATACAATTGGTTATATAATCCTGATCTATTTTAATGTTATACATCATATGTCCATTACATGTTATGAAGTATATGGCTCTTTTTAAAACAACACCTATTTTTTTTAAATCATTAAAATCCAGCTTTACATGTTTTCTGGCATATAGTATTCTTTTAGCAGATTTAACTCCGATCCCTGGAACACGAAGTAACATATTATAATCAGCTTTATTAATTTCGACTGGAAAAATCCCAAGGTTTCGTAAAGCCCAGTCACACTTAGGATCAAGCATGGAATTAAAATTAGGATGCTTTTCAGATAATAATTCAGAAGCTTTAAATCCATAAAATCTCATAAGCCAATCAGCCTGATATAAACGATGCTCTCTTAGCAGAGGAACTCCAGTCCCATCAGGCTGAAGTGGCAAATCAACGTCCATATTTACATTAACAAAAGCAGAATAGAAAACTCTTTTTAAACTATATTGGTTGTATAAAGCCTCTGCTATAGTGACAAGATGATAATCAGTTTCATCAGTTGCACCAACAATCATCTGTGTACTTTGCCCAGCTGGTACAAAAACTGGTTTTTTGTACCTTGTAGGAATAACATCAGAATCTTTAATATAATTATCCTGTAAATATATTCCCGTTTCTTTATATCTTATCTCTTCCAAAGTCTTTTTCTTAACACCAATCAGATTCATATTGGAATTAATCTCATGCTGAATCATACGCATTGGCTTTAATATATTATCTCTTGACTTAGATGGTGCTAATTTTTTAAGAGCGGCATTTGTAGGAAGCTCTAAATTAACACTCATTCTGTCTACATAATAACCAGCAAGCTTAATAAGTTCTTCACTGGCACCAGGTATAGCTTTCATATGAATATAACCACCAAAATTATACTTTGTTCTAAGAATAATAACAGTTTTAAGCATTCTTTTCATAGTTTCATCAGGCGTCTGGATTATTCCTGAGCTTAAGAATAGTCCTTCTATATAATTTCTTTTATAAAACTGAACAGTAAGTTCACATATCTCTTCAGGCGTAAATGTTGCTCTTACAACATCATTAGAAGCCCTGTTTATACAGTACTTACAATTATAAATACATTCGTTAGTTAGAAGGATTTTTAATAATGATATACACCTTCCATCTGCACTAAAACTATGGCATATGCCACATGCCCTGGAATTCCCAATACCTTTTTTGTTGTTATTTCTTTCTACACCGCTTGAAGAACAAGACACATCATATTTTGCAGCATCAGACAATATTTCAAGTTTTTCCATAATACTAAGATTATCTTTTATTATCATATATTCAACAACTCCTAAATAAGTATAAGAACATTTGTTTGCATTTATATAATAGAACATTTGTTTGCATAATGCAAGAACTAACTATTTACGATTGACTATTAGTACAACTTTTTAACTTGACACTCACAGCATAATATTGATAATAAAATATAAAGATGTATTATTAAGAAGATGTCTTATAGATTTTTTATAAGGAGATAGTTCTAATGAATAAAATTGTGATTTTTGATCTTGATGGAACATTATTAAACACACTTGAAGATTTATGTGATTCTGTTAACTATGCACTTAAAACCAACGGATTACCAGAAAGAAGTATAGAAGAAGTAAGAAATTTCGTTGGTAATGGCATACGGCTTTTAATTGAACGAAGTGTTCCAGCCAATACAACTAAAGATATAACAGATAAAACATTTGAATGTTTTAAAACATATTATGGATTACATTGTAATGATAAAACAAAAACTTATCCTGGAGTTATAAACATGCTAAAAAAAGTAAAAGCAAACGGATATAAGACAGCTGTCCTGTCAAATAAAGCCCAATATGCTGTAACCAAACTCTGTAATATATATTTTGATAATGTAATTGATATTGCAATAGGTGCTAAAGAAAATATACCAAAAAAACCTGCGCCTGATGCCCTTTTTATGTGTGCAAAAGAACAGAACATTGATCTTAAAAATGTAATATATGTTGGAGATTCTGATGTTGATGTAGCTACCGCAAAAAATGCAGGCGTAACTGGAATAGCTGTAACATGGGGATTCAGGAGTCGTGAAACCTTAAAAAAATGTGGTGCAGAAATATTAGTCAAAAATACGAAAGAATTATCAGATGTATTACAACAATGTATAACAAAAAAATCCTGCTGACATTCATTTTATAATAAAACTGTAAAGAAAGTAAACTGAAAATCCAAAAACAATTTACGAAAAACGGTTAACAAATAAAGCAGATAAAACGAAAATAGACAAAATAGATAAAATTTCAAAAAACCACTTGACATATTATGATTAAATATGTATTATAGTGCTTGTGTTCGCTAAAGCTATTGTTTTTAAGAACATTAAATATAATATGCGCGAGTGGCTCAGTGGTGGAGCACCTCCTTGCCAAGGAGGGGGTCGCGGGTTCGATCCCCGTCTCGCGCTCTCGTTATTTTATTAGCACCCAGTTAATGGGTGCTTTTATTATTTTTCTTAGACCTCCAGACATCATATCTGAAACGAATATAATCTTTAAACTGTATTAGCTGCCACAAAGAAGCAAGCAGCATAAAAATTGATACAACACATACTAAAATTAAAATCATTTTAACTCCTTAATCTCACTTAAAGCATAATCTATACGCGACATATACATAGAATAGCCAGCTTCATAACTCAATATGTAACATTTTTCAGTTGTTTCCATATCACTATGACCGCACAAATCTGTTATTACCCTTGTCGGTACTCCATTCATATGCAACAATGAAGCAAATGTCTTCCTTATCCGATGTGAATTAATCGGACTTATACCCAACAGCGCACAGAGCCTTGACAAAGTTCTTTCAAGACTACGGACCATTATCGTATCAGTTCCATCATAACAGAGATATATACTGTTATAGTTCATACTTAAATGATATTCTTTTATAAGGTTATAAAGATATATACATTCATCCGTAAGCGGAAGTACTCTGAAAGACTTCTCTGTTTTCACATCCTCAACAACCTCATACACCATAGAGCCGGATCGTGCTCCTGTTTCATCTCTGGGAAAATACTTCACCTCTGTTTTATAGATACGGACAACCTTATACTCTGTATCAAAATCAGAGAACCGGAGTGAAGCAAGTTCACCAATACGCAGTCCCAGATAAAAATTCATCAAAAGCAACAGACAGGCAGAGCGCTTAAGGGGATATATATTATCATTAAGTACACCATTAAATAATATCTGACGGTCTGTCTTACTAATTATATACTCACGCTTAGAACTTTTAATTATCTCACCAGAGAATAATGAACGTTTAACAAAACCCCAGTCAATAAGCTGCGCATAACCAACACACATATCATGTGCATATACAAGCACATTATTGACTATCTGCATTATTCTTCCAAGTTCTTTATATGTTATAGTTCCATTAACTATTATATTATTAAGAAAACAACTAACTGCATTTTTATCTATGTTATGTACATACATAGCATTAAATTCAGTACCAGCATAGTACTTGTTATAAGTTACCTCAATTCTGTCAACTGACTGCTTTTTAATCTTATGCATTTTCATACAAAACCACTGCATATAGACATTTGAGAAGCTGACACAAGAATCAAGCGGAACATCCTCTATAATGTTTTTATCATAACCAATAGCAAGCCATTCCTCTCTTGTCATAAGCACCACTCCTTATGATAGTTCTGCTGGCGCGCGTTCGCTTGCCGCCAGCAGAACTATCGTATACGTTTATGATTACGTCTGAACCTGCGGCTATTCTTTACGACTCCGGAAGAATCTGCAGCAACGTTACATTGTAGCTGCAAGATTTCATTTTCTGAAAGCATATCTCCATTTTCACATGATTTCTGTAAATCGCCTACAAGTTCATAAGTGTTATAATATTTATAATTTTTATTACGCACGAACCAGCAGCTACGCTTATAAGGCTGTACAAGTGCCGGATTCTGTGCAGTTTCTATTTCATAGCCGTCATAATAGTTAAGACATTGAAAGCGCCAGGTTTTTTTACAAGCTATAACAACATTAGTAATCTGACGCATAAGAGCGTCAATCATATTCTGTCGCTGTGAAGTAAGGACAATAGAAGCCTTAAAATGCCTACTTGTTAACAATGTCTTAATAAACAAGGCATCAAAATTTGACTTAAATTGTCTGCTGTTAAATTGACTTCCAGCTTCGTCTACTATCATATATGTAACTGTACAGGTATCATTTAACAAGTCGCTTTTATAGAACTCATTAACCTCTTGTACAAATTGTTGCAAAGATATCAACTTTTCATATGGAATATCTGTAAAAGCAACATTCGAAAGTATATGAATTTTCTGGGTAACAAATTTCTTACGTTCTGAATCCCATACCGGTTTATCATTAAATTTAGTATATAAATCGTGTGCAACATTTACGGCTGTAAGCGTTTTACCACAACCGAAACTTACAGAGCTTTGAGCAACATAAGTCCTGACATCACCATAATCAGCTTCATTCCAACGCTTATGCTTAAAATAAAAGAATGTATCCACCACAGCATAATACACAGTGAAAGGCAGATTGAAAAAAGCACAGCGATAAGCCGGAAACAGGATACAACAGAATATATGCGCACCAGCTAATAAATAAATCATTTTCCCACCCCTTTCGCAAACGAGATACACACACCGAACACATCCAGCACGAATATAAGCATTATCAATTCAACCAGAAAATCAGTCCCAAACTCAACAGAACCAAAAATATTATGTGCTAATTCAAGCAGCATTACTTATCACCTCTTATCTTTGATTTAATCGCATTACGGATGTATTTATATACATCCCAAAGAAAATATAAAAGTCCAAGATTATACGCCATAACAGCAAGCTGCATATCATTAATCTGCGTATAATCTGTTATAAAATTAAATACCATATTTCACCTCTTAAGAAGCTATGCGACCGATAAACCAGCCACATAAGCCTGCAAACATACAGAATATAAGAACTCCACCAAAAGATATATTATATCCGTAAACTGTAAAAGTTCTCATAAACAATCCAATCCACACAATAGTTAAAACATCAATAAACTGCTGCATAATCAACCTCGCACAAAATAAAGAATCATAAGTGCTATAAGAATAGTAAAAAACAAAGATACATAAGCTATCATCCAGCCGGGCATAAATCCAAAGATAGCTTTAACCATTCCAACAACACCATTATCACTAAACAAATCTTTAATACTAGATATAAGACCCGAAGAGTTAGTATCAAAACCACCGTCATTCTTAATACTAGAATCAATCTCATATGAATCTTTTATATCTCCTGGTGTTTCTTTACCTGGTTCAACATTTCCATCAATTACATCAGTCCTGCCACCAGGAACCGTATCAGTCCAAGTTTCCTCAAGTTTACCAGTATCATAATTATATTTACAATGTACCCAGTCACTTGCCTTATTATCACTTGTAACATTACGTATCCAATACTCTATAGAATTAAATGGAGCTGCGATCCAGCTTATAGAATGCTTATTTGCTTCAACTTCCTTATACTCCGCATAATTCTTATATGCATCATTATCCATAAACTCATCATACCAGTTCATAATTACAGTATTATTATTAGATGTATTACCAACATAATTTACAGATAATGTTTTTATAAGGTCTTTTTTATAAATAGGCGAAGTGAACGCTTTTCTATTAGTTTTAGAATCACCAAACACACCGGACTCATAAAATGTACCACTATATCTGTATCTTATTTCTGTCTGCATACCAGAACTTTCATAAGTTTCAGATGATTTAAAAGCTATTGTTGTACGAGGACAGCCTTCATCAGCAAGGTAACGTGATTCTATATGTACCTCTGTTGGAGCTGGGACACTGGAATCATATTCAATAGCAGAACCATCATAAATAAGACCGTCAAGAGAACCATTTGACAAATAATTAAGAGCACTTTGTTTTGAATTAAAAATCTTATGAACAAGTGTATAGTCTTTTACAGTGTTGTAATTAGGACTAACAGAATGAGCCATATCAACAGGAATAGCGCTATCTTCTGAAGGATAGTTATAATATTTACCACTATACGCATACAAAGTAATTGCAACAGCACGAGAACCATCAGGATTCAAGAAAAAATAATTATCCCCGTCAATGTAACCAACACAGTCAGAATTAAAAAACCAAGCCTGTTCAAGACACAATGCATTATTATATCCACAATAATACATACCAACCATATTAGTTATACGTGAATCGCCACCATTCTGAAGATAACAAGACATTAAAGCTTCAGCAGAACCAAGATGAGTATGATCTTTTTCATCTGCCAGCACTGGCACACACATAACAACGCACATAAGCACACATAACAAAGCTGCATATATTTTCTTTTTCATTCAAAACCCCCTTTATAACAAAAGGTCGATTCAGGGTAGAACCGACCAAAAGACACAGTAAGTAAATGATAACAAGGTGTTATTTTGCAGCACGCTTTACACGGCTAAATACACCGATTGCAGCAGGAGCAATAACACCTGCAGCGAAAAGAACAACAAGCACCTCATTGCCAGTTATAGCAGTGAGTATTGTTCCAACATATCCTATAGCAGTAGTAAGTGCAGTTCCAACAGCTTCCATATTCAATACCTCCAATCCTTATTATTAAGCCATTTCAAAACTAAGAAAAGTAAAGCTATCTTGTCAGCGCAACTTGCTTAAGGCTACGGACTACAAGCACCAAGGCTTGCAGTTTCGAATTTTACTTATGACCTTCTACTGAAAAATTTGTCAGATAAGCCCTACCGCCATTTATCTCATAGTCAAGAACGGCAGGCTTTCCACAGTCTGCTGGAACAAGATAATCGAATTGTTCCTCTGGCAAGAATACTTCCTGCGTTTTAAGACCTACCGCACCGTTATCCTTTTCTCTTGCTGAAAATTCAGAAGTAACATTAGCAACACAGTAGTTCTTTCCATTCTTTCCAGTAAATCGTCTGTAACCTATTAAAGTACTCATTTTTTAGTTTCCTCCTAAATTTATCTAAGGTGCTTATGCACCAAGGGAGCAGGTGGGAGTCGAACCCACGAAACATAACACCTAACGCGCGTATAGTGTAGTCAGCTTTCTTTGTTTGCCAGCTTTAGCCACTTGCATACTGCCCCGAAAATCTTAAACAATATCAACTATAATCATTGACCTGACTGTCATATCAGAAGAATTATATTTAACACCACTAACAATTTCATCAATCAGATAATTGTCATATTCGTGTCCAAAATTACACACATAATCCACAACAGTCGTAATACCAAGGAGCTCATTATCAAGCACCATTAACAACTGGTCATCTCTTAATTGTTTCCTTAATTTCTTGAATTTCATAATTAACACCATTCCTTTAGCCTTAAATAATTAATCTCTGTCATCCTTAGATAATGCAATCTGTAAGGCTGGATTACCATACTGCATTTCTGGACTAAAATAATATACATAAAAATCCTTATATGCTTCTGATATTTCACTCACAGGACCAACATAATCCTTAAGACCTACACGGCTTGCAGATATACGTATCTGCGCATAAGAATTCATACAAAAAACAAGGTCACTTAATTTAATTCTTTTCCCTACCTTTGCAATATCACTTACCGCCTTTATCTTAAATTTGACTTATTGACGTTGATATGCTAATTTGTGAGTGGTGATTAAAAAAGCAAATTAGCATATCCGGCAATAAGTGTATATAGAGTGTATACTCTTTGTACTCTGAGAGTATACCATAGGTGTATACACCTTGTCAATATAGAAAGGGGATTTTATTATGCCATCAGACAAACCCAAAATAGTAATAAGGACAGAACAAGAAACAATAGACAAATTAGATATAATAGCAAAAGAACAGAACAGAAGCAGAGCAAACCTAGCAGAATACATATTAAAAGATTTCATATCAAAATATGAAAAGGAAAACGGAAGAATAAATAACAGCAAGTTATCAGTTTCAAAGATTTCATAAAGAAATAGTATACTACTGCAGAAGTTTCTAAAATTATTATGAACACCAACAACCTCGCCAACA
>OGHU01001640.1_pt1 | contig 12751 bp, 8 predicted proteins | sample 1571521 | NCBI WGS metagenome assembly OGHU01 (sample SAMEA2581963, study PRJEB24529) | metagenome | biome: Human gut stool | place: China | collected 2011 | reverse complement strand
AGAAAGATGGTGATAACTCGGCTTCTTTCTTATGGCCGTATGACGGACTGGTATCAGGGGTCGCAGCTTTACATTCTTTGGGCTATGATGTGAATTATGCAACTATGGTTGACCGCTTTGAAGTTTATTATTCAACCCCTGATGGAGCTGTGGGTGGTTATGGTTCTCAAACTAATGGTACTACTGGTAGTGGAACGCGTTTTTATGATGATAACTCTATTGTAGGGATTGAATTGGTAGAGGCTTTTAATTTGCTAAATAATCAAGACTATTTGACAAAGGCCAAAAGAATCGTGGCATTTTTGCAAGAAGGTGAAGATGATACATTTGGAGGAGGTCTTTGGTGGAATGAGGATCAGAAGGGACAGCAGGGAGTTGGTGATTCCAATAAGCCTACGTGTGCCAATGGATATGCAACACTATTCTTACTTGAATATTATTCAGTATGTCCTCAAGAGGAAAAAGCAGATGTTTTAGCTTTGGCAAAACGTTTATATGCTTGGACGTTGAATAATCTGCGTGATCCGGAAGATGCTTGCTACTGGAATGATAAACAAGCGGACGGATCTATTAATAAAACAAAATGGACTTACAATACTGGTGTAATGATTTCTAACGGAGTCCGTCTGTATAAAATAACAGGTGAACAAACTTATCTGGACAATGCCATTGCTTCTTCTGAAGGTGCGTATAATTATTTTGTACGTCCGCTTAATGGGTTGGCGTTAGCTTATCCTGATCATGATCCTTGGTTTACAACAAAACTGATCCGTGCCTTTATTGATATTGAACCTTATTACAAAAATGCAGGTAATTATATCAAAACATTCATTAACTTCTTGGATTATGCATACGAGAATGCTCGTTTGTCAAGCGGACTGTTTTATGAAGATTGGACTGGAACAGACCCGAAACGGGCTGAACAGTTGTTGATGCAGGATGCTGCACTAGAATCTCTGGGAATTATAGCTTTGTATAAAGGGGAAACTGTGACGGAAGAATAGTGTATGAATGGTAAAATTAGAAATATAGTTTTATTTGTATCAGCGGTATCCATGCTTTTCTCTTGTGCAGGAGAGCCCAAAGCGACTCCGAACAAAGATAAGGCGGAAGAAATGTTTCAACGTGTCTGGGAACTCTATCGGGTTCCCAAATACGGTCTCTTCTCTGAATATTATCCCGGTAGTCATCGTCCTGATCTGACTTATTTTAATGATTCTACCCGACAGGCACAAGAGGTTTCTTACCTATGGCCTATGAGTGGTGTCTTTTCTTCAGCAGTATTGATGGCTGCCATCGAACCGGAGAAATATACAGTTTATGTCGATTCGATGGTGATGGCGATGGAACATTATTATGATACAACACGCGTTCCTTTCGGTTATCAGGCTTACCCTGTTCAATTTGGAAAGGTAGACCGCTATTATGATGACAATGGTTTAGTGGGTATTGATTATATTGATTCTTACTTGGTAACTAAAAATCCTCATTATCTGGAGAAAGCGAAACAGGTATTGACCTTTATTTTAAGTGGTTGGGATGAGAACTTTGAAGGAGCTGTTTCCTGGCTGGAAGGAGTGAAAGATCAGAAACCTGCCTGTTCTAACGGAAAAGCGATGGTGTTGGCTTTAAAACTTTATGAAGCAACTAAAGATGAGTATTATCTGGAGGTGGGAAAGAAGTTCTATCATTGGATTGATAAATATCTGAAAGATCCGGAAAGAGGAGTCGTTTGGAACTCATGGTTAACAACGACTTCAGCAGTATGCCCGGATTTGTATACTTACAATACAGGTACTTTGTTACAAGCAGCTGTAGCTTTATATAATTATACGGGTGAGCAGGCGTATCTGAATAATGCTAAATTTCTGGCAGAAGGAAGTTACAAAGTGTTCTTTAAATACACGGAAGACGGTATTCCTTATATTGCAGATTTGCCTTGGTTTAATTTGGTTTTGTTTAGAGGTTATCACGATCTGTACAATGTTACGGGGGATTCAAAATATGTGGATACGATGATAAAAGGACTGGATTATGCTTGGGATCATGCACGTGATCAGGCGGGACTGATGTATCATGACTGGACAGGGCGGACTGATGAAAAACGTAAGCCGAAATGGTTATTGGACGCTTCGTGTGTACCGGAATATTATGCACGTGTGGCAATAATTAAAGGAGAAGTTACAAACAGAAAAATGAAATAAATGATGAAATTAAAATGGATAGGTAGCCTGTTGATTCTGGCAGGTGTTGTAGGGTGCAAAACACCTGATCGTCCCAATCTGGTAGAGTATGTGAATCCGAATATTGGTACGGTTCATAGTCGGTGGTTTTTCTATACTCCGGCTGCCGAGCCTTTCGGTTTAGCTAAGCTGGGTGCATCTACAAACGGCACGTACGGAAATAATCAAGGTTGGGAGGCTGTAGGTTATGAGGACGGTCATGCTTCTATTGATGGTTTTCCCTGCTTGCACGAGTTTCAGATAGGAGGAATTTCACTGATGCCTGTTACGGGAGAAGTGAAAACAAACCCCGGAAAGCTGGAAGAACCGGATAAAGGTTTCCGTTCCCGCTTTGATAAAAAAGATGAAACTGCACGTCCGGGATATTATTCTGTGTTATTAAAGGATTATCAGGTAAAGGCTGAACTTACTGCTACGGCTCGTGTCGGATTCCAGCGTTATACATTCCCGGAATCGGAGAATGCCCATATATTGTTTAATATCGGCAATCGCCAGGGCGAAAGTGGAGCTGTGCGTGATGCGTACATCAGACAGGTAGATGGAAATACTATTGAAGGTTATGTGATTACAGAGCCGGAATATGTGAAGAAATATCAGGCAGGTGCCTCGGTTGCCATGTATTTTTATGCAAAATTGGACCGTGCGCCGGAATCTGTCGAAGTTTTCTATCAAGATAGTGCTTTGATGGCTCGTAATGAAATAAAAGGGCCGGGTGCTATCATGTGTCTGAATTATAAAACAAAGAAAGACGAGATAGTCAATGTAAAAATAGGTTTATCGTATACTTCCATAGAAAATGCGAAAGTGAATTTGGAATCGGAGGCGAAAGACTTGGCTTTTGATGAGGCTATGAAAGCGACTACGGATAAATGGAATGAGTCTTTGAGCCGCATCTTGGTTTCTGGAGGTACGGAAGATAGCAAAATCAAATTCTATACCGGGTTGTATCATGCATTATTGGGTAGAGGGCTTGCCAGCGATGTCAACGGAGCTTATCCTAAAAATGACGGTACCATTGGTCAGATACCTTTGACTAAGGATGGTAAACCGGAATATAATCACTATAATACGGATGCGGTTTGGGGAGCTTACTGGAATCTGACTTCTCTTTGGGCATTGGCATATCCGGAGTACTATAATGACTTTGTAAACAGTCAGTTGCTGGTGTATAAGGATGCCGGTTGGCTAGGGGATGGTATTGCTACCAGCAAGTATGTTTCCGGAGTGGGAACCAATATGGTGAGCATCACTTTAGCAGGTGCTTATAATAGCGGAATTCGTAACTTTGATGTGGAAACTGCTTATCAGGCAGCCTTGAAGAATGAATTAGGCTGGGAAGGCCGCATTGAAGGGGCAGGCAAGATGGATGTGAAACAGTTTGTAGAGAGAGGGTATGTGCCTTATGAGAACAGTGTTCATTTCGGCACACATCCGGAAGGTTCGAGCTTCTCCGTATCTCACACATTAGAATATAGTTTTAGTGCTTATGCAGTGGCTCAATGGGCAAAAGCTTTGGGACGTACGGAAGATTATAAGCGTTTGATGGAGCTTTCTGCAGGTTGGGAAAAGTTGTTTGATGATTCGCTGAAGATGATTCGTCCGAGAGTACCCAATGGTGAGTTTATTGATAACTTTAATCCATTGGAATCATGGAGAGGTTTTCAGGAAGGGAATGCAATGCAATATACTTTCTTTGTACCGCAGAATCCGGCTCGTTTGATTGAAAAAGTCGGCAAAGATGAGTTTAACAATCGGTTGGATTCTATCTTCACAGAAGCCCGTAAGTCGATTTTTGGTGGTGGAAAAGTAGTAAATGCTTTCTCTGGTTTACAGAGCCCTTATAATCACGGAAACCAGCCCAGTCTTCATATTTCCTGGTTGTTTAATTTCTCCGGTAAGCCTTACCTGACACAGAAATGGACGCGTTTGATCTGTGATGAGTTTTATGGAACAAACGGAGAACATGGTTATGGTTATGGTCAGGATGAAGACCAGGGACAGTTAGGAGCCTGGTATGTGATGGCAGCAATGGGATTGTTCGATGTACAGGGAGGAGCTTGTGAACGGCCGACTTTCCAGATGGGCAGTCCATTGTTTGATAAGATTGAAATTAAACTTAGTCCGGTGAATGCAACTGGAAAAACGTTTGTGATTGAAACGACAGGTAATACCCCGGATGCATATTATGTACAGTCGGCTACGCTGAATGGCAAACCATTGGAACAGTGCTGGTTGTACCGGGATGAACTCTATAAAGGTGGGACATTGAAACTCACAATGGGAAATCAACCGAATGAGAAATGGGGAGTGGAAAATCCGCCTCATTGTTCTGAATAAACAGCTTATTTTCCTCGGTGTCGATGTTGCTTGACAGGACACCGGGGATTTTACATTTTATAATATAGTGGGTTAAACATGAAAACACAAAATTCTATTTATGCCGCCCTTCCCGTTCTTTTCGGGTTCTTTGTAATGGGCTTCTGTGACATAGTCGGTATTTCGTCCGATTATGTTCAACGTACTTTCGACTGGTCTCCCGTGATGACGGGATTTGTTCCTTCATTGGTTTTTATCTGGTTCCTGTTTTTAGGTATTCCTGTTGGAAATCAGATGAACAAATGGGGACGTAAAAATACGGTTTTACTTAGTATGGGAATAACGGTAGTGGGTATGCTGCTGCCATTAGTCGTTTATAACAGTGCGACTTGTATGATAGCTTATGCTCTTTTGGGAATTGGCAATGCCATTTTACAGGTTTCATTGAATCCGTTATTGAGTAATGTGGTAACCAGCCAACGTTTGCTGACAAGTAGTTTGACAGCAGGACAAGTGATTAAAGCTGTGTCTTCTCTCGTCGGGCCGGAGATTGTGTTGCTGGCTGTAGCACATTTTGGAGATGACAAATGGTATTATTGTTTTCCTATATTAGGCTTTATCACGTTATTGTCTGCCATTTGGCTGATGGCTACACCTGTTAAACGGGAAGCTTCCAGTGCCGCAACCCAACAACTTTCTATCAGTGATACTTTTTCTTTGTTGAAGGATAAAACGATTCTGTTGTTGTTTCTGGGTATCTTTTTTATTGTGGGAGTAGATGTTGCTACCAACTTTATTAGCTCCAAACTGATGGCGGAACGATTTGACTGGACGGCAGAACAAGTGAAGTTTGCCCCACAGGTTTATTTTTTAAGCCGTACGGTAGGTGCTTTGTTGGGTGCTTTCTTGTTAGCCCGTATTGCTGAAATGAAATATTTCCGTGTGAATATTGTTGCCTGTATTTTCTCTTTGCTTATTCTGGCCTTTGTAAAAAATGATATGGTGAATCTGATTTGTATCGGTGCTGTCGGCTTCTTTGCCTCATCCGTATTTTCTATCATTTATTCGATGGCTTTACAGGCAAGGCCGGAAAAAGCAAACCAAATTTCAGGATTGATGATTACTGCTGTTGCCGGTGGCGGAGTCGTTACTCCAGTTATTGGATTTGCGATTGGAATAGTAGGTGTGATCGGAGGTGTTTTTGTTACTTTAGCTTGTGTGTGTTATTTGACTTATTGTGCTTTTGGGGTGAAGACCTCGAAAGCGTAGTATTATTGCGAGAAGATGCTATCTTCGCCCGAATCCTACTTAGCGACTGCGGAGTTATCCACAAGTAAGACGCTATATGTTTTAAAGGTACATATTGCAATAATTCCGGAGTCTCTTTGATAAGGTTGAGATAGCGTTCTTTAGCCCGTGGGCTTCCCGAGCTGATAAGCCAGTTCTCCTGTTGAAGAAACTGATGATCCATGAGGCGGAGTCCCAAATTAGCGAGTCCGATGGATGAGGCGAATAGCTGATTCAGAGCTGTTCGGGAAATACAATAGGCCACACTGTCACACATGACCTCAATATTTATTAATGAGTAGGCATTATCTACATAGCCCCAGACGGAGAAAGCAGCTTCTCCGTCTGAAGCAAACCAGATGGTAGTATCCACTCCGTCTTTATGATAATAGGCTCGCCATATTCCTGTCTTGATAAAATAAAGATTACAGTTCTTTGTCCCCTCGCGTACTATTAAATCTCTCTTTTTGAAATGTACCTCTTCCATACAGTTCAGTAGAGACTGTACATCGGTTTCTGATACCTTGTATCTATCGCAAAGTTTTTCAATGAATGTTCTCATATTGCAAAGATACTTATCGTCGGCAGACAATGAAACGATCTTTCAAATAAATTCCGAAAATATAGAAAGTGGTTAATAACTCTGTCAATGGTACGGCTAGCCAGATACCCGGTATACCCAATACCGGAGGGAGCGCAAAGAATCCGATCAACATAAATACGACTCCCCGGAGAAGAGTGATAATTGTTGCCCGCTGACCTCTTTCGACACTCTGATAATAACCAATGCCAATCATGTTGACGGCAAAGAAAATGAATCCTACTCCGAAATAAGGAAGCCCGTTTACTGCTATATCAAATGCAGCGTAGCTGCGGTCAATGAATAACGAAACGATGTCTTGGCAGCATAGTACGGTAAGAATGAAAAAGCTGATACCGCAGATTAAAGCGGTCCGAATGGCGAGATGCAGTGTCTTTCGTACACGCTCGGGTTGTCCGGCTCCGAAGTTATAGCTGATAATCGGCTGTGCGGATTGTGCAATGGCATTATAGACCATGAAGATGATAGGGAAGAAGTAACAGGCAATACTGAATGCTGCCACTCCGTCTTCACCGAGATGGCGGATGAAAACGTAGTTCCCCAGAAACATCATACAGGCAATGGAGGCTTCACTGATAAAAGCAGAGCTTCCCAGTTTAATTATATAACCGATGTTGCGAAGAGTCAGTAACAGACTTTTGATACTTAACTTTATCCGGCATAGATGGAGGGTACGAGAGAAACGGAGTAAGTAAATCAGTGTCATCAACCCTCCCACGACAGTTCCCAGACTGGTGGCAAAAGCTGCTCCCATTATTCCCCAACCAAGTTCGAAGATGAATATATAATCCAGTATGATATTGAGTATGGCTGCAACCGCATTACACATCATGGCATAGGTGGGTGAACCGTCCAGACGGATGCAGAACATACCTATATTTAAGACTTCGTAGAATACGAGAAAAGGAATGTACCATGCCATATATTCTACAGCTAACGGCAACAATCGGTCCGAACTACCTAATAATCTGGCTAATGGCTCTATAAAATAAAGGCACAGAGCAGACAGGATAAGTATGAGCAATGCGGAAAAAGCAATTGCCTGAGTGATATTAATACTTGCTACTTTGCGTTTTCCCTGAGATAAATGAATGGAAGCCACCACCGAAGCTCCCACTCCGAACATCAGTCCGATACCCACTGCGATCATAAAAAGCGGTGCAGTGATATTTACTGCCGCCAGCGCGTCACTGCCAATTCCTTTTCCTACAAATATCCCGTCCGTAATAACGAACAGAGCCGAGAATACCATCCCAAGTACCGTAGGAATTAGTAACTTACGGAACAACGTGGAGATGTTCATACTGCCGAAATCAATACTATCTTTCATAACTTTCTACCTTTGTCGTTGAAAATGGCGACAAAGGTAGGGTTATGGGAGGAGATAAAAATTACCATTTGGTAATTTTTATCTCTATATTTAATAGGGAAAAGAATCTCTTATGTATATTCTATCAATTATTTGAGCATGTTGAAATCCTTTATTCCAAAAACTTCAGTGGATATTTCACCCAACCAACCGCTTTTACTATTAACACCCACTTGTACTTTGATAAAATCAACGTACTTCAGGTTTGCATCCTTACCGTCGAAAGTTACAGCATGGGATATCTTGAAATGATTGTCAGACGGTCCGGCATTATAGTTGTCATCATCTGTCAGACGATCAATGGCACTGAAATTATCAGCATATCCCCATTCATAACTATCATTTACCCAATAAGTACCATTACCGGATTGATCGTAATTACGCTCTTTCAGGCGAGTACCTCGCAAAGTATATTGTTTTTCCTTTACCCAGGCGGGATAATAATAATCTTGCCGGTGAAAAGCACCCAGATAATCAATAGACCCACTTTGACCATGATTGTCTGTCCATGGGGTGGGAAGCTGAATACCAGTTGGTTTATGATAGGTGACGGCATAGTCCTGCCAGGTTTCGGCTTTCCCATATTCGGATCCGCGCAATTCATACCAAGTGTCATTAGGTAACCCATCACCATTTTCGTCCTGCATTACCCATACAATTCCCGGTTCTGACGAACCATCAAAAGCGTTTCCTGTAATAGCAATGTTGTAATCTCCATCATTCACGATACTATGATCGAATCCAACGATGATGTATCCACCGAATCCGCCTAGGGAAACATAAGCCGTCTGATTGATTCGTTCTTCTGCATAGGTGCAGGCTTCTGCCATAGTTGTTGTGGTATGATTCTCATTGATGAATTGACCGGGAGCCGGTAAATATTCATATACTCTGTTCATTGACGCAGAACTTGTGGCGCTAATCTTCCGCTGGTATGTTCCTGCGGGAGGGCAAACATTGACTTTTAATGTTTGCGTAGCGAGTATATATGAGTTCTTCATTTCGACCTTTACCGTGTGTTCCCCCTGCTGCCCGGATGTAAACAGATAAGTATCATTTTCTCCGGATTGCACTTGTTCATTGTCCACGGTCCATGTATAGACTGCATCCAGTGCATTATTCACGTCAACCGGTTTGATACGGATAGTTCTGCCGGCTGACATGTTATATTCCGTTTGCAGGAATGTCCAGTTGAAATCTACTTGATCCGGTGAACAAACTTCTACTTTGAAAGTTACTTCGTCATCGCCATCTTCATTGTGAGTAGCAAAACGAACCTGATATTCGCCAAGCTCGATTGTGGGGAGAGTACAGGTTAATTCGTTCGAAATATCTTCACCGTTTATTTGCCAGGAGTAACTGGTTTCCAGAAAAGAATCTACTATGGGTGTAATGGTTAGTTCAGAGCCTTGAAGCACTTTGAAACCTTTGTCGGCATCCGCAATAGAGATAGTCGGTACATCAAGCTGAAAGACATCGATACGTATCTCTTTTTCTGTTGTCCCTCCAGCATTGGTGGCAGAAATCAGAATGAAATACCTGCCTGCTTCATCGGCTGAAAATGTCAGGGTGGAAGCGGTACAGATACTCTTTCCATCTATTGTCCAGTTAAAGGTCGTTTCCGAATCGGTATTTTCATAAACAGGAGCGATGGTTATCTCCCGACCAATTTTTGTTTTATAGATGGGGGATTCTTCTTTCAGGGTAATGACAGGAGCGGAAAGAAGAGGAGAGTCCTCCTCTTCTTTCACGCATGATACTAATGCGAACAGAACAAATAAAAGAAGTATAATATGTTTCATTAGAATCTCACTGCTACGTCATCATAACAGAAATAAGCCGGTTGGCTAAAACCGTAACCATTATCATTGCTCCCTGTGACATTAAAATCAATCTTTACTACCTTGCCCAGAGCTGATAAATCCCATTTGCTCCATTCCAGAATGTTACCAGTTTTTCCTACCAGATAAAATTCAGGTTTAGTTTTAACTTCGTTACCGTCTTCATCATAACCGATAGCGACCAGTTTTACCCAATCATCTTCCCCGGCAGGTGCAGTCAGTCCGTTGCCATTGGCTACACAATTGGCGAGATAAGTTGTCATTGTCACATACATATGATCTACTACACGAGCTACTCCATCTCCAAAGTAAATGTAGGGTAAGTTTTCGGAAGCATAACCGGAGTTATCTGTATAGCCATAATGTACACAGAAATTCTTAGAGCCGTTATGCCCTCCATTTCCTGTTGCCGGATCTTTGTAATAAACCGCCAACTGGTATTGAAAACCTCCATGAGTCAAATCCATATCTACATAGTTGGATATAGCGTGTCCACCTCCCCAATAACAGGTAGTGCCCCAATTCGTTGGGAACTCATGTTGGAGTAATGTATTGTTTTCATCATACCAATTATAGTCTGAAGGGCCCATTCCTGATTGTCCATAAAGTAACGGACCGCCATATTGAGGATTGTCAATTAATGAAGACCAGTCGCTTTTACCTATATAATTGCCTGTACCTTTATAATCGGAGTCTTCAAAAGATAACCCTTTTAAAGTATATGCAGAAGCATAAACGAATAATCGCTGAATTTTTGTTAGTCCTTGTTTATTAAATAACTGGATTTTAATGACAGCTTCATTTTCTGATACGGAAGCAGGGGCGGTAATGGAAAGTTTGGTATAGCTCATTTTTATTGTCCATCCTTCCGGTGCATGGACGATGAAGTCTGCCACGTTAGTGAGTTGTAATTCAAATGATTTGGTTTGGTTAAAAGTGAAATATTCAACGCTTCCCATATCAGTGACTTTCATAACCGAATTAGTTGTTTTTGGCAGCATGAACGAAGTGTTTTTTTCATCTGCCAAAGTAATGATAACAACATCATTCTCCGTGTCATCTACTACCGACTTGAAGAAAGAATCCCCGTCCTTTCCCGTTGCTTTTACCGGTTTGCCATCTGTTCCATTCATACGTTTAGCTCCTTCACCTGTATCAACCGTCCAATAGCCTTCACTGTCAACTCCCATGACAGGAGTTACACCTGTTACTCTCAATTTGTGTTCGGCATCCGGTAGCCATTCTGTAGTGCCATTAGTGGTGACTGTCCAGTAATATATTCCGTTTTCATCAGCTTTCACTCCAATCACAGGAGCATCTGTACCATTTGTTCCATTTTTGATAGATACTTTGCTTCCGTCATTGAAGGTCAGCGTGTAGCCTTCGGAGGTCTGTTCTGTATTCGTAATTATTTTCCCTTGATTTAATGCGTCTACCAAACTCTGTAAAGTTGTAATTTCTGAGTTCATTTTCTTGACTGTTGTTTCTAGTGTTTCTACTCGTCCGTCAAGATCATTGACTTTATCCCAGAGATCATCGTCATTGTAGCAACTGCATACCGTAATGATAGTGAGCAGTAAAAATAGAATTTTCTTCATTGCTTTTGTTTTTAATTAGTAATAGTGATATGAATTATTGAATCGCTTTTAGTTTCTTATCTGTAAAGGCAATATGTGCCGGAATGTCCCCCGTGATGACTGACCATTTCTTTTTTCCATCCCGGGAGAAACAGTATAATGTGCCAGGAGTCACATAGTCTTTGGCATCGGTGACGAAGAATTCACCTGTTTCCGGATTGATTGCTATTCCATAAGGTATCTTGATAGATTTTTCCGTACCATCTGTAATAAAATTGCGGGTATCAGTTTTCTTTGTTTTTGTATTATAAATAGCGTAAGAGACTGTCCAACTGTTGGTGTAATAACTCCATTCTGTACTGTATATATACAGTGAATCTCTGCAAATAGCCATTTCTGTATTGGGAAGAAGCGGTAATTCTTCGATTACTTTATCGGTATTGGAATCTATTACAAATGTTTCGGAGTAAGTGTCATAATAATCTCCCCGGGATGAGACATAAATATTTCCGTATTGGTCTAATTCCATTCTATGCAAATTGATTCCCACATCAATGGTTTTGATAACTTTGAATGTGTTCAAGTCGATGACGGATACCGTGCGGTCATAATTAGGTACGCGATACCCGCCGGAGTTGGCTACATAGAGTTTGTTGCCCACAATCACCATTTCTTCCGGCTGGTAGCCGACCACACAGGTATCTTTGACAGTCAGTGTGGTAGTGTCAACACGTGCTACATACCCCAGTCTGGCGTTGGGATCTATTTTGACAGGGCCTGCATACGAACTGACGTATGCATATTTATCTTTAAAAACTATATAACGGCAATTAGGTATGGAAATTTGCGTGATGTGTTTTGCTGTTTCTACATTCATCACTTCTACGAAATGAGAACAGTTGATGATGGCATATAACTTATTTCCATAGATTTGGATATCATTTCCCACATCCCCCAATTCTTGTACGACTCCCGGGTTCCGTTCCGCATAGATATTCTTATGATAGATACCGGTTTCGTAATCAAAGTAATCAAGGGTAGCCTTGTTGCTTCCCATATTTCCTTCATTGAGTAGAAAGAAACCTTTGACAGAGGTACCGCTTACTCCGGGAGTAACTTGGTTGGGAGTTGACGGAATAATGCGTTCATCTTCGCGACAAGAAGTCGATAGAAGAACAAAACAGATAATGATGGATAGAACAGATATTCTCATAACATGACGTTTAATTTGATTTTAAAACTTGTACCGGGCATAGGATAGCATTGCACTACTTCATATTGCTGATTGAAGATATTATTAATTTCTGCCGTTACACGTATTCCCGTTTTCCCCCATTGAAAAGTTTTGGATAGGGAAAAATCGTGGGTATACCAGGGCTGTGCGTAGTTCTCCGGGATATTGGCGACTGCTTCATAACGTTCACCTGTATAAATGAAACTATAGTTACAGGACCATGTTTGGTAACTTCCATTGAGGATGATGGAACCTCCATGCCAAGGTATATAAGGAATCTGGC
>OGHU01001622.1_pt1 | contig 12824 bp, 11 predicted proteins | sample 1571521 | NCBI WGS metagenome assembly OGHU01 (sample SAMEA2581963, study PRJEB24529) | metagenome | biome: Human gut stool | place: China | collected 2011 | reverse complement strand
CTGTGGGATGCGGGCGTGCGACGTTATCACTGCAATCTTGAGGCGGCTCCCGATTATTTCTCGGAATTATGCTCGACCCATACTGTGGAAGACAAGATAAAGACGGTCATGGCCGCGCGTGAGATCGGTTTCGAAGTCTGTTCGGGCGGTATAATAGGCATGGGGGAATCTCCGCGTCAGCGTGTGGGTCTTGCGCTCGAATTGCGCAGAATCAGTCCCGTGTCTATCCCCATAAACATCCTTTGTCCCATCAAGGGGACACCGCTTGAGAAAAGCGCACCTCTCTCCGATGAGGAAGTACTTGACACCGTGGCCCTGTTCCGGTTTATACATCCCTCGGTCACGATCCGCTTTGCCGGCGGTCGCGCGTCGCTTTCCCGTGACACCCAGCTTCGTGCCATCCGCATAGGTGTAAACGGCGCTATCGTCGGAGATCTGCTGACTACCGTCGGCTCCACCGTAGCCGCCGACCGCGAGCTCGTCGCCGAAGCCGGCCTCTCCTTCTGATCCCCCTTCGGAGCAGTGCCTCTCCGAGGCGTTGAACTTCCCTCTGCTTCTCCATCTCGCCGGAGCAGCGCCTTTCCAAGGCGTTGACACCCTCTCTAATTTCACTCGCTGCAAAAATTTCGCAGCGAGTTAATTTTTTTTAATTCTTTATTTTTCCGCAAAATTATGATTCTGCTTCCAAATGTATTAACTTTGCAAAAAAAGAATAAAACACTATGGCAGTAAAAAAGAAAGCGGCGGCCGCTCCCGCAGCGACGCGCATCTCTGATAAAGCGGAAAAACTTAAGGCTCTCGACGTCACGATGGCGCATCTTGAAAAAGATTTCGGAGCCGGTACGGTGATGCGTCTCGGTGATGACGCGGTGCAGGATGTGGAAACTATCTCGACCGGATCTCTCGGTCTTGATTACGCTCTCGGCGTGGGAGGTCTTCCGCGTGGCCGTATCACCGAGATCTACGGTCCCGAATCGTCTGGTAAGACGACTCTCGCCATCCATGTGATCGCCGAAGCACAGAAACGTGGCGGCATTTGTGCCATAATCGATGCCGAGCATGCGTTCGACCGTTTCTATGCCGAGAAACTTGGTGTGGATGTCAACAATCTCTGGCTCGCGCAGCCCGACAATGGCGAGCAGGCCCTTGATATAGCGGAACAGCTTATCAATTCAGGTGCCATAGATGTGCTTGTCATCGACTCTGTGGCCGCTCTGACACCCAAGGCGGAGATCGAGGGTGAGATGGGCGACAAGAACGTCGGCCTTCACGCCCGTCTGATGTCGCAGGCCATGCGCAAGCTCACCGGTACGATCTCACGCACGCGCACATGCTGCATATTCATTAATCAGATCCGTGAGAAAATCGGAGTGATGTTCGGCAATCCTGAGACTACCACCGGCGGTAATGCGCTCAAGTTCTATTCTTCCGTGCGTATCGAAATCCGGCCCTCCTCTTTCATCAAGGATGGAGACGTGACCATCGGACGCCTCGCGAAAGTAAAGGTGGTCAAGAACAAGGTCGCTCCTCCGTTCATGAAAGCCGAGTTCGAGATAATGTTCGGCGAGGGTATATCAAAGGCCGGCGAGATCATCGACATGGCTGTGGAGCACGGCATTGTCAAGAAGTCGGGAGCCTGGTTCTCCTATAATGGCGCCAAGCTCGGTCAGGGCCGTGACGCCGTGAAACGTGTCATAGCTGACAATCCTGAACTTGCCGAGGAACTCGAGCAGAAGATCTTAGAGAAGCTCAACAGCGAGAAGGCGGCGGGTAAAGCCGCCGGAAATCCTTTCCTCCCAGGAAAAGAAACCAAGAAGACCGATGTCGAGTCGGAGCCGGAGACCATGGACGAAGGTCTTCCAGCCGATGCCGAAGGCCCCGCCGAAGATCTCTTTGCCGATGACTTCGAACTCGATATCGAGGAGTGATCCCCGGTCCCCTGAATCCCCGCAGTCCCGGTCCAACTGTGGTTGCGGTCCGGTGGCCAAAACCTGAGGTTTTGACAGTAATAAAAACGAGAGGGTGTGTCATAATTCTTCATTATGACACACCCTCTTCTCCTCTTGGCTAAAGTTCCTGTCCTCGATGAATGATTCACAGATTCCCTTTGACTAAGTTAAGATTTATAAGGGTCTGAAAACCATATTAGGAGCTACTTCCTGTGTATGTGCGTTTCCTGTAAGTATATCCACATAGAAGTACTAATCTTTGCGGATGGCGTCAACTTCTTTGGGTGACAATCCTGTGACCTGACAGATCATCGCGTTGTCCATACCTGCGGCAATCAGGTTCTTTGCCACACTTGCCACTCCTTCTGCACGTCCTTCTGCACGTCCTTCCGCACGTCCTTCCGCACGTCCTTCCGCACGTCCTTCCGCACGTCCTTCTGCACGTCCTTCTGCACGTCCTTCTGCACGTCCTTCGTCTCTTGCAGTGTCGAGCACGTCGTTCTGGACCATGATCGTATCCATATGGGCATCGTATGCCCGGCGCTCTTTGGGTGTCATCGACAGGTATTGCAGCTTTTTTTTGACCTCCTGAAGTCCCGGAGTGCGTGTATTCTCCTTGACAATGCCTGTCTTTAGATATGTCATCCATTCATCGAGCGGTGTCTCAGGAATCTTATCGTAAACATTCACGCGTACCAGATAATATTCGGGGAACACTTCGCGAGGAAGGTGAGGTACGATGACGCCCTCCTCCTTAGTGTTCACTAAGAGGTCGCTGCCTGTATGAATACCCTTGAACCGAGTCTCTCCATGATATACATAATCGTCGCCTTGGCCATAATCGCAGTAGAGCAGGCTGATCGAATACACCTTTTTAACTTGGTCATATTTGTCTCCGATGTTGATGTGCTCTGTAATAGCCTTACATGTGCCATAAAGGATGCGTTGTAGATAATAGAGCTGACGGGTAAGCTGTACCTCCACTATTATCAGATGCCCCTTGCTGTTCTTGGCCTTGATATCCACGCGGTTGAATTTATCGGTGTCAGATTCCTGATTCGATTCGCTTTCAAGAAGCTCGACTATCTTCACATCCTCGTTCAGGAGCACGGAGATCAACCCTTCGAGAATCCCGAAGTTGCTTTTATCCCTGAGCATATGTTTCATAGCCCAGTCAAAGCGGATATATGTATTCTCTTGCGACATAAGTACGTGATTTCTCAATTCTCCACAAATATAATCCTTTTTTTCTATTATAACAAATATTCTCCCCGATCCTATTTAATCCTATTGATCCCAGTGACATTTATATAACACCTCAAAGCAAAAACCGTTAACACTTTAAACATCAGGAGGGTGTATCAAAATGAAAGTTTTGATACACCCTCCTGATGTTTTGCTGTTTACGTATCCTCTATTTCTCTCGCATGAAGATCGCGATCGGAGTTCCGTGGAAATCCCAGTGCTCCCGGATTTTGTTCTCTAAGAATCGTCTGTAAGGCTCTTTCACCCATTGCGGCAGATTGCAGAAGAATACGAACGTCGGAATGATCGCGTCCTTGAGCATGGTCACATACTTTATCTTCACGAATTTGCCCTTGTTGCTCGGCGGCGGCGTGATGGCTATCTGCTCAAGCATGTAGGTGTTGAGTTGCGAGGTCGGTATCACGCGGCGGCGGTTGTTGTAGACCTCGATAGCAGTCTCGAGCACCTTGAAGATACGCTGCTTGGTCAGTGCCGAGGTGAAGATTATGGGGAAGTCGGTAAATGGCGCGAACTTGTTGCGTATTGCGTCTTCGTATCTCTTCTGGGCTGTCACCGATTTGTCCTTTACGAGGTCCCATTTATTCACACAGACCACGAGGCCTTTTCTGTTGCGCTGTATAAGGCCGAAAATATTGGCGTCCTGCCCCTCTATGCCTCTTGTGGCGTCAATCATCAGGATACATACGTCGGAAGCCTCTATGGCCCTTATGGAGCGTATGACAGAGTAATATTCTATATCCTCGTTCACTTTCTGCTTCTTGCGGATACCTGCGGTGTCTACAAGATAGAAATCAAATCCGAATTTATTGTATCGGTGATAGATGGAGTCGCGGGTGGTGCCGGCTATGTCGGTCACGATATGCCGTTCTTCGCCGATAAAGGCGTTGATCAGTGAGGATTTTCCGGCGTTCGGACGTCCTACTATCGCGAATTTGGCGACATTCTCTTCCGTTTCCTCCTCTTCTTCCTTCTCGGGCATGTCCTTGACTATCTCGTCAAGAAGATCGCCGGTGCCGGATCCGTTGGCTGACGACACTTCTATGGGATCGCCCAGCCCGAACGAATAGAATTCGGCGGCATTGAAACGTGCGTCGCCGACATCTTCTTTGTTGGCCACTACGATTACCGGCTTTTTAGACCGCCTGAGTATCTGTGCCACTTTGTCGTCAAGATCGGTCACGCCGGTTGTAGAATCGACCACAAAGAGAATCACGTCGGCCTCTTCGATGGCGATCTCTACCTGTTTGTTGATCTCTTCCTCGAATACGTCGTCCGAGTTGACTACCCAGCCGCCCGTATCGACGATTGAGAATTCCTGACCGTTCCAGTCGACTTTGCCGTACTGGCGGTCGCGCGTGGTGCCGGCCGTGTTGTCGACAATCGCGCTTCTTGTCTGCGTCAAGCGGTTGAAGAGTGTCGATTTCCCGACATTCGGCCGCCCTACTATTGCTATTAACTTGCTCATTGGTTATTCCTTATATCCGAACTCGCGGAGTTTGTTGTCTCGGTTACGCCAGTCTTTCTCGACTTTTACAAACAGCTCAAGATATACTTTCTTTCCGAAAAATTTCTCGATGTCCGCGCGCGCCGATATGCCGACTTTCTTTATTTTCTCTCCCCCTTTGCCGATGATGATACCTTTCTGCGAGTCTCGTTCCACATAGATCACCGCCATGATATGGATTGCGTTCTCCTTTTCGTCAAACTTCTCTACGATGACTTCCGTACTGTAGGGTATCTCCTTGTCATACATCAGCAGGAGTTTCTCTCTTATGATCTCGGTCACGAAGAAACGTGCGGGCTTGTCGGTCAGGGCGTCTTTGCCGAAGAAAGGTGCCGATACGGGCAGCAGTTCCACTATTCTTGTCTTGAGATTGTTGACATTGAAGTGTTCGAGCGCGCTTGTCGGGAAGATCTCCGCTTTCGGCAGACGTTCATGCCACTTGGCTACTATATCGTTGAGTGCCTCCTGATTCTTGAGAAGATCGATCTTGTTTATGACGACAAGTACAGGAATGCTCTCTTTTGCCACACGATCAAGAAATTCCTTGTTCTTCTCCGTGTCCTCGATCACGTCGGTCACGTAGATCAGGATATCGGCGTCTGTCAGCGCGCCTTCCGAGAATTCGAGCATCGATTCCTGAAGTTTGTACTTCGGCTTCAGAACTCCCGGGGTGTCGGAATATACGATCTGATAGTCCGGAGTGTTGACGATGCCCATTATGCGGTGGCGTGTCGTCTGGGCTTTCTGGGTGATGATCGAGATCCGCTCGCCCACCAGGTCGTTCATAAGAGTGGATTTCCCGACATTGGGGTTGCCCACTATGTTCACAAAGCCTGCTTTATGGCCCTCTTTGACTTTATCGGCTGGCAGTTCGGGATTGTATGTATGTCCTGTCTGGTCGTTACTGAGGTCTCCTGTGGCGAGGCCCTCTTCAACGATATTATCAGTCTCTTTCATAATTTTGGTTTTAGGAGTTTTAATAATGCGTTTTCCCGCTTGCGGGTATCATTATTTCAACCCGTTTGCACCCATCTTTGTTCAACGCCGATGTGACAGTCAGACGTAGCTGCTTAGTATAAAAGGGCATCGGAATGGTTTCTGATGCCCTTTTGTGTGATTTGCTGAAGAAGGACGCCGGCGTCCCCGTATTGTCATTTGGGATCGATAGCCCAGATCAGGTACATCGCGCCCCATGTGAATCCTGCTCCGAAAGCCGTCATCACGATTTTGTCTCCTTTCTTCAGTTTGTTTTTGTATTCGTCGAGACACAATGGAATAGAAGCAGCCGAGGTATTGCCGTAATGCTGTATGTTGACAAGAGTTTTCTCCTCGGGTATCTTTATTCTTCCACCTACGGCCTCGATGATGCGGAGGTTGGCCTGATGAGGCACAAACCAGTCTATATCCTCTACACTCAGGTTATTGCGCTCCATCACTGACTGCGATGAAGTGAGCATGTCACGGACGGCGTTCTTGTAGACCACGCGTCCTTCCTGATAGATGAAATGTTCGCGGGCATCGACTGTGGCATGGCTTGCCGGAAGAGCCGATCCTCCAGCTTTCATCAGAAGATTGCTCAGACCGCTGCCGTCTACATGGAATTCCCCGTCGATCACTCCGACATTTTCCTCTGACGGTTCGACAAGCACTGCTGCCGCTGCGTCGCCGAACAGCGGGCATGTCGCCCTGTCTTCGTAGTCGGTCATGCTCGACATCTTTTCGGCGGCCACGACAACGATGTGTTTGTACAGTCCTGACTGTATATAGGCCCGTGCATCCTGCATGGTGACTATAAATCCCGCACAGGCTGCCTGTATATCGTAGGCATAGGCCTTTTCAAGACCCACCTGATGTGCTATGATCGACGCTGTCGACGGGAAACGGTAGTCGGGGTTTGACGTCGCACAGATCAGAAGATCGATGCTTTCTTTGGGAGTGTTGGTCTCGGCGAGAAGCTTCTCCACCGCCTGTGCCCCCATGAAGCTCGATCCTTTGCTCGGATCTTTCAGGATGCGGCGTTCCTTGATTCCGACACGCGTCGTGATCCACTCGTCGTTTGTGTCTACCATCTTGGACAACATCTCGTTGTCCAGGATGTCGTCGGGAACATATGACGCGATTCCGCTTATCTTGGCGTTAGGCATATTGTTTGGTTTTCTCCGCGGACATCCTCGCCCGCTTGTCTGTTAATTTATTTCTCGATTACCTGCTTGCCACGGTAGTAGCCGCACTCTCCACATACTGTGTGGTACACGTGCCATGCGCCGCAGTTGGGGCAGAGGGCGATTGTCGGGATGAGCGCCTTGTCATGTGTGCGGCGTTTCGCGGTCCGGGTGTGCGATTGTCTGCGTTTAGGATGTGCCATTGTTTCTTATTTTTTAAGTTATTGTTTTATTCTATGTCGCTGTCTGACTCCCCGTCGGCCTCATCCTCCTCGCCGGGCTCCTGATGCTGCCGCAGAGTCTCGGACATCTCGCTGTTGCACGCCCCTTCGGGATGCACGCAGCGCAACGGTATGGTCAGTAACAGTGTGTCATATATGAGCGACGCCACGTTCAGAACGGTCTCGTTATAGGGTATGATCAGCAGATTGTCTTTGCTGTCGTCATATTCCTCTCCATATCTGACTGTGACGTCATAATCCGTATCGACCTGATGGTCGACCGGGTCGAGACAGCGGTCGCAGGGCACCTGCATGGTCCCCTCGCAATGAAACTGCAGGAGGTAGCTGCCGTGACGCTTGTCGATATCAAGCATGACATCGACATCCGCACCAAGCACACTGTCGTTTTCCATTTCTTCGAAAAACGACCTGCCGATCCTGAAGTCTTTCTCGTAGTGGCCATCTTCCATCGAGGCCAGGTCTACGTCAAATTCTTTTAAATTTCCCAATGTCTCTCGTTTTGGCTCCGGCACTGCCGGAGCGTTTTTTTGTACCTCCGAGGGGAATCGAACCCCTATCTAAAGTTTAGGAAACTTCTATTCTATCCGTTGAACTACAGAGGCTTCTTCCGCTTCGTGCGTTATCATACCTGTCACGCCGACATCTGCCGAAAGCCTTCCTTAGCCTTCAGACTGTCTCGCAACAGGCTACAATGAGTTTGCAAAATTACCAAAAATTTTTTTATTATACAAATACATCCTTGTTCCCACCTCCTTTTTGTCTTCTTTTTTGTCTCTCGGGTTTGCGTTTTTAATCAAGAGAAGTTATCTTTGTAGTCCCGAGACATGCTTCTCTCTCCCTGGTAGCTTTTAAAATCATGACTATGAAACCGATCAAACTCGCCATTGTCGCCCCTTGCTATAACGAGGAGGACATGCTTCCCATTTCGGCCCCGCGGCTCATGGCGCTGATAGATAGCCTTGTCGATGCCGGAAAGATAGCCCCCGGCAGTTTCCTGCTGTTTGTCAACGACGGCAGCCGCGACAGGACATGGAGCATAATTTCTCGTCTTCACGATGAGAATCCGATGTGCCACGGCCTTGATCTCTCGCGCAATGTGGGTCATCAGAACGCCATTATGGCCGACATGCTCACGGCTGTCGACGAGCCGGAACTTGCCGATGCCGTCATCACCATCGACGTTGACCTTCAGGATCCTCTCGAGTGCATCCCGGAGATGATCGATGACTATTATGCCGGATCCGATGTCGTCTACGGCGTACGCTCATCGCGTGAATCAGATTCTTTCATGAAGCGCTTCACTGCCGAATCTTTCTATAAGCTGCAGGCGCGTCTCGGTCTCAAGACTATATACAATCATGCCGACTTCCGGTTCATGACACGCCGGGTTATTCTTGAACTTGCCCGCTATGAAGAGCGCAATCTCTACCTGCGCGGCATAATTCCCATGATCGGTTTTCCGTCGTCTGTTGTCGAGGAGGTGCGTGCCGAACGTGAGGCCGGCACTACGAAGTACACTCTGAAGAAGATGCTGACTCTTGCTTTCGACGGCATAACATCGTTCTCGGTGACGCCGATCTACGGCATCCTCGCGATGGGAGGCATATTCATACTGATAGCCATCGCCATCGGTATCTACGTTATAGTCTCGCTTCTGAACGGTACGGCCGTCCACGGCTGGTCGTCGCTTATGCTGTCAATCTGGCTTGTCGGAGGTTTTATCCTTATGGCCATCGGCCTTGTCGGCCTCTACGTCGGCAAAGTCTACATCGAGACCAAACACCGCCCCCGCTACCACATCAAAACCCACCTCCTCTGACCCCCTCGACCCTCGGCCCCTCCAGCCGGAGTCAGCCGGAGCGTCAGTCGGAGCAGCGCCTTTCCAAGGCGCTGAATAACAAGTGTTAATCCAATGATAACAACTGTTACCCTAACAAACTACCCCGTCAATCCCGCTTATCTATCGGATTAATAATCATAACACTATTATCACTTTTTTAACACAAGTTACAATTAACACAAGCCGCGTCAGCGGCGGCAGACCGATTGCTCTCCGCAACCATTTCCCCTCTTTATCCGCCTGCCGCCGCTTGCGCGTCCTGAATCACGTGTAATTTTTCAAGTATAATATCGCATCATTTAGCCGTGAACTTCTTGCCGCTTTCGGAGTGTAACATTAAAGATGCGTGATCTGTCCGATAAACAGTATCGCGCCGGTCGTTGTTTCCGAAATCATGAAGATGAACGGACGGTCCACACGCATCTCGCCGACAGGGTATACAACTCCAATTATAGCATCCGGAACCAGAGTTGCAGCCGCCGCTTCGCTGCCCTCCTCGTCAACCCTGACGGTCACGGCATGACGGAACAATCCGGCTACGAAAGGCTCTATTACCGGCGGGTAGACTGAATTCAGACCGGAGGCAAACAGACGCCCCACTCCCAGATTCTTCAGATAGTCCTGAACATCCCCATTGTATCCGCACTCGAATTTAGGAAGATAAAGCTTGGCCTTGACAAAATGCGCCTCCCTGTCCAGATCGGCCAGAGTCTCGGCGCCGAGCGTGGAGACAAGATCCTCTATGCTGTTTTCTCCCTCGGGAAGAATGACCGTCATTCGGAAGTTGCCGTTGCCGTAAGGCAGTCTTATCGCCCTCATGTTGTCCAGCGCGGTATAAAGATATTCTCCTTCGCGGAACATGAACCGCGCTTCCGTCTCACTGCCGTCGGAGTTGTGGAAAATGGCGTCCGATGTCAGGGATTTGTCGAACTTATCTTTCCACATACCTTTGAAATAGACTGCGTCGAGCAACGCCGATCTTGTATTCTCCTCCAATGGCTTTTTGAGAAGCTCATCTATAACTCCAAGGGTCTTTGATCTTACCCATTCATTTACCAGGCCCATTCCTTCCGTTCCGCCCACTGACTTATTTATCAGGTCTGCCGAGAACTGTTCGGAAAGGATGTCCGTGAAAGCTCCGTTGAGAATGATGCCCGGAGAATACCAGAATGAGTTGGCGAACCGTAGCTCCGTCGTGCGGTCGGCTTCGGGAAGCTGGGTGAGCAGCGCGTTGCAGTAGGCCGTCAGACCGCGCAGCTCCGATTCTCCGGTGCCGCGGCCGAGAACGCGCAGTATCTCGTCGCGGCACTCCCCGTTGTCGCCGTTGGCGAGCATCGCGAGAGTATTCATGACATTGAGCGGCGATATGGCCGTATTGTCATCGGTCGACGAGGCGATCTCCCTGAACAGCCGGAACGAGAAGTCGTTGCCGCTTTCGGTGATCGCGCGTGTCCCTTCGGGAAGCACTATCGGGGTAGGTTCTAAGGCTGTCCTGGCGCCCTCTTCATCCTTGTCGCATGATGTGAACGACATCGATACCGCCGCGCAGGCGATAATCGCGAGATAACTTTTGATTTTCATAACACATTCGGTTTTTATTGTTGATATTTATTGTTGTTTCAGAGATTCACACTATAGATGAAATATCTGCCGGAAGACTGCATAGGCCCATGTTTTATTTTTGTCACTTGAGGACAAATTCGCTTAAAATGACGGCAAAATATTCACAGTCTCTTGATGATATTTACTGTCTGTCAGGACTGTATCCATAACATATTCGTAAATCTTTATATTCTTCAGCAGGTATAAGATAGCCTGAATCACCGGTTTCAACCTTCCCGCCAAGAGTGCCAGAATATAGATAGTACCCATTGTACAAACCGCATTCACCCCACACGCAGTGATAATACGATCTGTAGACTTCCTTCTTTTCATCACCGGGCGTCACAGGAAATTCCAATGTGCCCGTGGTATAACCACCATCTATTATCCAAGCATGGCCGATAGTCCTGTATTTTACAGATATACCTATACATATGACAGGAAACTTATTTTCAAGCTCCTGATCGGCCAGATGTGATTGTCGGTATTGTTGTCCGTTATAGCCTTGATTCCCTGTTCGCTGTCGCAGCTTACAAACGCGAACGCCGCTGCAAACAAAGACAACAGTCTGATCATTCGTTTTCTCATGATGTCGGTTTTAAAGGCTTATAATTGGGTTGATTCATATTTTTAAAGTATCACATATCCTATATACGAGATTTCCGCAGTGCTGAGGCTTATGCGGTATTCACCGGTCAGTGAGAAAAGCGCGTCGAAAACTCCGCCTCGTCTCCGTATGTGCCTATGCACACGTTATCGCAATCGTAATTCATAATCATAGGCGAGACAGGTGGTATCTCTGGACTGTCTGTTTATGGCAATCACCTCTTTTAGGTATGTCTGGGCCTGATCATACATACGCATCCTGTTCATCAGACGTGCGGCCTGGCTTAATACGGTTGCTCTCAAAGCAGATTAGTTTCCCCTGATAATGCGTCGAGTGCGTGCTGGAAATAGCGGAGAGCGGTCGGTGAGTCACCGAGGTCGGAGTAGACGCGGCCTCCGTAGTAGAGGGCCTCCGGATATTGTTCCGAGCCGGGATGCTTTTCATAGTATTCCAATACCGTCCGGATCAGCGAGTCGGTACTGATACGGCCCTCGATCTCGTTGAAACTGTCTTCGCGGGCACGGTCGCCGCATCCCGTCATCATGCAGACGACGAGCAGTAGCATCAGCGTATATGGATAATTCCCTGTTCTCATCATTAAGCGAGACATATTCATCTACAAAGATAATACATTCCGACGTATAAACCAATTTCTTGCATTACCCTCCGCGCCACCCTCTCCCGAAGCAACCCCGGCCGGAGCGTCAGTCGGAGCAGCGCCTTTCCAAGGCGGTGAATGAAGAGCGTTAAGCAAATGATAATTAGTGTTATATAATTACCGAGCAGACAAATCACCGTCTCGGAGAGACGCTGCTCCGACTGAGGCTGCTCCGATTGACTACGTATAAAAAGTGTTCCTGCGGCAGTCGGGGGTTGTCATTACGGTTCGGACATGTAGAACGCAAAAAACGGTGCGCTGAGTTTCACAACCTGGCGCACCGTCGCTCTTGCATTGAATTACAATCTTATTGTTTACCTACATCAATCAGTTAACTTTATATTTATTCATTAGATCTTCTTGATTCTTACCGCAGCTCCCCCTCCTGACGCGAGGTTGAGTTTCAGTCTGCTCTTCGCATCGACCTTGACCGTGCGTATCCGGTAGGCCTGCGGGTTATCCTTCCAGTGTGCCCCGGGGGCGTCCTCATAGATTGTAGCCTCGTATTTGACGCCTTTCGGAAGAAAGTCGAGACTCACTGTCGCGGTGCGCGGCTGATCGTCGGTGATCGCGCCGAGATACCAGTCATCGGAGTTTTTGTCCTGTCGTGCCACTGTGATGTAGCGTGCAGGTTCGGCTTCAAGGTATCTGGAATCTTTCCAGTCCACAGGCACGTCCTCGATGAAACGGAATGCGTCGGCAAACCGTTCGTAGTTCTCGGGCAGATCGCATGCCATCTGCATCGGAGAGGGCATCGTCAGATAGAGGGCCAGCTGGCGTGCAAGTGTGGTCATGGCCTGACCGGTCTTCCCCTCGCCATACGTGCTCAGACGCGTCTCGAACAGGCCCGGAGTGTAGTCCATCGGACCGCCCTTCAGGCGTGTGAAGGGAAGTATGCACGTGTGGCTTGGCGGATTTCCGCCCATCGACTCGAACTCGCCTCCGCGTGCCGACTCCTGTGCGAGCCAGTTGGGATAGGTGCGGCAAAGTCCTG
>OGHU01001618.1_pt1 | contig 12844 bp, 10 predicted proteins | sample 1571521 | NCBI WGS metagenome assembly OGHU01 (sample SAMEA2581963, study PRJEB24529) | metagenome | biome: Human gut stool | place: China | collected 2011 | reverse complement strand
TGGGAGCCATATCGGTATCCTATCCCTTGACGCTTATCAATGCCGGTTCAGCGGCCATGCTGGGCGTGGGTTCTGCATCGGTACTGTCCCGCGCTATCGGCAAGAAGGATGAAAACACAATTAAGAAGATCATGGGCAACCTGGTTGCTATGGTTCTTCTGCTGTCCGTTATCTATACAGTGGTAGGCATGGTGTTCACCCGCCAGCTTTTGTCCCTGACCGGAGCCAGCGACAACATTTTGAATTATGCGGAAAAATATCTACGGATTATCTTTGCCGGTTCCTTGTTTGTAAACTTTTTTCAAAGTGCAAACATGGTCATTCGCGGAGAAGGCCAGCTTAAAAAGGCAATGACGATTATTGCCAGCGGCGCTATTTTGAATATTATTCTTGACCCTATTTTTATCAGTATCCTGAATCCCTACGGTATGGGCATTGAGGCGGCTGCTTATGCAACGATTTTCTCCCAGTTTGTCCAGGCTGCAATTACGCTGTGGTATTTCAAGAAAAAAAGTCCTCATGTGAAGATTGGGCGCATCCGCATTGACGGAGAACTGCTTCCCCAGGTTCTTTCTGTCGGGGTATCTGCTCTGTTGATGCAGATTCTGACCTTGGTACAGCAGACAGTGATCTATCGTGTGGCATCGAACTATGGCGGGGAAACTTCACAGCTTCTTTTAGGTGCGGCGCTCCGCTTCTGGAATTTCTCTTTCGTTCCTCTGTGGGGGATCAGTCAGGGATTCCAGCCTGCCGCCGGTACAAACTATGGTGCAAAGGACTATGACCGGGTAAAGACGCTGACCAGGGTTTTTATTACTGCTGCAACGCTGCTGTCGCTGGTGTTCTATATTCCTGCCGAGCTGTTTCCAGAGAAGATTTTATCCATGTTCCTGACAACGCCGGGTATCGCGGCATCGGGTGCAACCAACTTCCGTATCATGTTCAGCACTTATGTCCTGCAAGGCAGCTTTATGATTGCCGTAACCCTGTTCCAGTCTTTGGGCAAGGCGAAAAAGGCAACTTGGCTGGTGCTGTTCCGCCAGATCATTCTGTTTATTCCTCTCTGCGTGGTTCTTCCGATGATCGGCGGCATGGGTATTCGTGGCGTATGGCTGGCGATTGCTCTGACAGATGCAATTCTGGTGGTTATTACCGTTTCTATGATGCTTTATGAGTTTGGCAAGCTGCCGGAGACTTCTTCCGTAAATCGGTGAGGAGGGAGCGTTCATGTATCTTTGCGATGGAAAAATAGGAAATGAATATAAAGTTGAGGATATTGATCTGCCTGTCAATATAGAAAAGCGTTTGGAGGCCCTTGGGATGACCCGTGGAACCTCTATCGCTGTTCTGAACAGCAAAAGTCGGGGTGTCCTGATTGTGAAAGTCAGGGGAACACGCTTTGCACTTGGGCGCAATATCACAAAGAATATTTTAGTGGGGTAAATTCCGATGAGAGAAAATTTGACTATCGGCTTCATCGGAAATCCGAACTGCGGAAAGACAACACTTTTCAATGCTTACACCGGTGCAAATCTGAAAGTGGCAAACTGGCCAGGTGTAACCGTTGAGAAAGTAGAGGGTGCCATTAAAGACCATGATCTGAATATTCGACTGGTCGATCTTCCTGGCACTTACAGCCTGACCTCCTACACAATGGAAGAACAGGTATCCAGACAGTTTATACTAAGCGATGAAGTCGATGTGATTATTGATGTTGCGGACGCTTCCGCTCTGGAGCGAAACCTATACTTAACTTTGCAGCTTTTGGAGCTGGGCAAGCCGGTTGTGCTGGCGCTGAACATGATGGACATTGTGGAAAAGCGCGGCATGGAGATTGACACACACAGACTGCCGGAAATGCTGGGCATCCCGGTCATTCCAGTTTCAGCCAGAAAACGGACAGGACTGGATGTGCTGCTTCATGCAGCCGCGCACCATAAAGACTGTAAAGATCCGGAGTGTCTGATTCATCATCATAAATATACTCCAAAACACCGGCACGACCACCATTCAGAATACGCAATGGTTTACAGTGATGCTATTGAGGACAAGATTGATCTTATCATGGCAGAGCTGAAGCGGAAATATCCGAACCTGTCCAATTACCGCTGGCACGCCATTAAGCTGCTGGAGCAGGATAAGGAAATCTCTGCACGTTATCCGGTCAATATGCCGGATGTGATCGACCGGAACTATGAATCCGACATTATCAATGAGAAGTATGATTTTATTGAGGAAATCATCAGGGAGGTTCTGGTCAATAAGGATCGTCAAGACGCTTTGACGGAAAAGGCAGACCGTGTATTGACGCATAAGTTTTGGAGCATCCCGATTTTCCTCGTTGTCATGGCGGCGGTGTTCTTCCTGACCTTTACCATTGGCGATTGGCTGAAAGGATTCCTAGAATTAGGAATTGAAAGCCTGTCGGCATTGATAAGCGATGGACTGATTGCTGTCGGGGTCAATGAAGTGCTGCGCTCCCTGTTGGTAGACGGCATCATCGCCGGTGTGGGCGGTATCCTGACTTTCCTGCCGAACATTTTCATTCTGTTTCTGGCATTGGCTTTTCTGGAGGACAGCGGATATATGGCCCGTGTTGCGTATGTCATGGAAGGGATTATGAGCAAGCTGGGACTTTCCGGACGGGCATTTATCCCCATGATTTTGGGATTTGGTTGCACTGTTCCGGCAATCATGGCTTCACGGTCTTTGGAAAACCGGCGTGACCGTTTTAAGGTCATGTTGATTACGCCCTTTATGAGTTGCAGCGCCCGTCTGCCAATCTACATCTTGTTTGCCGAGATGTTCTTTCAGGAACGCGCCATGCTCGTGGCCTATTCCATGTACCTGATCGGCCTGGTGGTCGCTATCCTGGTAGCGGCGATCATCCATTTGATTGACCGGAGAAAATCGGAAAATTATCTGCTGATTGAGCTGCCGGAATATAAGGCCCCCAGCGCCAGAACTGTGGCAATCTATGTATGGGAAAAGGTAAAGGACTACCTTACCAAAGCAGGTACTACCATCTTTGTAGCATCTATCCTCATGTGGGTGATCCTGAACTTTGGGCCGCATGGCTATACTACGGAAATGGCAGACAGCTTCGGGTCTATCCTGGGCCATTGGCTTGTACCGATCTTTGCACCGATTGGACTGGGATTCTGGCAGATAGCGGTTGCTCTGATTGCTGGCATCTCTGCAAAAGAGGTTGTGGTGTCCAGTTGTGCCGTTCTGTTTGGGATTCCCAATATCAACTCCGGCGCGGGAATGGATACATTGGTCGGCATCCTGGGTGCAGCCGGTTTTGGACAGCTCAATGCGTTTTGCCTGATGATTTTCTGCCTGCTTTACGTTCCCTGTGCAGCGGCCCTAGCTACAATTCGCAAGGAATCCGGCAGTACAAGGTGGATGCTGTTCTCGGCCCTGTTCCAGTTGGTTGTGGCCTGGGCTGTTACTTTTGTGGTTTATCGTGTTGGACTTTTGCTGTGAGGTATGAATATGACGTTTGGAAAAGTGCTTCGTTCAGCGGCCATTTTATCAGTGGTCGCATTTGGACTTTGGATTTTGAAAAGAGGATCGGAGACCCAAAGCTAATAAGTTGTGAGTTTCCAGTCAGAAAGGAGTTTTAGATGCTTGTTACTGGTATAATCCTTATCGGGATTGTTTTCTATGCAATATGGGCTGTGCGAAAAATCCATAAGAACCGCAAAAATGGTTCTTGTTGTAGCGGCAGTTGTTCCGGTTGTGTAGGAAAGGAATGTTGCAGCAAATAAAATCCCGCATATAGCCGATGTTTTCCGTTTTGGAGGGCATCGGCTTTTTCGTATATTTGCACATTCGGCAGGGCTGCACTATAATAGAATTTGCTTTCTGATTGGATTGCACATCCTGCCGATTGGAGCGGTATAAAATGAGAAAAAACTATATAATAAAAGACGCCAGGAGAATCCTGGCAGAACAAATACGAGATAACGGAATGAATACTATGAACAAAAACCCTATCACCAATGCTACGGGGTTATCTGCGATTATTCCAAAAGATAATGACGGATATTGCACCGTCTATAAAATGGACTGTGAGGATGGCCTGGGGCTTATGACAGTCTATCAGGTTTATCCCGGTATCCAGCTTATTTACAATGATTTTGAAGCAACGAGTTGTTATTGGGACGGAACCATTGATAAGAATGTGCTGGAGATCAATCATTGCCGGGAAGGGCGTGAAGGGAGCGTATTGCAAAGCGGTTCCTGCCTGTACCTCGGAGAAGGGGATCTTTCCATTCATACAATGGATAACTGTGCTTCTGAAATGGCCTTTCCTTTGAGACATTATCGCGGAATCTCAGTAGTGCTTGATCTGGAGCTGGTTTCTCAAAATCCGCCTGGAATCCTCGCCGAGAGCGGTATTGGTATTGCAGATTTCAAAAACAAATTTTGTGCCGATGGCGCATGCTTTGTCATGCGGGCCAAGGATGAGATTGAGCATATCTTTTCTGAACTGTATTCCGTACCGGATCGCCTGCAAAAGCCATACTTCATGCTGAAGGTGCAGGAGCTTCTCTTATTCTTGTGTATGGTGGATGTAAATAAAGAAAAGCAGCGAGAGTTATATACTTCTCCCCAGGTGGAGATTGTACGGGACATTCACAAGCGGCTTATCTCCAACTTGCAGGAACGGCCAACGATTGAGGAACTTTCCAAAGAGTATCTTATCAATACGGCAACCTTAAAGGATACGTTCAAGGGAGTTTATGGACAGCCCATTGGAACCTATATGAAAGTGTACCGCATGAAACAGGCCGCTGCTCTGCTTCGCCAGACACAGGCAACCATAGCAGAAATTGCCAGCCAGGTTGGATATGAGAATCAGAGTAAATTTGCAACAGCATTTCGAGATGTCATGAAGATTGCACCGGCTGAATACCGGAAACAAAATAGTGGCGATTGATTGGGCTAGGAAAATTTACGTCTACTGCCGGAGGCAAAATAAAACCAGCAGAAACAAATTGCATTTTGCCCTGCTGGTTTTATTCATAATTTTGCGGATCGGAGGATTTGTAACGTCGGCTGATAAACTGCTCCGCCATACAATCCAGTGTTTTCAAGATAATCTGCCGCTCATCCTCGGTACAGGCCAGAAACTTTCCCATGAAATGCTGTACTTGCTTTTCCTGTTCCGAAGCGTCAGGATAAAACAGCTCATTAGCAGAAATGCCTAATCGCTTGATAAAGGATGCCAGTACATCGTAAGACGGATTTTTCCTGCCCTTTTCAATGTCCTGGAGATGACGAAGCCCTCTGCCGGTTTGATCCGCAAGCTCCTGTTGGGTCAGTCCACATTCTTCTCTTGCATCTCTGAGGCACTGTCCCAAATACACAAATACATCTTCCGGCATGATTGTTCACCTCTATTACATTCTATCGTGCGTAAGAGGAAGTTACCATAACCCAATCACGCGTATTGATATGTGTTTATCATGCACCTTTGAAAGATAAAATATACATAAAAGCCCTGACGGGAGGCCAATAAAAAAAACGGCCTTTCACGGCAGGGCATATTTCCATTACCGCCCGTGACTGCCGTTTGAGGAGTCTACGATGGGCGGTTATTTATTTCAGCAGAATTATGGTTTTCAGGTAGGTGATTACCTAAAAAAATCAATGACCTACCAAAGAGAAATTATACACACGGACACGCGCAATCAAGCGTAAATAATCCGCACAATCGTACAACATATTATACAAAATGCGTCAGACAGCTATTAAGGCCGTCTGACGTTTTTCTTTGTCGATTTTACGGGAATTTTCCCGAACATCCCCGGTGTCGCTCTCCGCCATAGCCATTTCGGTTGCCCTTTGTCCCTAACAACTGAAATGGAGGAAATTATGACCAAGATCAATCTGCGGGAGCAGTATCCCGATTTTTATAAGACCGATTACATTATTGAGGTTCCTGATGAAGTAGCCGCTGTTATGAAAGAGCATGACCGCCTGGAGGCCGCATACCGCCGCCGTACATATTACCACAAGGCGCATTATTCTCTGGATCGCGGAGACGGAATTGAGTATGATGCCCTTTTCGTTTCCATGACCCCTTGTGAGCTGTATGAGCGCAAAGTGACGATGGAGCAGCTTCATGCTGCGATTGCCGCTCTGCCGGACAAGCAGGCCAAGCGCATCTATGCTTACTACTTCCTGGGACTGACAGAATCAGCGATTGCCAAGAGCGAAGGAGTCAGCGTTGCATCGGTCAGCGAATCTATCCAGCGCGGCCTTCGGAACATGGAGACTTTCCTTAAAAATCGTCTGTAACGCCCCTGAAAGAAAGGCTCAAAGCCTCACGGTTATTAGAAGGACACGCTATCCTCGTGACCTCAAGATCTTTGAAAACTGAATAGACAGCACAACAGGTACATAACTCATGTACGAGCGAATGTGAAACGCCGCGAAGATGGAGCAGTCAGGGAGGTGATGAAAGAACTGCTTCGGAGCGATCTACGATTTCATAAAACGGATTGTGGCAGATTCGGCGCGATGACTGCATGGGGGCTTAAAGATACTTCCTCACGGCCCGCCAAAGACTTGGGGGGAACCCTGCGGCACACGATACGAACGATGCTGCGGAGTTATGACAGCCGCGCCAGCGGAGACCTGTTGTGTTCCCATCGTCAGGGGGCGTGGCAAATATGACGAGTAATCCGAACAGAATAACAGTAGCCGCACCAGGTTTTTATCCGAAGATTTCTTTCAGACTGGTGCGGCTGTTTAAGTATTAAGATATTAAGGAGGCGAGAGTGATGTTTGAAAAATTCCATCGAGGTGACATATATTCGGCTGATTTAAGCCCTGGTATCGGCTCTGAACAAAGTGGCTCTCGTCCTGTACTCATTCTTCAAAATAATGTGGGAAATTGTTTCAGTCCTACGATTATTATTGCAGCAATTACCAGTGTAAGCAAAAAAAGCAGAAAGTTCCCCACGCATTACCACTTAAATGACAGATGCGGTTTGGTGAAACCATCTGTTGTTATGCTGGAACAGATCAGAACAATCGACAAGTCGAGGTTAAAAAACTATATTGGTCATCTAAACAAGGATGACATGGAAAACATAAACAAGACGCTCTTGTGCAGTCTGGGGATTACATAAAAGTGCCGAAAGGCCGTATCATTTTCAGGCTGTGCAAGTAGAGTTATAATTTCGTTAGGAATTGCGGAGGTGATTCTGAATGGAGAATATCCAGAATAAAAGCGCATTGATTCCTTCAGATGAAATCCGGTCAGAAGAACTTCTGGCGGAACAAAAATTTGAAGCGTTTATCACTTCGCTGGCACATATCATCGAGAAATATGGTATGAGAGTGCTGGGCGAGGTTGACGGAGCTGCGTGAGAATCGCAGCTTTACATAGGATATTTTCCAAAAGTAAATTTTGGAGGTATGAATTATGAACCGATATGGAAAACGCTGTGTTTTGTATCCGAGGGTCAGCACAGAGATGCAAGTGGACGGATACAGCCTGGAAGGTCAAAAAAATATGCTGACACGATTTGCGGATCGTGAGGAAATGATCGTTGTTGATACTTATGAAGATGCCGGTAAATCCGGTAAATCCATTGAGGGACGGCCTGCCTTTCAAAAAATGCTCAGAGATATTGAGGATGGCTTGGACATTGACTATATTTTAGTGTATAAGCTGTCACGGTTTGGCCGTAATGCAGCAGATATACTTAACTCTTTGGAGTTGGTTCAATCTTATGGTGTAAATCTGATTTGCATAGAAGAAGGGATTGATTCCTCTCAGACAAGCGGAAAACTTTTGATTTCTGTACTATCTGCTGTGGCTGAGATTGAGCGTGAGAATATTATCGAGCAGACGATGAACGGGCGGCGCGAAAAGGCACGGCAGGGTGGATGGAATGGTGGCTTTGCTCCCTACGGATATACACTGGAAGATAACAAGCTGATGATTGAAGAAACAGAGGCTGTGGCAATACGGAAGATTTTTGAATTATATACTTCATCGGAAATCGGTTTGGGTGGTATTGCGAATCAGTTGAACTTACAAGGTATACGGAAAATTCCGAGGCAGAATGGCACATTAGAGGATTGGACAGGACATTTTATTAAACTGATATTGGATAACCCGGTTTATTGCGGTAAAATTGCTTATGGACGGAGAACGAAGGAAAAAGTCAAAGGCACAAAAAACGATTACCAGATGAAAAGAAATGACGATTACATTCTGACAGAGGGACAGCATAAAGGAATCGTTAGTGAGGAGGTATGGGAAAAGGCTCATGCCAAGCGTCTTAGAACCGGAGTAAAGCAACCGTCAAAAATTGGGCGGGATCGAGTTCATTTGTTATCCGGTCTGCTGAAATGCCCGGTTTGTGGAAGTCCCATGTATACGAATAAACACGCATGGACAAATAAAGATGGCACTTACAAAGAAATTTACTATTATGTATGTAGTCGGAATAGGATGGTCCGGGGTAAGCATTGTGAATATAAGGCGATGCTGAAAAAGACCGATATTGAACCGATGGTCATTGAGGCAATTCGTGAGATCGTAAGGAATGAGGAATATGCCCAAGCCATTAAAAAACGGATTGGCGTTCAGATTGACACGAAAGCAGTGGATAAAGAACTGGAGGGCTATCAGGCAAAGCTGAAGGAAGTTGATCTGAATAAAACAAGATTGGAACGGGAAATTGACAGTCTCCCTGCTGATGCAAAATATCGGGAACGAAAGCTACATGATATGACCTTGCGGTTAGATTCCCTATATGATGTCATTGTTGAGCTGGAGGAAAAAATCGAAGATGCCAGACTTCGGCGAGATGCAATTAAGCAGCAGGCAATTACTCTTGAGAATATTTACAAAATCATGGTGAATTTCGACTGCGTTTATAATATAATAAATGACGAAGAAAAGAGAAATGTGGTCACAGCCTTGATTAAGGAAATTGAAATTTACAGGAATGACGAGTCTGAATATCCGCTAAAGCGGATTGGTCTGAATTTTCCGGTGTTCAAGGATGGCGGGGAAGTTACGGAGCTTTTGTGGGACAAAGGGAATACCGTTGAGACGGTGGTCCTCTTGTCACGGGAAACAAATCCACTGACGGTTGAGGTCAGAATGGAAGTGGAAACCGGCGAGGTCAAGGAGCATCCGACCTATAAACGCATTCAGGAGTATGTGCAGGAAAAGTATGGCTTCAAAGTTCATACGGCATATATTGTCGAGGTCAAGCGCATGGTTGGACTGGATATGCACAAAGCCCCGAATGCTGTTGAACAGAAAAAGCATGAGTATCATCCCTGCCCGCCCGAAAAGGTCGAGGCAATCAAGGATGCGCTGCGGCATTTTGGCTTAATTTCAGAGTAAATCGACTGTGAGGGCAGTAAAAACGCCGTGCTAAAATCGAGTGTAGTGAAAACAGTAAAGTTCTTTCTCCCTGCACGAAAAAAGCACATCGGAAAGTAAAGCACGATGGAGTGTACACGGTACACTTCTGCGCGTGAGATTTTGCGAAACAGTACATTCCTACGCCATGCAGCAAAATGCGAAAGAGCTATCTGCAAGCAGAGCATTGCTTCACCCGCTGAAAATCGCTGTAATCAGGAACAGCCCAGCATCACGTCAAACGGCGTGGTGCTGGGCTTCTTTTATGTTGCGTTTCGGGGCTTTTTTGAGGATAAAATCGCCTATGTGCCGTTCGTTTTTCTATGCCGTATTGACATACTGCGCTCTACCCATCACGGTAACTGCGCGCTCTTGGAGTAAAAATGAACACTTTTCTCTGTATAGGGAGAAAGCCAGAGAGGAAAAAGAGGGTAAGCACAGGCTTTGGGAACGGTGTGTAAACCGCTTGCGGTTTTCAGCGGTTTCCATAGCAGCAGCGAGGGAGAAAAGGGAGGGGGGGTTTTTCGCTCAGGCGGCTTGCCGCCGCTCTTTTGCTCTCCCTTTTCTCCCTGAATATCAGGGATTATTCTGCATCATTGTTCGGCGTAACAGGGCGAAAGTCCTCCTGTACCCCTTCATTAAGGTCAAAGCACATGGTTTTTGCATCGGCAACCCAGAACCCGCGCACCCTGTAACGCTTGCCGGGAATCCAGTCCTCGCCGGTGACAGCGCGAAGCGGGTCAAGCAGATTCTTGTTGGAAATCGTAACAACACCTTTCTGTTCGCCTCTTGGCTTGGAGAACTTGAAGCCCTTCGGCTCGTTGCTCTTGCAGGAACGGATCGCAAATACTCTTGCTTTCGCATCCAGCAGACACAAAACAAAGGCGGGATAGCCCAAGTCCTCAAGCACCTTCTTGGTGAAAGTCACGCCATTCTGATTCAGGAACATGTCCGGGTAGGCGTTGATGTTGGAGTCGATGGTTTCAAAGTTCAAAGCGGAAAAATCGAAGTTCATAGTAAAAATCCTTTCATTTTATGGTGTTTTGCGCCTCATCCACGTTTTTCATAAACTCCTGACGCTCCATAAAAGACCACCGGGAATCCATAATCAGATAGCCCTTGAAAAGACCATCTTTCACGCGGTATGCGACGAAGTGATTGCTCAGACGGCGCAATGTAGCTCGTTTGGCTGTGCTGTGCCGCTCTGACAGCAGCTTTTGTACCTTGATCCAATCCTCTTTTTTGATAATCGCTGTGTGGTGATTTTCCTTGAAATACATATTCAAATCTGTATTTTTGACGGATTTTTGGGTGCGAAAATCCTTGGTATAGGTTTTCTGCATCAAAGCATCACCGCAGTATTTCTCATTTCGGAGGATGCTGCGGACAGTACCGGCAGACCAGAGATCGTTCCCCATTGGAGACTTGATACCCTGTTCTGTCAGTGCGGCGGCGATTTCTGCCGGGGTTGCGCTCTCCAAGCAGCTTTCATAGATGTACTCAACAATTCTTGCCTCGGTCGGCTCAATGACAAGCCGCCCGAAATGATCACGATAGAAGCCAAGCGTATTCTGAACGGAGAACTTGTAGATACCCTCTGCCATCCGCCAGCGAATACCAGCCTTAATTGCCTCGCTCTTTTGCTGGGACTCCATTTCAGCCAGAGCTGCCAGCAATGAGATCAGCAGATTATTCCGCCCATCGCCGGTATAGGTGATTCCCTCTGTCTCAAACTCAACGGAAACGGGCGGGTTCAGCGCAGAAAGCGTTTGCAGATTGTCCAGAATATCCACGATATTTCTACCAAAACGGCTGATGCTTTTGGTGAGAATCAGGTCAATCTTCCCGTCAACTGCGTCGGCAATCATTTCCTGAAAGCCAAGACGTTTTTCAACGGTAGTTGCGCTGATGCCCTCGTCTTGATAAATCTCAACCAGCTCCCATTGTGGATTTGCCTCAATCCTCTTGGTAAAATGGTGAATCTGCATATCGAAGCTGCCGACCTGCTGTTCCTCCTGTGTGCTGACGCGGCAGTACGCCGCAACACGGAGTTTGGACGGCTCCTCTGCAAGTTCCCGCCGTTTCTGCGGTGGGATAATAATAACTCCATTTCCACGCTGGTTATAAGAAATCTCGTCCTGCATCTGGCGGCGCTTCTGCTCCCTGCGTTCCGCTCGGCTGCTGGTTTGCCGCTCTGCCTCTATCGCTTTGGGGTCAAGCGGTTTCGCCATATTCTGCCTCCTGCATCAGAATCCGTCTGCGTTTTCTGCTTTGCATCGGCGCACCATCTCCTTTGAACGGTTTTCAATTTCATTACTACCACGCTCCTTTTCGGAAAATTATGACAATCCGCATACGCGAGGTAAACGGAATAGTCACCCAAAGAAAAAGGCAGCAGAATTGCTCCTGCTGCCTGAAACTGTATAAACTTGTGCATTTACATCGATCAAACATGGGGGTAGAAATTATAGACCCCTGCGAATGAGAGACGTTTTACAGCGCCTTAACCGTGTCGATAAACTGGCTCATGCTCATTGCACCCGGCAAGAGGTTTTCCTCATTTTCAAACACCATGTAATAGCGGAAATCCTTGCCCGCCGCTGTACGCCACGCTTGACCCAGCGCGATTTTCTCCCGGCTATCGTCGTTTTTCAGGTGTTCGCCCTTGGTTTCCGCACAGATGAGCTTGCCGCTTTGGGTCATAATCAGAATATCGGGGTAGTGCTTGATAAAGCCGTTGATTGCAAACCCTTGACGCGCAATATTTCTGTGCCGCCAGCGGACATTCGGCAGGGCGGTCAACTCTACAATCAGCTTCTGTTCCAGCTTGTTCATGTCGCCGTCCTCCGCCGTGTACAGCGAACGGGCGTATATGGCGGTATTGCTGGCGGGATGAATAGATGTGGGCAGACGGAACGAGGGCATACAGACGATACGTTCCGTTTCCAGCCATTTATCAAAAGTTTCCCGATAGTGGGCTTCCAGCAGCGTTTCGATCTTGTCACGGATCTTCGCCGCATAGCCCAGCGGGGCTTTCTCCATCGCGGCGAGCTGTGCCTTGTCCATATCGTCCACGATACGGTTTATGTAGGCTTTCAATTCGGCAGCGTCTACCATGTTCAGCTTGTTAAGCTGATTGAACATCATATCCTTGCATTGACGCACCCGGCTCTCCGGCGGCAGATTGTTGAACCACTCCTTGAAGTACCGCTGCTCGGCGCTCTCCATCTTGAACACCTTCGGCAAACCGCCGTCCTGCTCCCGCACGTCAATTTCGCGGATTTCATCGTCTGCGGCGGCAAAATCAATATCGTATGCCTTGCCCTTGATGGTAAAGCCCTCTGCCAGCATTTCCTTGTCCAGCAACTCAAATTGTCCGTCCTTACAGAAAAAGCGAATGTTCTCTTCCTCCAGAACACGATAGAGTGCTAAATGCCA
>OGHU01001616.1_pt1 | contig 12852 bp, 12 predicted proteins | sample 1571521 | NCBI WGS metagenome assembly OGHU01 (sample SAMEA2581963, study PRJEB24529) | metagenome | biome: Human gut stool | place: China | collected 2011 | reverse complement strand
CGGACGGCATCTGTGTTTTACATTCTTTCCGGGACTTCGATGCCGAGCAGGCGCATGCCGCGCCGGATGACGCGGGCCACCTCGCAGCTCAGGCGAAGCCGGAAAGCACGGACGGCCTCGTTCTCCTCGCGCAGGATGGAGTGGTCGTGATAGTAGCCGTTGTATGATTTGGCCAGGTCGTAGATATAGTTGGCAATGACCGAGGGCGAATAGGTGTCGCCCGCCTGCCGCACAGTGGCCGGGAATTCGTCGAGCGTCTTGATGAGTTCAATCTCCTCCGCCACGAGCGGTACGTCGGCATGGTCGTTCGCATAGGCGATGCCGGCCTCTCCGGCCTTGCGCAGCACCGAGCAGATGCGTGCATGGGTGTACTGGATGAAAGGCCCCGTATTGCCGTTGAAGTCGATGGATTCGCGCGGGTCGAAAAGCATGGTCTTCTTGGGGTCAACCTTGAGAATGAAGTATTTGAGTGCCCCGAGTCCCACCATGTGGCTGATGTCGGCGGCCTCTTCGGGGGTGGCGTCGTCCAGCTTGCCCAGTTCGCGCGACATCTCCATGGCGGTCGATACCATATCTTCAATCAGGTCGTCGGCATCCACGACCGTTCCTTCGCGCGACTTCATTTTTCCTTCGGGCAGTTCCACCATGCCGTAGGAGAGGTGGAAGATGTGGTCGCTCCATGCCTCGTAGCCGAGCTTTTTCAGTACGAGTTTGAGGACCTGGAAGTGGTAATTCTGCTCGTTGCCCACCACGTAGATGAGTTCGTCGAGGCGGTTGTCCTCGAAACGGCGGTAGGCCGTGCCGAGGTCTTGCGTCATGTAGACCGAGGTGCCGTCGCCGCGCAACAGCAGTTTTTCGTCCAGCCCGTCGGCGGTGAGGTCTATCCACACCGAGTTGTCGGGACGGCGGTAGAAGACCCCTTTGCGGAGTCCCTCTTCCACCAGCTCCTTGCCCAGCAGGTAGGTCTGCGATTCGTAATAGGTCTTGTCGAAGTCGATGCCCAGCGCGGCGTAGGTTTTGTCGAAGCCGTCGTACACCCAGCCGTTCATGGTCTCCCACAGGGCATAGGTTTCCGGCTCTTTCGCCTCCCAGCGGCGCAGCATCTCCTGCGCCTCGCGCATGATGGGAGCATTGCGCTTCGCCTCTTCCTCGCTCTGGCCCTGTGCGACGAGCTCTCGGACCTCCTCCTTGTAGTGGCGGTCGAACTCCACGTAGTATTTTCCTACCAGATGGTCGCCCTTCATGCCGCTCGAGGCGGGCGTTTCCCCGCCGCCGAACTTCTGCCATGCCAGCATGCTTTTGCAGATGTGGATGCCGCGGTCGTTCACGAGGTTGGCCTTGATGACCCGGTTGCCGTTGGCCTTGAGAATCTCCGCTACCGAATAACCGAGCAGGTTGTTGCGGATGTGCCCCAAGTGGAGGGGCTTGTTGGTGTTGGGCGATGAATATTCCACCATGACGGTGCGGCCGGTCGGTTCTCCGTATCCGAAGTGGTCGTCCGACGCGATTTCCGCAATTTTCTCATTCCAGAAGCTGCGGCGCAGCGTCATGTTCAGGAAGCCTTTGACTACGTTGTACGATTCGATACCGTTGTCGCCGGCAACGAGTGCCTCGCCAATCTCCGCTGCCGTGGCTTCGGGTGCCTTGCGGCTCGCCTTGAGCAGGGGGAATACCACGAGCGTATAGTCGCCCTCGAACTCCCTGCGGGTGCGCTGTATCTGGATGGGGGCGCCGGCGGCCTGCGGGTAGAGGCGTTCCACTGCGCGGGCGGCGGCCTGTTCGATGTAGTTTTCTATGTTCATGTCGGAAATCTGTTCGTCCGCTGTCGCGGCGGATTGAAAGACAAAGATACGCATTTTTCCTTTTTACCGCCCGGCGGATTATCTTTGTACCGGTAAATAGCATGCGAAAATGAAGATAGCCGGGATAGAATTCCGCGAGCGGCCCCTCTTCCTCGCACCGATGGAGGATGTGACCGACCCCTCGTTCCGTTACATGTGCAAGGGTTTCGGGGCGGACATGGTCTATACGGAGTTCATCTCCTCGGACGGGCTCGTGCGCGAAGGGGCGAAGTCGGTGGCGAAACTCAATATCAGCGACGGGGAGCGTCCGGTGGGAATACAGATTTACGGTCATCTGATAGAACCGATGGTCGAATCGGCCCGCATCGCCGAGGCGGCCCGTCCGGATGTCATCGACATCAATTTCGGTTGTCCTGTCCGCAAGATAGCGGGCCGCGGAGCCGGGAGCGGTATGATGCGCGACGTGCCGCTGATGGTGGAGATGACACGGCGGATTGTGGAGGCGGTGAAGGTACCGGTGACGGTGAAGACGCGTCTGGGCTGGGACGAGGAGCACAGGAACATCGAGGAGATAGCCCTGCGTTTGCAGGACGCGGGCATCGCCGCGCTCACCATCCACGGCCGCACGCGGGCCCAGATGTACACGGGGGAGGCGGACTGGACGCTGATAGGACGCGTGAAGAACAATCCGCTGATGAAGATACCCGTCATAGGCAACGGCGACATCGACTCGCCGCAGCGGGCGGCGGAGGCGTTCGACCGCTACGGTGTGGACGGGGTGATGATAGGCCGCGCCACCTATGGCCGCCCGTGGATATTCCGCGAGATAAGGCACTACCTCGATACGGGCGAACTGCTTCCGCAACCCTCCGTCTGCGAACGGGTGGAAATCGCCAAACGGCACCTGGCCAAATCGGTCGAGGTGAAAGGCGAACGGGTCGGAGTGCTGGAGATGCGCCGCCATCTGTCCAATTATTTCAAGGGACTGCCCGATTTCAAGCCTACCCGGCTGCAGTTGGTTACGCTGACCGATGTGAACGAAATCAACGCCACGCTCGATTATATCGCGCAGGAGTGGGGCGGAGCGGACCTTTCGGGTGCGGTTCCGCCGCCGCTGTCGCACGGAATATAGCGCTTGCCTGCCGCTTTTGCGTTCCGGTCATTGTTCCGGGTAGTTCCGTTAACAGCTGTTGTTGCGGTATCGTTCCGATGATACGTGTAGCGTTTCGGCTGCACGGGGTATGGGATACTTTCGTAGAGGCGAATCCTGCATTTGCCGGGAGCGGTGCAGTCGTTCCGCACGATTGTTCTGCGGGGCCTGCATGGGAGTTTTGCCGATGCGGAACGGACTGCGTTTCGCCGGTACGGCGGTCCGAGTCCGTATTTCCTTGCCGTGCGGTGTTTCGTGTCGGTCCGATGCGGAACGGGTAAGTACGTGCACTCTTCGGGTGTGTCGCCGACCGTACGGTTGTCCCGGCAAATACGCCCCGGCAGACCGTATCAATCCGCCGGGGCGTTCGTTCCCGATATGCCGTCTCGGCGTCATGCGGGAAACCGGTCCCCTGAAGGGGCAACACAAACTGAAGTCGTTCCGAATATCGGCGGGAACGGTCAGGACTGGCCGTTTACCCGGACGATTTCTCCGCCCTTGCCGTAATCCTCGACGACCAGTACGAGGTATTTGGGCGTCAGGCGACTCGCTTCGTATCGGACAGCCTGCACCGTGCCGACTTCCGCATTGTGGGCAGGCCAAATGCCTATCATCATTTCGCTCATCGGAAAGCCGTTCCGTTCCGCTTCCCGCATGAGGTCTCGGGAGAGTCTTTGAAGGCGGCTCTTTTTTCCGTTCACGGCAATGTCGTTGCCTGTGACTGTTATTTCTATCAGGTGATTGCGTGCTGCTTCAACCGACCCTTGAGGGTTGAAATAGGCATAATAGGGGACGTGTATTCCAGAAGCTTGCGGATACGATAGATAAGGAGAGGTTTCGATATGCTGGTTGACTCCACCCCAAAAACTCATGTCATCGGCGAGTCCTACAGACCATAGGTAGTCGCTGTCCTTTTCAAGGGCTGTTTTGATGCGCAGAAAGTCTTTCCATTGGGTCTTATCGTCGGTGATAACATAAAGGTTGTTAAAGAAAACGTCTTCGTCGGAGAGAAGCACTCCCTGTTCGGCAAACCGGGTAAGCAAGGCGTTCTCCAGTTGTGCGAAGGGGATAGGTGTATCGTCGATATAGGAGTTTCCTTCCGTATCCATGCGTATCGTCTGGGTAGGAATGGTTACGTAGGTGTATTGCAGCGCCGGATTTCCGTCCTCTTTGGCTTCGGATTCGAGAGTAATGATGTTATTATATTGCTGCAGGGTGTTCTTGGTATCTCCGCCTCCTATGTGGAGCTGCAGGGTGTACCAGCCTTTGTTGAATCGCAGTTCCGATGGGATGGGGTATTGCAGATATTCGGTCGGGATGGTCGCATAGAGTTCCGGCGCATATTCCCGGACGATATCGAAGATATCGTCGTACGCTTTCGGTTCTCTTGTTCGGTCAAGGGCGATGTAGAAACGGTTGGGGTTGTAGGTCCGGTCGGCCCAATTCGTCGGTCGCACAGTGAGTGTGGCCGTGTGTATGTCGGCGAAACGGTTGAAACTTAAATCGGCGCAAAGGTATCGTGCAGGGGTTTTGCTATCGTTGAAAAGAACATGGAGTTGCTTCGATACGGTGCCTTCTGCGGATGGATACTCCAGGGTGATATGGGATTCGTCCATGTAAATAATGTTATCTTTGCCGCATTCCCTTTGGGCGAATGCGGTGAGGGCGATGCATGCGAGCGGCAGCATGGCGAGGACTTTCCAGCGGGCGCGTGACCCGGAATCTTTTTTGAGCATCATGGTAATTCTTTTTTTGAGGTTACTGTGACCGAGGCCGTCGGCAAGGGAATAGCGGCCAGCGCCGGCGGCCTTCTTTATCAGAAGCATTTGGTATTCTTTCGGATTGAATCCGGCCCGCAGTACGGCGCGGTCCGCTTCGTATTCGTGTATGTCCTGCAACTCCCGTCTCAGGAGCCGCATGAAGGGATTGAACCATTGCAGACATCCCGCCGCGTCGAGCAGAAGCAAATCCCAGGAGTGGCCGAGGCGGAGGTGTGCCCGTTCGTGGGCGATAATCTCGTGTTCATTGCAGTCGCTGTGCGGAAGGACGATGTAGCGCATCCAGCTGAACGGTACGGTGGTGTTAGCTGTGCGTACGAGCACGGTATGCCTGTCGAGTCGTGTCCGTTCGCCGGCGCGTACCGTTCGGAGGATTTCGGTGACGGAGGCCAGCATGCGCAGCAGCGAGACCGCCGCACCGCTCCAGAAGAGGCAGGCGATGAGCGTCGGGAGGAGCGGGCGGTGTTCGGCGGATACGGGCTTGTCCGGTTTCGCCGCCTGTGGCTCCGCGAGCGGTTCGGGTGTCGGAACCGTTCGGATACGGTCGGTTCGGAATTCGTCTCCGATAGGGATGATGGCGGTATAGGGTTCGGGACCGGAGGCCTCGGCGGGAAGGGTGACGAATCCGGCCGGAATGAGGAAAGCGAGCACCGCCGAGGCGAGGAGTACCGCCCGGTTGAGGCTGTGGAAGGTGTCGCGGCTGAGGAGGAGCCTGTAAAGCAGCCAGAATGCCGCGATACAGATGCCGACCTTGAGAAGATACCAAATGAACGCTTGCATGGCTATTCCTTTCCTTTTTCTATTCTTTCTATCAACTCCCGCAGTTCTTCCACGGAGATTTTCTCCTCGCGGACGAGGGTCGATACGGCGTTTAAGTAGGAGTCGTGAAAGTATTTGCTGATGACGCCCCGGAGCGTGCCGCTGCGAAACTGTTCCTCGGTGACGAGCGGGTAGTATTGATAGGTATTGCCGTAGGCGCGGTGAGAGAGGAACCCTTTGGCTTCGAGCCCCCGTACCATGGTGGAGAGCGTATTGAAATGGGGCTTCGGTTCGGCATAAAGCTCTTGCAGCTCTTTGACGAACAAGGCGCCCCGTTCCCAGAAACGGGTCATGATTTCTTCTTCTCTGCGTGTCAGTTTTTCCATGGTTGTGCGTCGTTTTGCGGTTTGCCGGGAGCGGTATCCGGCGGATGGCCTGTCCCCGGAATTCATGTGGCCGAAACCCGACTGCCGTGGTGTTCCCGGTCGTATGGAACAAAGATAACTAAAAGAATTTTGTGTGCAACTAATGTATTTAGTTTTTAAACTATATTTTTTAGTTTTCTTTTGAAAGGAACGGTCGTGCCATGCGGGTTCATGTATGGAACATACTGTTGACGAGCGGTTTAATTGCCGGGGTTGTCCTCCTTGTGCGACCAAGAGACCGGAAGAGGGTAACGTATCTTCGGGAGATTGATACGGCGGAGCGGGTTTTTGCCGTTTGCAGTCCGGTGCCGGAATGACCGGAGGGGCGGCTTCGGGGATATGTGTCGGTAACGGTGCATGTACCGGAGTACACGGAATCCGTTTTTTTCGGTTGCGGCGGGAACTCTTTGCCGGCCGCCGGAGAACAGAGGGTGTGCGGCCGGGGACTGCGGCTACTGCCGCAGGGCCATGTGCAGTATGGGGTAGGGAAGTCCGTCGGCGTCGGTTTCGTCGCGCGAGGTCGTGCGGAAGCCGTGTGCCCGGTAGAAGCCCTCCGCCCGTTTGTTCTGTTCATTGACATCCACTCGTGTCACCCCCTTTTCGCGGATGGCGAAGGAGAGCAATGCCCGTCCCAGTCCGCGGCCGAAAAAATCGGGATGTACGAAGAGCATTTCGAGGTTGTCGCCCGACAGGCCGGCGAATCCGACAGGTCGGCCGTCGGTGAGAAGCATGTGGAGTTCGACGGCGGGAAAATAGTCCGTAGCGAGTCGGCTGCGGAGCCGTTGCAGGTCTGCTTCGGCGAGGAACGTGTGCGTCGCCCGGACCGATGCCTCCCAAATGTCGACCAGCATCGGATAGTCGGCCGCTTTGGCCGGGACGATGTCGTATGCGTCGTGTGCGGGTCGTTCTTTTTTGTCTGTCATAGTTATTGCGAATATCGAATGGGTGTGGCCGGTAAGGGACCGTTATGTCTCGTACAGACGGTAGCGGGCGCCGCAGTCGATGAGGAAATCGAGTACCTCTTTGAACTGGCCTTTCACATAGGAGGGAGGCGGAAGGACGGGATGGTCGTCGAAATGCTTGCGCAGCGTTGCCGGCAGCTCGGCGGTCGAAACGTGCAGCCTGTCCGCCAGCGTTGTCGTCTCCTCCTGGTCAAGGAGGGCATACAGGGTGTTGTCTCTCCGATGGTCGTCGTAATACACGTACTCCAGTTGAACGACCATGCGATTGCGGTCGTCGAGACCGACCGAAAGCGACGCCCCTATCTCGAGGTCTTCATCCGATTCCACCAACAGTTCTTCTTCCGTCAATTGCATGGACTCTCTTTTTACGGAAGGCATCGTGCCCTTCCCTTTATGGCAAAAGTAGCAAATTATCGCAGATTCAGGATACCTGCGGAGGCGTTTTTGACGGAAATGGCGGTTTTCGCCGGAAGCCTGTGGCCCGATGGAACGGCCTTCATAGAACAATTCTCCATGGCGATATCGCCATGGAGAATTGTTCTGTTGGGTTGTGTGTACAGCACTCCGCCGTGCGGCGGCAGGCGGGCTTCCGTGTACGGATTACTTGCGGCGCCCTTTGGCCATACCCGGCTTCATCGTGGCGACGGACTTCATCACCTTGCGCGTCTGGTCGAACTGTTTGAGCAGCTTGTTTACCTCGGCAAGCGTCGTTCCGCTCCCTTTGGCGATGCGTTCCTTGCGGCTGGGGTTGATGATTTCCGGATTGCTGCGTTCGGCGGGTCTCATCGAGTGGATGATGGCCTCGGTCTGCTTGAACATGTCGTCCGAAATCTCGATGTCTCTGATGGCCTTGCCGACACCGGGTATCATGCCCATCAGGTCCTTCATGTTGCCCATCTTCTTGATTTGGGCTATCTGGTCGAGGAAATCGTTGAAGTCGAACTGGTTCTTGACAATCTTCTTTTTCAGCCGGCGGGCATCCTCCTCGTCGTACTGCTCCTGGGCGCGTTCCACGAACGACACGATATCGCCCATACCGAGAATACGGTCGGCCATGCGTTCCGGATGGAACACTTGGAGGGCATCCATCTTTTCGCCCGACGAGATGAACTTCAGCGGTTTGTTGACCACCGAACGGATGGAAATGGCTGCACCGCCGCGGGTGTCGCCGTCGAGCTTCGTGAGCACCACGCCGTCGTAATCCAGTCGTTCGTTGAACTCTCTGGCAGTGTTCACGGCATCCTGTCCCGTCATGGCATCCACCACGAAGAGGGTCTCGGAAGGCTTGACGGCTCTCTTGACGACCGCTATCTCCTCCATCATCGCTTCGTCCACCGCCAGGCGGCCGGCCGTATCGACGATGACGGTGTTGATGTTCTTGCCACGGGCATATTTTATGGCGTTCTCCGCTATCTCCACCGGGTTCTTGTTGCCCTCTTCGGTGTAGACCTCCACGCCTACCTGCTGGCCGAGTATCTTCAGCTGTTCGATGGCTGCAGGTCGGTAGACGTCGCCCGCGACGAGCAGGACGCTGCGGCTTCGCTTGCTCTTCAGCAGGTTGGCGAGCTTGCCGGAGAAGGTGGTCTTACCGGAACCCTGCAGGCCGGCGATGAGGATGACGGCCGGTCGGCCGTCGAGATTGATGTCCGAGGCCGTACCGCCCATGAGCAGGGCAAGTTCGTCACGGACTATCTTGGTCATCATCTGCCCCGGCTTGACGGCGGTCAGCACGTTGGCGCCGAGGGCCTTCTGCTTTACCTCGTCGGTGAAGGTCTTGGCTACCTTATAGTTCACGTCGGCGTCGATGAGCGCGCGGCGTATCTCCTTGAGCGTTTCGGCAACGTTGATTTCGGTAATCCGTCCTTCGCCCTTCAGTATCTTGAAAGACCTCTCCAGCCTGTCGGTTAAGTTCTCGAACATGGTTTATCCGTGTTGTTTGTTTCGTAGCCTGCAAATGTAGCGATTTCCCCGCAAATATGAAAACCCCGCCGGGGGGCAGGCCGGCGAGGAAGGCTTGCTATTCGCCGCGGAGCCTGACGCTGCGGGTATCCGGGTCGAATGTCAGGGCGGTGTCCCGGAACAGCCTGCCCAAGTCGCCGCTTTCGACGAGCATGTCGGTCGTGCCGTAATGGAACCGTCCGCCTTCGAGCAGGGCTATTGTGTCGCACAGTTCCAGTGCGATGGCCAGGTCGTGCGTCGAGAAGACGATGCATTTTCCCTCATCGTGGGCAAGGCGGCGCAGGAGTAGGCCGATTTCGTATTTGTTGGGCAGGTCGAGGAATGCGGTCGGTTCGTCAAGCAGGATGATGGGGGTGTCCTGCGCGAGGGCGCGTGCTATCATCACCCGTTGCCTCTCACCGTCGCTGAGCGTGCCGATGCCCTTGCCGGCGAATGCCTGCATCCCCACGAGCGCGAGCGCACGGGCCACCTGCGCGCGGTCCTCTTCGGTCAGCGAACCCACCCAGTTGGTGTAGGGCGCGCGTCCCAGCGCCACCACGTCGGTCACCTTCAGGTTCTCGACCTTCACCTCTTCGGTGGATACGAAGGCGATCGCGGCGGCTATTTCGCGTCGCGACATGGTGTCCGTCCGGCGTCCGTTGACCGTGATGTACCCCGCCTGCGGCCGGGCGAGTCCGGCGACGGTGCGCAGCAGGGTGCTTTTGCCCGTGCCGTTGCGGCCGATCAGGGCGGTGAACTCTCCCCAGCCGAATCCGATGCCGGCGTCGGCGAAGAGGGTCCGTTCGCCGTAGCCGAGCGTGAGTCCGTGGAGCTGTACGGTATTGATCCTTTCGTAGTCCATGTTTCAGGCGTTTTTGCGCGTGCGGAGGATGACAGCGATGACTACGGGAATGCCGATGAAGGCCGATACGGTGTTGATGGGCAGCGTCATGTCGGAGGGAGGGAGCTGGGTGGCCAGATCGCAGAGCAGCATGATGCCGCCGCCGCATAGCATCGAGGCGGGCATGAGGATGCGGTGGTCGGCCTCCCGGAAGGCCATCCGCACGATGTGGGGGACGGCGAGACCCAGAAAGCTGATGGGGCCGCAGTAGGCGGTCACTGTTCCGGCCAGGAGGATGGTCGATGCGAAGATGCGGAGCCGCGTGGCCCGGATGTCGAGTCCCATGGTGCGGGCGTAGTTCTCGCCCAGCAGCAGCATGTTGAGCGGCTTGATAAGCGATACGGAGAGGGCGAGTCCCGCGGCGAGGACGGGGACGAGTATCCGCAGTTCGGAGAGCAGCACCCCTCCGAGGCTTCCCATCGTCCATACCACATAGGATTTCACGGCCCCTTCGGGGCTCATGTATTGAAGTATCTCGACGATTGCGGTGGCGGCGCTCCCGAACATCATGCCCATGATGAGTACCGCCATGATGTCCTTGATGCGGGTGGTGACGGCCATGATGACCAGCAGGATGAGGGCGGCTCCCGCCCATGCGGCTCCCACCGCGCCGATGCCGCCCCACCATACCGACGAGGCGGAGATGCCCAGCAGGGGCATGCCGAGCGTGAAGAGCGCTACGCCGAGGCTGGCGCCGGAACTTACGCCCAGCACGTAGGGGCCTGCCAGCGGGTTGCGGAAGAGGGTCTGCATCTGCAGTCCGACGGCCGAGAGCGCTGCGCCCGAAAGGAGCGCCGTCACCGCTTTGGGAATACGGAAATTCAGGATGATGTAGCGGATACTTTCGTCCGAACCGTTTCCCGTCAGGCTGCGCCACAGCTCCTTCAGCGGAATGGATGTGGAACCGACGGCCATGTCGGCCAGCAGCAGCAGCAGCGTCAGCATGGTGACGGCCGGCATCAGTATGGCGGTTCTCCTTTTCAATGTCCGTGCGGTTCTGTAAGTGTGGTTGCTTCGCTGTTCGTTCTGCCCTGACACGGGCGCCGAGGGCCTCCCGGGCGCCTTGACGGGACTATTCGAGCCGTTCGAAGTAATACATGCCCTCTTCGTCCGGTACGGCCGCTTCGGGGTGCAGGCAGAGGATGATATCCCGCAGTACGCGGTCGGCGTGCAGCGCTCCCGACTCCCAGAAGTCGCTTCCTCCGCCCGGAGTCTTCCTGCGCGTACAGTTGTAAACGCGCCGCTGTTCCACGCAGCGGATGTCGGTGAATTTAGGATTCTGTGTCTTGAGTTCGCCGATGTTCCCTGCCTGGTTGGGATTCAGCCAGACATCGGCCTGCCGTGCGGCCAGATAAGCCGTCTCGCCGCTGACGGGGCGGCTGACGGAGCTTTCCTCCCCGGCGAAAATGTAGCGGCCGCCCGCATCCTCGATGAGCCGTACCATGTAGCTCCGGTCGCCCGGCACGAACCATACGTCGCGGTAGGGGGCGTTCAGCATGACCGAGGGACGTTCGGCGAAGGCGGTCGCCCGCATCCGCAGCGAATCGTACCGTGTCTCGATGTCCGTAAAGAGTGCGGCGGCCTCCTCCCTTCGGTCGGTGAGTTCGCCGAAGGGGACGAGCCATTCCGCCTTGCCAAGCGGCGTGGTCTCCATATATTCTCCGATGTAGACGAACGGGATGTGCAGTTCGCGGAATTTGTCGGTCACGGCGGTGTTCTCTCCTCCTACGCCGTAGATGAATACGATGTCGGGCCGCAGGCTCGCCAGCAGTTCGTAATTGACATTGGTGTCGTATCCCACGTCGCGTATGTCTCCCTCCCGGTAACGTTCGCGCACCTTTTTGTTGGAGATGTATTCGGCCCCCGATACGCCCCGTATGGCGTCCGTCGCATCCAGCGCGTCGAGGAAGGCGACGTGTGTCGAGGAGAAGCATACGGCTCGCTGCACGGGTGCCGCGACCGTTACGCCGTCGAACCCTTCGGGCGGAAGTTCGTTCCCGCGCGAGACGAAAAGCTGGGTCCGGACGCTGTCGCCCCCCTGCCACGGGTTGCGGATTTCGATGACGGTGGACGCTCCGTCGGTCGCGTATATCGAATAGCCCTCCGCATGACGGGGAACATATGCCTCTTCACCGGAGAGGCGGACGGTCGAAGTCTCTGCACAGCCGCAGAGCAGAAGTGTTGCCGCCCATACGGCCGGCAACATTCGGATTTTCGTCGTTTGTCTCATCGAGGAACAAAATTAGCACTTTTTTCGGCGTGCCCTCTTCGTATGGCATTAAAGATGCAACTCTCTGACGGGATTTGCTCCGGTCTCCGCCGGGGTTTGAATTGCAGCGAATATGAAAAGGATAGTTTTGCTCCGCCACGGCGAGAGCGTTTGGAACAAGGAGAACAGGTTTACGGGCTGGACCGATGTGGACCTGACGGAAAACGGGGTGGAAGAGGCCAAAAGGGCGGGCCGCATGATGAGCGAGGCCGGCCTCAGTTTCGGAATGGCGTTCACCTCCTATCTGAAACGTGCTGTCAAGACGCTCAATTATGCACTCGATATGATGAACCTCGACTGGATTCCCGTGGAGAAGAGCTGGCAGCTGAACGAGAAGCACTACGGTATCCTGCAGGGGCTCAATAAAAAGGAGACGGCCCGCAAGTACGGCAGCGAACAGGTGTTCCTGTGGCGCCGCAGTTACGATGTCGCACCCGACCCGCTCCCCGACAACGACCCCCGCAATCCCCGGTTCGATGTCCGTTACAGCGAGGTGCCGGCCGGGATGCTGCCGCGTACCGAATCGCTGGAGGATGCCGTGGAGCGTGTCGTACCCTATTGGGAGAACTGCATTCTCGCTTCGCTCGACCGGTACGACCAGGTGCTGGTGGCGGCCCACGGCAATTCGCTCCGGGCGATAGTGAAAATACTGAAGGGAATATCCGACGAGGATATCGTGAACCTCAATCTGCCGACAGGGATTCCTTACGTATTCGAATTCGACGATGCATTGCGCCTGCGCCGCGACTATTTCCTCGGCGATGAGGAAGAAATCAGACGGATGATGGAGCAGGTGGCCGGGCAGGCGGGCTGACGGGCAGGCCGCGACGGGTTTCCAAGGAAAGCGGAGGAGGCCGATGCCTCCTCC
>OGHU01001613.1_pt1 | contig 12864 bp, 11 predicted proteins | sample 1571521 | NCBI WGS metagenome assembly OGHU01 (sample SAMEA2581963, study PRJEB24529) | metagenome | biome: Human gut stool | place: China | collected 2011 | reverse complement strand
ATCGAAGTTGTGGAAGTCTCCGGCTCGTTTGAAGGTGCATACATCGGAGATGTACAAGGAACCCCAAGCTACATAAAGCTTTATCGGAACGAAGATGGCAAATGGGAGGCTGACATGACCATAAATTACAGGTCCGGCAAGACGCACCAGGTAATGGTGTCGAAGGAAAAATCCGAGATGCCGGGCCTTTTGTCACTTCCTGACAATCCGGAAGTGACACTCAGCCTTGAACCTGTGCAGCAGCATGATACCGAAGTCATGACCTTCACAGGAACTTATGTAAATTCCAAGGGCAACCGTCGTACCGTCAATTATAAACAAACCGAAACAGCGAATGAAATGCGATAAATGCGGTCGTAAAAACCGCGACATAGCCCGATACTGCAAGTGGTGCGGCGAGAAACTCGCCGCCGACCAGCGCCCGGCTGCCGATATGCAGTATGGTCCGCTGAGCCGCCTCTATGATAAAAAAACTATTGTAGAACAGTTGGAAGAGGTGATGCGCAAGGCAAAAAAACGTGCCGACTGGTGTAGCAAGAGCGGCATCAAGGGGCGCCTTCCCTTGAGCTTCGTAATTACGGGTAATCCAGGCACCGGCAAGAAGTCGGTGTCGCGCGCCGTAGCCGCAGCGTTGTCGGACATGGGCATATTGAATAGTTCTGAGCCGGAAATCATAAAGCCGGTGGAGTATAAAGGATGGATTGAAGCGCTTCAGAAGAATGAAGTCATACCTGACGCGCACATGATTGTTGTGGATGAAGCCCATCGTCTCTGTCCCACAGAGAAAGTTTCCGAGGTAGTAGAACTCGACGGTGTGCTTCGTTATGTCGCTGACTGGCGAAGCGATGAGGATATGCCGGTGGTTGTGATAATAGGTGACGATGACCTTAAGCGATTCTTCGAGTCAAATCCAGAAGCAAAGAATCCTATCAGCTATTTCTTTGAAACCAATGATATTACGGTACAGGGAATGGTAAACATAGCCTGTGATGTACTTGAGCGTGAACATCGCTCCTTGTCGCAGGAGGCAAAGGAAAAACTGGAAAGAATATTTGTAAACGACCAACACAATCCGAAGACAGCACTCGGCATCAACGGTCACAATGCCCGCCGACGCGCCGAGAATATAAGCACAGCCGCCCTCGATTTGCCCATAGATGCAGAAGAGGTAGGTCCCGAATATGTGCACGGCACCGAGTTCATCCGAAAGAGCCTCGATGAAATTATGGCGGAGTTTGACAAGTATGTCGGGGTGGAGGATATAAAGTCCAAGGTCAGGACCATAACACGTAATATCGAGCAGGATGTGAAGGATGGTCGCAAGCCCAAGATATTGGATCATTTTGTTTTTCTCGGCAATCCCGGCACCGGAAAGACCACCATGGCACGAATATTCGGCGATGCCCTCAACGCACTCGGAGCACTGCCTGTAGGTCATTTCGTGGAAATCGGTGCCGACAGTCTCGTATCACAATTTGTGGGCGACACTGCCAAACTGGTTGAGAAATGGGTCAGCAAAGCCATGGGTGGAATACTCTTCATTGACGAAGCATACCAACTCGTAAACAACAGCCATGGCAAAGACGCCATGGACGCGCTGATACGCTATGCCGAAAACGAGCGTGGCAAGCTCGTGATGATTCTCGCCGGATATGAAAAGGACATGGCGGGACTCAACAAACTCAATGACGGATTCCAATCGCGCTTCAATGAAATCATCTATTTCCGCGACTATAAGCCTGATGAGCTCACCGCGATTTTCCGCAGCATGGTAGAACGCGGCGAGGAAAGATACACCATCTCGCCGGAGGCCGACAGACAGTTGCTCAGTTTCTTCCAGAACATGTACAATATGCGTCTGAAAGACTTCGGCAACGCCCGCGATGTGCGCAATGTCTATTCAAAGGCGGTGAGCCGGCTAAAGCAAAGACTCGCGGAAGATCCTTCGGCAGACCCTGAAATCACTTTGGAAGATATTCGGGGAAAGGAAGCTCAGACACGGCGTACCGTGGAGGACGTGCTTGCCTCGCTCGACGATATGGTGGGCCTTGGAAATCTTAAGAAGGATATCCGTTCGATTGTAGGCAAAGCCATAATACAGCGTCAGCGTGTGGAGCGTGGCTTGGTCGACCCTTCCAACGAGGGTATACATATCGCCATTACCGGCAACCCTGGCACCGGCAAGACCGAGGTTGCCAAACGCCTCGGTCAAGTGTTCAAGGCTGCGGGCATCCTGCCAACAGACAAGGTTGTGGTGAAAGAAAAAAAGAACCTTCTTGACAGCTATTCAAACTCAGCGGCAAAGAATATGAACGACGCTGTGGATGAAGCGTTGGGAGGCATCCTCTTCATCGATGAGGCATATAACCTTCTTCCTATGGACAACCCCAACGACCAAAGTCAGGACGGCAAAGCTGCCGTCGAGAGTCTTATGACACGTATGGTCAGCGACGCAGGGAAGTTCATCACAGTAATCGCCGGATACAAGAATCTGATTGACGAATTTATATCGAATGCCAACCCGGGTCTGAGCAGCCGGTTCTCCAATAGAATCCATATAGCCGATTATTCCGCTACCGAGCTTGAGGAAATATATTTGCAGCAGGTGAGCCGCCAGAAAATGCGAATTGACGATGATGCAGTGGAACTTCTTCGCAAGGCTATCTGCGGAATGGTAACTGCCAAAGATGAAAATTTCGGCAATGCCCGCAGTGTCATAGCTCTTTTCAAGGAAACTGTGGCGCGTCAGGGCGACCGTCTGCAAAAGGAATTTGATCTCTTCAACATTCCAAGCGAGGAGATGATGCGCATCCGCAAAGCCGATATACCATACGAAGAGCCACGGGCAGTCGACCTGGAAGAGTGTTTCCGCGAACTTGACCAACTTGTCGGCCTTGATGGTGTAAAAAAGGAGATTCGCACTCTTGCCGATTCCATTTTCACCGAGCAGGAACGCGCACGCATGGAAGGCCGGCAGCCTGAGATTCCGCTGTTCCATTATCAGTTTTTAGGGAATCCCGGCACCGGCAAGACCACTGTGGCCCGTATTATGGGGAATATATTCTATTCTCTCGGTCTGCTTCCTACAAACAAACTTTTGGAAATTACCCCCGGTGACCTGATAATCGGTTTTGTGGGTCAGACCGCCAAACAGACCCGTAAGATGGTGAAACGCGGTGTCGGGGGCGTTCTGTTCATAGACGAGGCTTACGGCCTTCATGACGGCGGTTATGGCGAGAAGGATGCTACTCCTGAATTGCTGACCCTGCTCAATGACCTGAAAGGAAAGATGGTGGCCATTGTCGCCGGTTATCCCCGTGAGATGGAATCATGGAAAGCCACAAACACAGGCATCGACCGCCGCTTCGAGAAGAAGATCTATTTCGAAGACTATTCCGCTGATAATCTCTCTGCCATTTTTGAAAACATCTGCCGGAACAAGGGCATGAGAATGGCTGACGCCGCCGAAGAGGAAATGCACCGCTATTTTGACAGACTCGTGCGCAACCGCACCTCCAATTTCGGCAATGCAGCCGAGGCCGTCAAATATTTCAGCCAGGTTCGCATCAATCAGGGTGCGAGGTTGAGACGGCAGGGCAATTATACCCGCGATGACCTCTATCTGTTTACCTTTGAAGACATGAAAATACGATGAAGTGCCATAATTGTAAATCAAGCATCGACGACGACAGCTGGTTCTGCGACCAGTGCGGCACGAGAATATATCTCTGCCCCGAATGTCATATACCCGGCAAGGGTGAAGGGAAGCGCTGCGGCATGTGCGGCTCAAAGCTCACTCCCGCCGAAAAACTTGCCGAAGCAAAGGACTGTGCGTCTCGGCAGCCTCGGAAACCTGTGGCAGCTACAAAACTCATATGCCGACAGGAGAATATCATCCTGCATCTGCAGAATGGCGCAGTTCTGGGACGTCTGGAAGGACCTTATCAAGCTATCCTGAGCCGACTTGAGTACGTATCGGCACGCCATGCCCAGCTTTGGGCCGAAGGAGACCGGTGGATTATCTGCGACCTCGGTTCGCGCAATGGCACTGCCGTCAATGGGCAATGGTGCTACAATCCACTCCCATTCCGTGTCGGTGATACGGTAAGATTAGCTAACTTTTATGATTTTGTGGCAGAATGAGAATCAGATATGAAGCAATAAGCCATGTCGGTGCCGTGCGCTCGCGAAATGAGGATATGGCGTATATCGGAGGACAGACTATCCGCGACGACTCCGATTCCTTCGAGTTCCAGATCCCGGACAAGGGTATAAAATTCGGATCCATAGTCTGCGACGGCCTGGGCGGTCGTGCCGACGGAGACCGTGCATCCCGAATGGCATGCGAAATGTTTGAGTCTTTTGTCGACGGTCTTCCCGAAGGACTTGATGCCAACGAACTGATTCAGCGCGTCAAGAGGTGGTTTAATGTCGCCAACGAGTCAATCATGACCGCTGCGGCAGGCAATGGCATGGCTACAACCATGACGGGATTATTGCTCTATTATGACCAGGCATATCTTGTCAACAGCGGTGATTCGCAGGTATATCGGTTGCGGCATGAGAATTTCCGACTTCTAACCAAAGACCATTCAGAGCGTGAGCGGCTAAATGATTCTTCGGCCTCCTCGCATCTGATGTATAACTGTCTTGGAATTGAAGATGCTTTCATCGACGTGACACCTACGCGCATTATCGAAGGTGACCGCTATGTGATATGTTCCGACGGACTATCCGACTATGTGGATGTTGATGAGATTGAACGGCACTCTTCATCGGCGGCTGATTTGCTTCATGACGCTCTGACACATGGCGCTCCCGATAATGTGACACTGATCGTAATCGATTTTATGGCATGAATTCTTATTATATTTTTCATTAGTATGGCTTATTTCAGACACAATAACAGAATCGCACTCATCGTGATTTTCTCCATGATAATATTGATGCTTGTGTGCATTTGCTTTATCATGTGGTTCCGCACCGGGGAGGAAGCGTCGGTAGGCATCTTCTCTCTTGCGGTAACTTTACTCGGAACGATTTTCATCGCTGTAGAGCTTAAAAACGGTCAGAATGTGACGTGCAGCGATATGCTCATCGATTTGAACAACTATTTCCATGACAGCGACAGACTGATGAAGGTCTATGAGGCACTGGAAACAAAAGTCGACAATCCCGAGGATTGTGCCCTTGTATGGGATGGCGTGAGAGATGTAGAAATTGCTCAGTATGCCACATTCTTCGAGAATCTGTTTTTGCTTTACCGCAACGAGGTGGCTTCGATAGAGGACCTCGACGACCTTTTCGGCTACCGGTTCTTCATTTTCATGAATAATCCCTACATTCAGGAGAACTATATCCTGCCCACGTCCTCCTCGTATGTACAGCTGTTCAAACTATATGAGGCATGGATCAAATTCCGGAAACGCAAGGACTCCGACTGGCACGCCCACATGCCCTATGCCCGTTTTGCCTATACTGAGCAGTATCTGAAAGGCAAACTCTACCTCAAGGACGAATCTTTCATCCAGAATACTGTCTGCTGCGACTTATCATGCAGGGGGAGGACGGTTAAGCTGAGGCCTTTAGGGTTCAGGGATGTATGGAACATTATCCGGCTACAGGAGGAGATTCAGAAAAGTACGGATCCTGAAATATATTGTCCGCTTACACGGGAGGAAATTCTGGAGTCATTACATCTGGATACGGTTCTTGGAGCCCTTGACAAGGACGGGGAACTGTTGGGTGTCGCAGTCTTGGTCTCAAACCGCAAGTCACCTCGCAATCTTGCACATGATTTTCAGAAATCCCCGGAGAGCGTACTGACATTCGATGCTGTTTTCGTCTCCCCTCGTTCGCGTGGTCTCGGTCTCCAGCGTAAGTTCGTCGATATGGCCAAGGATCACGCGGTTAAAAGCGGTGTCCGATACATACTCACCACCGTTTCTCCATCCAACAGGTTCAGTCTTGACAATTTCGAGGCAGGCGGTTTCAAGACTGTATCGGAGTATCAGAAGTATGGTGGTAAGCTTCGCCGTTTGCTATGTTATGTCATCCCGCAAAACCAATCTTAAGATATGAAGCATCTAAAAATTCATTCATTCAAGGACGCGATATTCTTCCCTTTCCGTCTTGTCTACAACCTTGACATTTGGTGGAAAGCAGTGCTGGGACTTGGGATAGTGCTCATCCTGGCCGGCATCCAGTTGAGCATTTTCGGCAAGGACGATAAGCCGAGTGCCGAAACTGTGGCGGCAGTGAGCGACGGCTGGCTCCGGACGGGAATGGTCGATGATAATCTCGACAGTGCCCGCGTGCATCGGGGCGATTCCCTGCGTCTGTTGGCCCGTCAGGGTCATCTCCTGTGGGCAGAGACGCTTGACAGGAAACATCGGGGGTTTGGCCGCGACAGTCTGATGGAAAACTCGGCTGACGGACTTGGGATACCGGTGCGCCGCAAACTCTCCGGCTTTTTTATCTCGCATGGGAAATTCGAGAGCCTTATGTCGGATTCGGCTACTGAATTTGACATTCTGGAGCATGAATATATTCATGCCGAATATTTAAAGAGCCTTGGCAAAAAGTTTGTCGGTGAGTATGGCCTGATGGTCGAGGACTCGCTGGGCAATATAATGAGACCCGTCATCACCTTTAACGCCGACAGCACCGTCGACGGTTATGTCCTCCATAAGTTCCGCAGCCACAGCGTTGCGCTCGGTCAGCCGCTGATGGACATCGTCTCTCCCGTTATCTCGACAAGGGAATTCCAGCAGACTTCGCCGTTTGACAACAACATCTTGCAATGGTTGTGGATTATTTTTCCGGGATTTTTGATGTTCTATATCATTATACTTCTGCTGTGGGCCCGGCTACCGCTGTATTTTGTGCCTAACGTAGTCGTTAATCTTCTGCTTGCCGCTCTGGTTGTTCTCGGGCCGCTGGCGTGGGGCGTCATGATGGTGAAGATGGGTTTAAGTGCAGTCGGCGTATCTTTGATTACCGGTGGTGCAGTCCTGATTGGCGCTTTACTGCTGTGGCTTGACTATTCCGGCCTGCGTTGTCCCCGGTGCAAGCACCTCAGGCACCATGAATTCAAGCGGATCACCAGCGGAAAACCATTTGTCAGACATGGCTATACCGAAAAGACGGTACGCCGGGAAACGATTGAACACAAGGTCGAGACAACCCTCCGTAAGCCCTCGGACCACGACCCGATGTCGCATAAGTACGAGCGTCATTTTGGCAAAGAAAGGGTATATTATGACGTATATGAATATTGGGATACCATAAGAGTCAATATCAAGCACTTCGAGTGCCCAAGGTGCGGTCATGGCAAACAGGACAGTGCCGAGGAAGTTCTCAATCATCGGCAAGAGTATGTGCGCTCTTATTCCAAAGAGGAAAAATTTGATTATACTGAAAAGAAATACTGATGAATAAAACTGAGTACAGAATCCTTTGGTCGGACTACGACGGCGGTCGTTTCGAGTCGGTTTCCATCGATAACGTAACTGAAATCTGCGATGAAGGCCTAAGGAAATGGTTCGTCCTTACCCGAGAGCAGAATGATGACAGCGGATACAACTTCCGGCAACGATACCGCGCGCCTCTCGACGATGTGCTTCGGGTCTTCGGCATACAAAACTACGCCGAACTCGCAGATTATCTCGAAAGCAAATGCCCGAACAGCAGAAGCGCCTTCGGCGACATCAAGACCGAGTGCGATTCCAAAGGAGTTAAATTCGAATATACAAGCTGAGAATATGAAATATCTGAATATTATCTTGGGTCTCGCGCTGATTATGTTGCTCGCTCCTGTTGCCAAGTCGCAGCGTTATGTGGCAGACAACATCTACAATGATTCCATACAAGTGTATGAGGTCAGGATGCATGATGGAAAGGAGTTACATGGTGATGAGGCTTTCAAAATCGCCAATGGCGATACTGTCGATGTGCTCCGGGTACTCGCCAACGATACGACCTATGCGGTTTTCAGCGCTGATGGCAGAGATTATGCCGTCAGCGGTTACCAACTCGTTCTCAGTGACGGCAATCCCGAGGGTACTGTCGATGCATTTGATTACGACGAGAAAGAATTGAAGCACAGCTTACTGGCCCACATATTCGCTACTCCGGTACCATATATCATTGTTGCGGCACTAATGCTACTTATGATTATTTTTATCTATTTCGGTGGCAGATTGGGTGTCGGATGGAAATTTGTTGTTATTTATATCCCGATAGCACTCCTGATAGTATGCGTCATAGAGATTGCCGGAGCAAGAATTTTGGGAGACTCGGCTCTTTGGTTTGTTGACAATGATGATTATGGCTGGTGGGGCAAGTTGTTTGTCGCGCTGCCGTTTGTAATGTCATTGGACGCTCAGTTCTTCGCTCTGAAGTTTTATCGTATCATCCTGTTCGACGATGATGACGATGGCGAGAAACAAGTAACCGTCAAGCCGGTGGCCTGGTCGGTAGGGTTATTCCTTCCGTTGGCGTTTGTGTTCAGCATGGGACTTGGATTTATGGGTATTCGGGGGAACATGCAAGCGCTCATTGGCATCGGCCTGCCGTTTCTGGGTATTGTTATAGGTTTAATTATTGCTTTCGTCCGGAATATCCGTTCTGTCGGGGCTTTCAGAGGCATTGCGTACACCATCTTCTCTATTGTTTATTGTATAGGCTGCGTGGTAGCCGCCTGGGCTCTTGTTCTTGCCATTTCCCATGTTTGGCTTCAGATTCTAATTTCAATTGCTATTTGTGGAGTATTATCGGGAAGATACCACGAACCAACACCCGAGGAAAGAGCTAAGATGGATGAAGCAAGAAAGAAAGTAGCCGAAGAAAATAGAAGAAGACAACAGGAATATTTGGAGCGTCAACACCACTTCCTCCGCCAGCAGGAGCGCGAAGCAGCCGAAAGGAAACGGAAGGGCTCGGACTAGTAAATTTCTTAATGTATTATTTGACTGATAATTCGTTATGAACGATAAATTCGATAAACCTTATCTGGCGGTAACCATCCGCCGCGAGACACGCGATATGTCGGTGGGTCACGTGGAGAAAGAAGATTACTATATCCCGACTGACCATTTGATTCCCGGCGAAAAATTGCCTATACCCGATGGAGTGTCACTGTACGGCGACTACACTGTGCTGAAAGTAAGCGAAGAGGCTATAGAGCTGAGCCGCAATGGCTCTGGGTTTATAATTGAGAAAGATGCAAGCCCCTCAGACGGCATTTCGTGCGGCGGCAGCAACGGTGGGGGAGTCAGTGGCAGTTCTTCGGTAATATTTGAATATCGCACGCCGCTTAGCCGCGAGGAGATAGATGAGATTCCCGAGATGGCGCTCGATGCGGTTTCTGTCCCCGGGAAAGACTGGCTTGAAAGCTCCAACCGCCATATCGATGTGCTCGATTTTGTCAAACGGGCTGTCAAGGAAGGGAATACTGGACTTTATGTAGCCTTGGCTCTTCTTTCTGCATCAGGTAACTGGGAGTATTGCAATATACATTGCCCCGGGCGGTTCCGCAAGATTTTCACAGAAGGTCTTCGCAAGGGCGCACTTGCCCCGGATAATGACAATCCGGCCTGGAGGTGGTTGGATATTGCCATCATGAACAATGACCCCGGCGAGTTTGCCGACGACATGGATCTCTACTACGACGCTCTCGCCACAGCTGCCGAAAACGGCAATTGGATAGCACGCGACATCATGGACATGATATGGGAACCTGAAAACTGTCAGGAGGAGGACTGAAAATGGTTTTACCGAAATATACAGCATTACGACAGAAAGTCATAAATATGGCTGGCTGCGGTGGCATTGACGCTCAGCCCGTAAGTGAAAGTCGCGAGGAAATTCTCGCCTATGTGGATGCGCTCATTGAACGCGGAGACAAGGGGCTATATGTGATGAAAGCATTGCTTATGGCATCTGATGATTGGGCTACATGCAAGATTGTCAGGAATGCTATGTTTACAGACATTTTCACCGAAGGGGTACGCAACGGATGTCTTGACCCAAAGTATATCCACGCCTGGGAATGGATTGAAATCGCAACCAAATACAACAATCCCGCCTCGTTTATGAACGACATGGAACTTTACCGCCGTGCATTGACCGATGCATGGGATAACGGCGGCGAATGGCTCGCACGCGACTTGCTCCATGTCATATTCGGGACTGGCAACTGTAATAAAGAGAATTGACAATTATCAAGACACAAACAATATCAGGTAAATATGAGTTTCTTAGATTTCTTCAAGAAAAAAGCCGATAACGGTTTGAAAAATATAAACGTTACACCCGACAATCAACCGGAAAAAGTTGCGGCAGATTCTCCTCTCAACAATCTGATGATTAAAATGTATCAGCAATCTCAGCAGCGTGCAAGATCAGCATCGTCATCTGCCGGCAAGCCAAAGCGCGTCAGTCGGGAAGTTGAATCTGGCGGTGAAGGCCTTAGGAATATCGAGGCGATGTTCGACATGGAGGGCCACCGGGTGCCCGACATCAATCACAACAAGGCTTACGGATTTGAGGATGAGGATTTCGCACTGTCGATTCCCCGACCCGAACCTGATCTCGAAAAAGCCCGGAAACTATTTGAAATGGGCATGAAGGACAAAGTGCGTATGCCGTGGGAGGCCGAAGAAGCGGGCTGGACCCAGAAATGCCATTTTCTCTTCTGCTCATATATGTTCGGTTACAAGCCGGCACTAAAAGAATATCAGAAGCAGCGCGAAAAATGCAGGTCACGCTACCGACAGCTGTGCGGGACAACCGACGACTATCTGCTGCTGGCCGATTTGCGCCATCCTGCCAGACGCTTCGCGCTGTGCAGCGCTTTCAACAGTGAGCACTTCGCTAAAGTGTGGAACATGTTGATGAATTCATCTTATGGCAGGACATTGGAGGAAGCGTGGAACGACCTGGCTGCAGCTATGAGACTGTACAAAATACCGGGGCCCAAGCATGACCTGGGCTTCTATTCCTCCTATCTCATTACCATCGAGATTGACATCGAAAACATCTGGTCTGGCATACGCAAGGAATTGTGGGAGTATGTGGACCGCTTATGCCCCATCGATTCCAATGCTATCGATAAGACCGCAGACGACTACGAGCATGATACTATGGTGTATACCGTACTTGGCGCCTTTACCGGAGCTCTTTATGCCCTCAATTCCATGTACGACAAAGTCTTCGAAGCTGTCTGGGAAAATCCTCTCAACCTCTATTACAACTTCGGTGAACTTTAATGCTCCGTCTGAAATGAAACCTATACACCTGATACTTTCAAAGCCATTCAAAAAGTTATCGCCAACGGCATCGCGCTTCTGGGGAAATCCGGCTTTGCCGGAGGATATGGAATGGCCCGGTTATACCGACGAAGACGGCGACGAACTCGACTATGTTTTCATGTGCCAGATTAACCTCGAGGAATTAGCACCATACGATACAGCCAACGTCCTGCCTTCCTCCGGTCTTCTCCTGTTTTTTGCCAAGATTGACCATTATCTCGGATATTTTGAATATGAGTCCGTAGGCGGTTCAATCAGCCCAAAGGATGCCGTCAGGATAATTTACCTTCCCTCGACGGAAGGACTTGTTGAAAAGGTGCTTGTTGATGAAACCGACAATCCCATATCGCCAGAAGAATTGCAAATAGCATTCACATATGATTTCGACCCAATGTGCGATGAAGACACTTGCCTCTTCGCACGACCAGACCATCGTGAATGGGAAACATGGGACCATCCCTATGAAGACTGGCTTATCCTCCTGCAGGTAGACTCATTTTCAGGGATGGATTTCAACCTCAATTTCATGGATTTCGGAGTGCTCGATTTTCTTATCTCACCGCGTGATCTCCGGAAAGTGGATTTTAGCGATGTCCGTGCAATCGTCCTCTCATCATGATAGCGCTGAGCTTGTATGAGAAACAGCCCGACAAGGCCGCAGCCATAATCCTTGAAGCACCCGAAGATTAGCTGACAGTTTTTATTTGCAAAGAAAATCACAGTACTAATTCAGACAAGATAATGACCCAGATAGGACACTTAAATATAATCAGAAACCACTATATGGTATGTGTGGTGCATTTCTACATGATTGATACTGAGTAGCTCGCATCAAAAAGCGAGTAGTTGAGACCAAAAAATAAGTATTGGAAGGTAAAAACGAGTAGTTGGCGACCGGGTCAAGAAGTGTTTGAGGTATAATTTTGCACCCCAAAAAACAATCCCTTCTAACTCAATAAGTTAGAAGGGATTTGGAGAGCCGCGAGTGGGACTCGAACCCACGACCTTTTCGTTACGAATGAAATGCTCTACCAACTGAGCTATTGCGGCTGATTGCAACACAGTCTGAAACCGTCTTGCATCCGCAAAGTTAATAAAAATTTCTCAATCTCCGAAACTTTTAACAGAGTTTATCATCCATATGAATGCTATGGCTCTTTAAAAGTGATGATTATATCTTCTTCTCTTGCATATCTTATGTTTTTGGCTTAACTTTATGACATTAAATTTTAAATCATGAAACACATCTCATTTTTTTGTAAATCAGCTGCCTTGGCAGCGGTAATAGCATCGGGCGCTCTGCCGTCATATGCAAAAACAAATGACAAAGGCATTTCGCCGGAGCTCCTGTCGCGTCTTGAATCCTCTTACCGGCAGAACCCCAACCACCGCGCATTGCGGAATGCAATCGCAGGCAATTCAATCGATGTCCTCGCCGTCAACGCTGAAAACAGGAATAGTTTCGACACGTATTTCTCTCATCGTGTCAAAAGCCGCGGAATAACCGACCAGAAACGTTCAGGACGCTGCTGGCTTTTTACAGGACTCAATG
>OGHU01001584.1_pt1 | contig 13028 bp, 8 predicted proteins | sample 1571521 | NCBI WGS metagenome assembly OGHU01 (sample SAMEA2581963, study PRJEB24529) | metagenome | biome: Human gut stool | place: China | collected 2011 | reverse complement strand
TTGACACGCAGCTTTCCTTCCTCTGTACGCACCATGCCAGTGATGAGGGTAGTCTTGCCAGAGGCGTCGTCCTCATACTGGATGCCAAAGGATTCGCCGTAGTAATAACCAAAGGACTGTTTGAGATAGGCCATGGCCCGGGCCTCCTGGCCGTTCAGCAGACAGCTGTCTGCCAGAAACGAAGCCAGACGGTGGATTGCATTCACCGCTTTGAATGGCTCGGAGGCATGGGCTGAGACACCGACGGCAGTGAGCACCACGTCGGCCCCCTGGGCCTGGGCGCTGATACCTTCGCATTGGGCAGCCAGAGACTGGATGGCAGTCAGTTCACCCACACGGCCGGGCAAGATGGCAATGCAGTGGTCTGGAATGATGTTGGGCGCCTCGCCACCATGCATGCGCAGTTTTTCTGTGTCAATATCCAGCAGGATATCACCGCATACCCGGCCCTTTTCGCCGTGGGCTACTGGGAAGTAGCAGTCTGTAACCACAGAAAAATCTGGCAACGGGCAGTGCTTCACCACATACACCATATCGGACATGCCGCTCTCCTCATCGCTGCCCATGAGGATGCGTAGGGACGAGCGCAGGGGAAGATCCAGATCTCGCACACAGTTGATGGCCATCAGAGCTGCGGCAAAGCCGGCCTTGTTGTCCCGGGAGCCGCGGCCCACCACAAAGCCATTCCGCTCGATACCCGTAAAGGGATCAGAAGACCAACCGTCGCTGACAGGCACCACATCCAGATGGGCGATGAAGCCGATTTGCTTATCACCTTGCCCGCACACGGCGCTGGCGGCGTAATTATCATAACATTCGGTCTGCATGCCGTACCGCTCGCAGATGGTCCGGCCTTTGGCCAGTGCCCTAGCGCAGTTTTCACCATAGGGCATGCCGGGCTGCGCCGGGCCTTTTACACTAGGTACAGAAATGAGCTCAATAAGGATGTCCACCAGTTCCTGACGGTGGGCGGTCACATATTCTTCGATTTGTCGGGCGTATTGATTGGATCGGGAAATCATGGAAACGAACCTTCTTTCAATGATGTGGGGGCAACGGAATTACCGCTCCGCTAAGGGGAAATGGCAGGCCGCGTAGTGGCCCGGCAGCACCTCGTGCAGTTCCGGTTCCTGTCGGGTACACACGTCTCTGGCATATTTGCAGCGGGAGCAGAAGCGGCAGCCCTGAGGCAGATGCAGTGGGCTGGGCAGATCGCCCTCCAGAATGGGTTTGTTCTGGGCGTCGCGCGCCTCGGGATCTGCCACGGGAATGGCAGACAGCAGACCCTCGGTATAGGGATGCAGTGTGTGGGCAAACAGCTCCTGCTCCGGGGCCAACTCCATCAGCTTGCCCATATACATGACGGCGATACGGTCACTAATATACTGGACAGTAGGCAGACCATGGGCGATGAAGATGTAGGTGAGATGCAATTCCTTCTGTAGGTCTTTCAGCAGATTCAGAATCTGTGCCTGGATGGACACGTCCAGGGCAGACACCGGTTCGTCGCAGATGACAAGCTTGGGGTTAAGCGCCAGCGCCCGCGCGATGCCGATGCGTTGGCGCTGGCCACCGGAAAATTCGTGAGGGTAGCGGTTCTGATAGCTTTTGTCCAGCCCCACCAATTCCATCATGCGTTCCACGTTTTGGCGAATCTCTCTTCGCGTCATCTTCGTCTGTACGTGGTAGGGTTCGGCGATGATATCGAATACCTTTTTACGCGGGTTCAGGGAGGAAAATGGATCCTGAAAAACCATCTGCATCTCCTTACGATAGGGACGGAATTCTTTGGCTGACATGGCTGTAATATCGTGCCCATCGAAGATAATGCGGCCTGCTGTCTCTTTGAGCAGGCGGATGATGAGGTTGCCCACTGTGGATTTGCCGCAGCCGGATTCGCCCACGATGCCCAATGTCTCACCAGGGCGCAGGCAGAAGCTGACACCGTCCACTGCGTGGACAAACAACTTGTTCTTGCCCAGCAAGCCGCCACCCGCCGGGAAGGCCATTTTTAAATTCTCTACTTCCAGCAGATATTCAGTCTTGTTTTCCACGCTCATGTATCTGCCCCTCCTTTCGGCTGGGTTTGGCTGACATAGCGCAGGCAGCGCACCATGTGGCCTTCCTCGCGGTGTACCATGGATGGTTTCTGCGTGCGGCAGGCATTGGTCGCATAAGGGCATCGCGGGTGAAAGTGGCAGCCCTCGGGCATGTTGGTCAGCGGCGGTACTGTGCCCGGGATGGTGGGCAGGCGATCTCGCGTGTCGCCCAGCTTGATGGTGCTGTTGATCAGTCCCTGCGTGTAGGGATGCAGAGGCTGGCGGAACAGGTCGTATACGCTGGCCTGTTCAATGATCTCGCCGGCGTACATCACGGCCACCCGGTCGGCAATGTTGGCCACCACGCCCAGATCGTGGGTGATGAGGACGATGGTCAGGTTGTACTTGACCTGCATCTCCTTGAGCAGCTGCAGGATCTGGGCCTGAATGGTCACATCCAGTGCGGTGGTGGGCTCGTCGCAGATCAGGATCTGCGGGTTGCAGGCCACCGCAATGGCAATGACAACACGCTGGCGCATACCGCCCGAAAACTCGTGGGGATACTGCGCAAAGCGCACCTCGGGGTCGGCAATGCCCACGTCCCGCAGGTACTCAAGGGTCTTTTCCCGGGCGGCCTTGCCCTTGAGATGCTGGTGCAGCTCCACGGCTTCCATGATCTGGTCGCCGATGGTCTTCAGGGGGTTCAGGCTGGTCATGGGGTCCTGCATGATCATGGCGATCTCGTGGCCGCGGACTTTCAGCCAGTCCTTCTCCTTTTTCAACTCGGAGAGCCGGATGGGCTGGTGGTCGTCGGCACCGAAGTAGTCGATAGTGCCGGAAGTGATGGAGCCGTTGGAGTCCAGCAGGCCCATGAAGGACTTGGTGAACACGCTCTTGCCCGAGCCGGACTCGCCCACGATGGCGAGGACTTCGCCGTGGTAGACATCGAGGTCGATGCCCCGGATGGCGTGGAGGATCTTTCCACGCAGATTGAATTTGATGTTGAGATCCCGCACAGAGAGGATCAGTTCATTCTTTTTCATGTCTGTTCCTCCTTACTGCAGATGGTTCTTGGGGTCGGCTGCGTCAGAGAAGGCGTTGCCGATGAGGTAGAACGCGATGGTGACGAAGCTGAGGATGATGGTGGGGTAGAGCAGCTGATAGCGCAGGCCGGCCTGCATCATGACCTTGCGGCCATCGTTGATGAGGTTGCCCAGAGAAGGCACCTCGACAGAGAGGCCGAGGCCGATGTAGGTGATGAAGACCTCGCTGCCGATGGCGGCGGGGATGGTCAGGGCCATGCGGAGCATGATGACCGACACGAGGTAGGGCAGCAGGTTGCGCACCACGATGCGGGAGGTGGGGGTGCCGATGCAGCGGGATGCCACGTTGTAGTCACGGTCACGGATGATGAGGATCTGGTTGCGGATAAAACGCGCCATGGCGATCCAGCCCGTGATGGACATGCCCAGGATCAGCGTCTGGACGCTGGGGCTGGCGACGTAGGAAATAAGGATCAGGATGATGGTGGAAGGCACGTTGTCGCAGATGTTGTACAGCTCGGTGAAGAAGAAGTCCAGCTGACGGACATAGCCCCAGAGCACACCCACCGTGATGCCCACCACGGCCTCGATGAGGGCCACGAAGAAGGCGATGGTCAGACTGGTGCGTGCACCGGCCCAGATGCGGGCCCACAGGTCCTGGCCGATGGCGTTGGAACCCCAGATAAAGCCCTCTTCCCCGGGGGCGATATTGCGGAACTGGATACCGGTGGCAGGGTCTACCTGGCAGAGGTTGGGATCTGCCTGGCCGGGCAGATAAGGCTGCAAAAAGGCAAAGCCCACCACGAACACCAGTGCAATGAGCAGGGCCACGGCGATTTTATTCTTGAAGAAAGCACGGAAGGTGCTGCCCCAATAGCTGTAATTGGAGTAGGAGGTGGCCTCGGCGCGCTCCTCGCTGAACCCGGCGGGGGTGAACAGCTCTTCTTCGGGCAGCTTTGCCCATGCGGCGGGGCCGTCCGCCTGTAACTTATCCAGCTCTGCCTCGAGCTGGTGTGCTTTTTCATCTTTCATACGGAAAAGCATTATCGGCCACCTTCTTTCTTGCCAAAGCTGATGCGGGGGTCAATGAGCACCATGAGCAGGTCGCCCAGAATAAGGCCGATGATGCCCACGCAGGCGTAGAGCAGAACGATGCCCTGCACCATCGTGTTGTCGTGGCGCTGGACACAGGTGACCAGCAGGCCGCCCATGCCCGGGATGCTGTAGAGGCTTTCGATGTAGATGGAGCCGACCACAGTGTTCAGGAAGGCGGAGGGAATATACTGCACCAGCGGCACCATTGCGTTGCGGAAGATGTGGCGCAGGGCGATGTTGTTTTCACTCACGCCCTTGGCACGGGCAAGGCGGACATAGTCCTTGTTGCTCTCGTCCACCATGTACCGGCGCAGCCACATGGCGTAGAACGCCACGTTGCCCAGACTCATGGAGCAGACGGGCAGCACCCAGTATTTCCAGTTGGAGGCGTCGAAGAGCAGGCCCACGTTCAGCGCGGTGGTGCCGTACATCTGGATGTACAGATAATACACTGCCGCAGGCACAGCCTGGATGAGGACGATGATGGCCGTGCCGATCTTATCGGGCCAGCGGCTCTTGAAGCGGCCCATGAACAGGCCCATCGGGATGCCGATGACAAGGCTCAGCAGCATGGCGTACACGCCCATCTGGATGGAAATGGGCAGCTTCTTAGCGAGGATGCTGGTGACGGAGGCGTTGACCTTATAGATGTGGCTCACGCCGAGGTCGCCGTGGAGCATATTGACCCAGAAGCGGCCGATCTGCACCGGCAGCGGGTCCAGCAGGCCCATGGACTGTAAGCCGGCCTGTATCTGGGCCTCGGTCATTTTTTCGTAGTTAGCAAAATAGCCTTCCACCGGCATCAGCCGCAAAAGGCAGAAAACGAGCGTGACGATAATAAACAGGGTCAGTATCGAGCGCCCGATGCGTTTCGCCAGATATTTGAGCATATCTGTGCGCACCCCTCTCTTTTATAAAATGAATGTCGGATAGGAATAGAATACAACAAAAAACCACTTTTGGAAAGTGATTTAGCAAAGTTCGTTACAAAAATTCATGTAAGAGAATCCAGAAACGAAAAGCTCTCCGCTTTCCCGTGGGAAAACGGAGAGCTTTGGAGCGGACAGACTCAAAAAGTCTTAGCGGGCGTCGCGGTTGGCCTCGTACTCGCTCATGGAGATGTAGTGGTCGAGGACGTGGATGCCCTTCAGACGCTTGTTGGAGAAGCCGGTGGAAGCGTACTGGCCCTCCCAGTAGTTCAGACGGGTGGCGATGTAGGCCGGGATGCTCATGCCCATGGGGACGACGAGGGCATTGTTGATGAGGGAAGCCTCGGCGTTGGCGAAGGCATCGTAGCGGGCGTTGATGTCGTCGGTGATCTTGACAGCCTCTTCGATGGCCTTCATGTAGTTCATGACGGCGTCCGCGGTGTCGCCGGTGATGAAGCCGTCCTCGACGCCGGTGCGCAGGAAGGCGTAGCGGCTGCCGCGTGCGCCCTCGGCCTGATAGAAGGGGTCGGTCTCGGGCTGGGGGTCGGAGTAGTCAGCGCCCCAGTTGCACTGCAGGAAAGCGAACTTGCCGTTGCGGCGGACGCTGGACAGGAAGCTGTCGGAGGGGCCGGCAGTGATGATGATGTCGATGAAATCGAAACCGTCGTTCAGCACACCCTCGAGCTGCTGCTTGAACACCTGGCACTGCTTGTCCCAGTCGGTGGAAGAGGGATTGTAGGGCATCTGCACCTTGATGGGGAAGGTCACACCAGCAGCGGTCAGCTCCGGGATGGCAGCGTCGCGGTACTCCTTGGCCTTCGCCTCGTCGAAGAACTCGGTGATGTTGGCCAGGTCGCCGCACTTGAGGTAGTCCACGCCGTCAGCGTTGGCACAGAAGCTGGGGGGCGTGATGGTGTTCAGCTTGTAGTTGTCGTAGCCCTCGGGTGCCTTGACGGCCAGCGTGACAGAGTTGTTGATGCCGTAGAGGAAGGACTTGCGGAAGTTGGTGTTGTTGATGGCCTTGGCCCAGTTCTCCGGCTCATACTCGGCGTCCATGCCCTCCACGCTCCAGTTGGAGAACTCGTGGGAGAAGGGCATGAAGTTGAACATATAGAAGTAGGTGTAGTTGGTGTTGGGACGGTCCATGGACACCATGTCCTTGGTGGTGTCGTCGGACAGCCAGCTGTCGAGGATGTCGGAGCCGATGGTGGCCTCGTCGATCTCGCCGCGCTTGATCATCTCGGGGCCGTTGACGCTGGCCTCGGCGTTGTAGATGCGGCTGATGGTGTCGATGAAGACGTTGTCAGCGTCGTAGTTCTCGGGGTTCTTCTTCATGACCCAGGTCTCCAGAGACTCGTAGGCGGCCAGATAGAAGGCACCGCAGCTGTAGGTGGTCTCTGCGCTGGTAGCGAACTGGTCGCCGGTCTCTTCCAGCAGCGGGCCGTAAGCGGGCTCGTAGGGCAGATAGCACAGCAGGCTCAGGAAGCCCGGGAAGTCGTAGGTCAGGGTGTAGGTCAGGGTGTGGTCATCCACAGCGGTGACACCCACGGCGTCGAAGTCCACCGGTGCGTAGGTGGCGGGGTCAGAGTCGGGGGCAGTCACGGTGACGACGCCGCTGCCGTCCACGGTGTAGGTGGTGCCGTCATCGTCCACGACGCCGGTGTTGGCGTTGTTCAGATAGACGTGGTAGTTGTAGTAGTCGTCAGCGCCTGCGATGTAAGCGGTGACGAGGCCCACGTTGGAGGCGGCGTAGTCCGGGGTCAGGACGTACTTCAGAGCGTCCACGAAGTCCTGTGCGGTGACGGGGGCCACGACCTCGCCGTTGCAGTCCACCCAGTTCTCCTCACGCAGATGGAACGTCCAGGTCAGGGTGTCAACATCCCAGTCCCAGCTGGTGGCCAGGCCTTCGCGCATGACGCCCTTGTTGTCGTACTCGACCAGCGTATCCACGCAGTTTGCGCCCACGACCATCTCAAGGTCGGTGCCGGTGGTCAGGTAGTTCAGGGTGGCGGGCTGGCTGTCGTACAGGATGGTGTAGCTGGAGCCGGAACCGGAAGAGGCTGCGCCGGAAGCGCTGCCGGAGGAAGAGCCGCCGCAGCCAGTCAGCAGGCCGGCTGCGCAGGCACCGGCGGCTGCCAGGCCGCTGGCCTTCAGGAACTGACGGCGGGAGATGGAAGTGTTCATCATAAATTCCCTCTTTTCTTGTTTTTGCTGTACAAAGGACAGCATCGCGTTGTGCGGTGTCCGCTGTTTCCCGGCAACGGACAAATGGACCGTTTTTTATGAAAAAAGAGCAACGGAAATCCATCCGTTACTCCTTTGTAACAGTCCCGGCCACCAAACAGTGTGGTCATGACTGAGTATAGCATTGATTTGCGGCCGCGTCAATCCTTTTCGGGTGCAGATGCTGTTTCTGCAACAGAAACAGCTGTTGCCGCCGCGGCGGCAGGTGCGGCAGAGACGGGAGCTGCTGCCGTTTCGGCTGCGGCGGCACCGGCAGCATTGGCTGCATTTTCAGCGGCCAGCTCTGCGGCAGCGGCCTTTGCGGCCTCCTCCGCTGCCTTGCGGGCCTCGCGCTCGGCGATCCGCTCCTTGGCGCGGGCTGCGGCCTCCTCCTGACGCTGCTTGGTGCGGCGCTTGATGCGGCAGACCGAGCAGATGCCCTCGGAGCTGTTCGGTGCGATGGGCTTGCCGCAGTCGGCGCAGAGGGTCTTGCTGCATTTGTAGACGCTCACCGGGCCGAGGGTGGTGAGCTGGCGCAGCTTCATGCCGTCGATGCCGCTGTTGGAGCAGGCCGCGACGCAGACGCCGCACTCACTGCACTTCCAGGGCGTGATGACCACGCGGGTCTGGCCGTCGGGCAGGTCCTCCAGTTTGAGCGCACCGGAGCGGCAGGCTTTCTCGCACTTGCCGCAGCCGAAGCACTTCTGGGTGAAGTTCGGCAGATACCAGCCGTAGCGCAGCGGCGTCTCGGAAGCAGCCTTGAGCTGCTTTGTCCGCTGGTGGAGCATGAGGCGGAAGTCGGCGGCGCTGTCCTCCTCGCTGCGCAGGCCGGGCAGCATCTGCAGCAGCTTCTTGGTGCCGGCGCGGGAGCCCTCGGTCATGTGGGAGAACATCTCCCGGCGGCTCAGCTCCTGTACATGGTAGGGCGCTTCGTCCTGCTCATAGGCCAGCGTGACCCGGCTCTCGAAGAGCTGGGGGCCGAGGAACTCCACCAGACGGGTCAGCTCCTTTCGGAGCTGGGCGGCGCAGACATCATTCTCGCACTCACCGCAGGGGGTCAGGTCAAGGACCAGCTTCTTGTTCAGAGCAAGATAGGCCAGCGTTTCCCACGAGAAGGAGGCGATGCAGGTGCGGACGGCGGTGTTCTTGCGGGTGCTTTTCTCGCAGCCCAGCCAGAGGGTGTCGTTGTCGGTATCAGCCAGCGAGGTGTCCCGCTGTACCTGCTCCGGCGAAGGGACGATGCAGCCCGAGCGGCAGGCAGATACGCAGAGGCCGCAGTCGGTGCAGGGGTCCCAGTCTTTAACGAGGTTGGGGCGGGTGAAGATGGCATCGCCGTAGGGGCAGATGTCCTTGCAGGCCGTGCAGGGGGTGCGGTGGGGGTGGAGATTCCAGCACTGACGGCGGATGACCTCGGGGTGGGAGGTCTTCATCAGGGCGTCCATTGCATAACGGGTAAACAGACCCATAGCGGTATCACTCCTTTTCGGGGGCATCGGTCACGGTAGTGACCTGTGCGTTGTCCAGCAGGAAGCGCTGCACCTTCTTTGCGGCCAGCGCGGCGGCGATGGTATCCTCGGGCAGGGCTTTCCGGATCTCAGCCTCGGGGGTGTCCTGCAGCTGGGACAGGCGGCGGTACTCGGCGTTGACTTCCTCGGGGTGGACGACGATGTTTTCCGCCTCGGCGATGGCACGGGCTGCCAGCACGAAGCGGATGCGGCTCTCGGCCTGTGCGCGGTAGTCCTTCTCGAGGGCTTCCGGGGTGGTGCGGCTGTTCTTGCAGTGCTGCTCGAGGGTGATGCCGCTGCGGGAGAGGCGCTCTTTCAGCAGCTTCATCTCATTCTGGGCGGTGCGGTCGAGAATTTCGGCGGGCAGGTCCACGGTCATGTTGGCACCGGCCATGTCCAGCAGCTGCTTTCCGGCGGCGCGGTCAGCCCCTTCCTCGTGGATCTTCTGCTTTTTGGCGCGAAGGTCGGCCTTCAGCGCATCGAGGGAGTCGAAGCCCAGACTCTTGGCGAAAGCCTCATCCGGTGCGGGCGTGACTTTCTCGGCCAGAGAGCGGAGCTCGATCTCGAACTGTGCGGTCTTGCCGGACAGCTCCGGCAGGCGGAAGTCCTGCGGGTAAGTAAAGTCGAAGCGGAACACCTCGCCGGCACGGTGGCCGTAGATGGCCTGCTCGGCGGCGGGCATCAGCTTGCCGTCGCCCAGCACGACCATGACCTTCTCCATCCGGCTGTCGGGGATCTCCTTGCCGTCCATGTAGCCGGCAAAGTCCAGCAGAGCGCGGAAGCCGCGCCTGGCAGGTTCGGTGGTGGGGTGGTAGACCGCGTGCATCCGGGTCTGGTGGACAAGCTCGATGTCCACAGTCTTGTCGGTGACAGGGCGGACGTGACGGGTGACAGCCAGGCCCTTGTACTGGCCCAGCTTCACTTCAGGCGTGTTCTTCTTATCCATAGTGGCGTACTCCTTATGACGTAAGCAGGCCGGCGGGCGGCGCTGCGGGTTTTATAGCAACAAATCGAATTATACACGTTTTCGGCAGAAAGGGCAAGCTCACAGCCCGTGAGCGGTGAGCCAGGCTTCGGCCACCTGGGAGAACATTTCAGGGTACTGGGCGTCTTCCTCAGGAAAGGCGCTCAGATAATACTCCACTTCCTCCCGGGTGGGGGCGGCGGTGCGTTTCCAGATGGTAAAGGTAGTGCCGTTGCCCATGTCAAAGCTTTTTTCAAAGGCGAAATACTGGTCTCTCACGGCGAGGAACCGGTCGTTCAGCTTGATGGACATCTCGCCGCTGCCCACGTAAGTCTGGGGGAAGGGCTCGCAGGTGATGACATATTTTGCCTCAAAGAACTGGGTGGGGAAGTTGTGGGTGCCGGGGACCGAGAAGCCGAAGGCCAGCTTGTCGTTGATGGGGGCGTCCGGCAGGCGGCAGTTTTTGAAGTGGTCGGGGTTGTAGAGCATATCGTGGGGGATCATGTAGCTCACTTCGCCCTCGGCGCAGTGGGAGTCTATCCAGTCGGCGATGGCCTGTATCTGGCCAATGTCCTTCCGGTCGTAGATGAGCTTGTCCAGCGAGATGAAATACTCGGTGGCCGGGATCTGGATCGGGAAATGCTCGATGACGAAACCCGGCATGGCCAGCGTGGTCAGCGGCGAACACCGCACTGACATGGACAGCACCAGCACGAAGGCCCAGCAGCCCAGTTTGAGGGTGCGGCGGTGCGTGATGCCCTCGGCCAGAGCGGCGGCACCCAGCAGAAAGAGAATGAAGTATCCCGGCAGGAAGAGCAGGAACTGATGGGAGCCGGTGTTCTGCACCCGGGTGAAGAGCAGGATGCTCACCACCAGCTCACACCCGGCGAGACAGGGCAGGGCGGGTACTTTGTGCTTCGCCGCAAAGGCGAGGCCCAGCACCATGAGGAGGATGTTGAACAGGCCCATCCGGCCGATGTGATAGAACGCCTCGAGGACCAGACCGCCGCCGTTATAATAGGAGTAGCGGCCTGCGTAGTTGTAGGCGAGGATGTGGGACACCATCGGCCAGAGCAGGATGACCATCGCCACGACGGACGCAAGGCCGAAGAGGACGAGGTTCTTGATTCGAACAAGGGCAGCGGCCTTTTCGCCGCCCTTCGCCAACCGCACACAGCCCGCGATGAGCAGTAGCGCGTAGGCGAAGTAGTAGCCCACCACAAAGTAAAGGAACCACCGGCGGGCGAGGATGATGGCGGCAGTGGCCAGAAAGATGAGGCCGAACCGCACCGGCTCCAGCTTGTCGAACCGGAGATCCAGCGTCAGCAGAAGGATCGCAAACGCGAAGATGAGGCCGAACCAGTCCGGCTGGGCCAATACCGCGCTCATCCGTAAGAAGGGATAAGCCGCCGTGAGCGTCATCCCGAAGAGGAAATAGTACCTCCGGTTCTTCACATTCAGGATCTGCCCGACCTTGACGACAAGGCCCGCCAACAGCACCAGCAGGGTCGGCAGGATGCAGAACACCTGACTGAAGGAGTAGTCATCGCCGGTGTGGCTCGTGAGGCAGAAGGGAAACTCGGTGAAGAGGGTGATGAAATTGGTGTAGTCGTCGGCCATGGAGCCGAAGATGTACGCAAGGCCCGCGCCTGCACTCTGGGCAAAGGCGGCTTCGGCGTCGTACTGCTTGAGCAGGTAGTTGGCGTAATCCCAGACGTATACAAAGCTCCGACTCGACAATGTCCAGTAAAAATAGACGACAGCCACAGCCCAGATGCCGAAGACGACGGCTTTGTGGAAGAAGCCCAGCTCTGCGCCTGCCACACGGAGAACGCAGAGGGCCAGAACAAAGAGCCCCACGCTGGCCCAGAGACTGAGCAGCGGGAAAAAGAAGGCGCTGGCCGGTGCAAGCAGCCCCAGAAGAGCCAGCAACACCGCACAGCTGCCCAGACCGACCCCCGCCCATTGCAGAGGCGAGAGTCGGCGAACAGCAGCAGATAGCATAGAAGGATGATCCCTTTCATTTAACTTCCGGAAAATGCAAAACACAACTTTCCATCTAACAGTATAATGAATCCGTTAAGGCTTGTCCAGCCACAGACCGCGCCAGAACGCAGAATATCCCGCTGCATTTTCAGCAGACGGGATATTCCGAAACAAATATTACTTTTTGGAGTTGTATGCGGCGGCATCCGCCCTGGCGTTCTGGGTGCGGGCTGCCTTGCGGCGTGCGGCAGCGGCCCGGCGGGCGCTGGCCTGTGCAGCCTCGGGGCGGGGCGCTTCGGGGGTGAGCTTGAACATCCGGCTGCCCATGGCGGGCAGGTCCACGGTGAGGGTGTAGTCCCGGCCATAGACGCCGCCGTCCGAGGTGTGGAGGGGTTTGGGCTTCGATTTGTCCGCACCGCCCCAGCAGGGGGCCTCGGTGTTCAGAAGTTCTTCGGCCCCGGCGGGGAAGCTCAGGTAGAGCGGGAACTTTTTGTGGGCAGTGTTCTGGGTGTTCATGACGCAGAGGATGGTCTGTCCCGCACCCTTGCGCAGCCAGGCGTACACGCCCTCGTCCCGGCTCTCGCTGGCCACCCACTCGAAGCAGCGGGGGTCATACTCGCCCGCATAGAGGGCGGGCTGGGTGGCGTAAAGGCGGCTCAGAGCACCGAAATATTTCTGGAATGCATCGTGGAAGGGGTACTTGAGCAGATCCCAGTCCAGCTCCCGCTTTTCGTCCCACTCCCGGAAATGCCCCAGCTCGTTGCCCATAAAGTTCAGCTTTTTGCCCGGGTGCGCATACATATAAAAATAGAGGGTGCGCAGCTGGGCGCATTTTTCCTCGTAGGTGCCCCAGAGCTTGTCGATGATGGTCTTTTTGCCGTGGACGACCTCGTCGTGGCTCAGCGCCAGCAGGTAAAGCTCGTTGTAGAAATAGTGCATACTGAAAATGATCTTCCCGTATGCGTCGGGCCGCTGGCCGAAGGGGGTGGCGAAGTAGTCCAGCGTATCGTGCATCCAGCCCATGTCCCACTTGTAGTCGAAGCCGATGCCATCGTAGCGGGTGGGGGCCGTGACTTTGAGGAAGTTGGTGGAATCTTCGGCCATGTAAACGCCGGTGGGCCAGCGATCGTTCAGGCCGTGGTTGAGGTTCCGCAGGAAGGTGACGGCGCCCTCGTTGACGCCCCGGGCAGGGTCGCCCTGCCAGTAGAGGGCGCGGGAGATGGCGTCCATCCGGATGCCGTCGC
>OGHU01001575.1_pt1 | contig 13067 bp, 10 predicted proteins | sample 1571521 | NCBI WGS metagenome assembly OGHU01 (sample SAMEA2581963, study PRJEB24529) | metagenome | biome: Human gut stool | place: China | collected 2011 | reverse complement strand
GATTGATAAGCAGTTTGACTGTATGGCAAAATATCTTTCATGGGATATGCTTTTCAAAAAATCATATTACGCAACAGCCAGAGATGAACTTGAAAAAAATAAGGATTCCATGAACGAACTTGAGTGGATTGGAAAAAATTTATAAAGCACACACCAAATTCAAGTTGAACAAAATCGCTGCGCGATGGCCTGCCAAGGCTGTGGCGCAGCTTTCTTTTTCTCAATAATAAAATAGGCAATGGCAATTCTTACCAGTATTTGATATTGTAAAGTTACCACACAAAACAATTCAATACAGAAAGACACCACTGCCTATGAAAAGAATACCATTTGACCGCTTTTCTGACAAGCGGTTTTATTATGCTAATGCACCTCCATGTAAGCAGGGTTTTTCATTAACTACTGATTTTACATGGAGGATTTTATTATGTACAATGAAATATTTAGCCAGATTACAAATGCAGCAAACAAACGGAATCTAAGAGATTCTACTATTCATGCTTACTGTACAAGTGTTGCTCACTTTTTAAAATATACTGATAAGCCAATAGATGCTCTGACAACAGATGATGTTGACACATTTCTGACCGAAAAAAGACTTTCCGGGATCTCACCGGAAACATACAACCACTATCATTCCGGTATTCGCTTCTTTTATAAAAAAGTATTAAAAATGAATTGGGATGACGATGATATCCCACGTATGAAAAGAAACAGGAGCCTGCCAATCGTACTTACGAAAGCAGAGATATCAGCGATTCTGGATGCAACGCCAAACCTGAAACATAAAGCCATGATTGCTACCATGTATTCAGGTGGTCTTCGGGTATCGGAAGTCACGCACCTTCACTATGTTGACATTTCACGCACCAATAAAACAATACACATCCGTGATGGCAAAAGCCGATTTGACCGTTATACCCTGCTTGCTGACCGTACACTTGAGATACTTACAGAATACTGGTTTAAATGCGGCAGACCAACAGGGATTCTGTTTCCAAGTTCATGGTCTGGCGATTATCTTGTGAAGGACAGTGTCATCCAGTTCTTCCGTAAAAGTGCAAAAAGGGCTGGAATTCAGAAGCATGTCTCTACACACTGTTTGCGCCATAGTTTCGCAAGCCATCTGTTTGAAGCCGGGTGCGACGTGAAATATATTCAGGCCCTTCTGGGACACCGTGATCCAAGATCAACAGAGATTTATCTTCATGTAAGCAATAAGACTCTGCTCGGTATTAAAAGCCCATTTGATGAGATGGGTGGTGAGTAATCGTGGAAAAATCTTGTACGATACAGGATGTCTTTGAACGGTTTTATCCTGTTTATGAAAAAACACATGAGCTTCCTGCTCACCACAGAAAAGCAGCTTTTCACATCATGAACTGTAAAACCGGGGCTTTTGGTGTGAACATCAGTGTCTGTGAGGACTGTGGATGTATCAGCATTCACAATAACTCTTGCAGAAGCAGGTGTTGCTCTATGTGTCAGGAGTTTCCGAAAGAAAAATGGATTGATGCCCAGAAGGAGAATGTACTGGATGCACCCTATTATCATGTGGTATTCACAGTCCCTGAGGAATTGAATCCTATCATTTATAGCAATCAGAAACTTCTGTATGATGCACTGTATCATGCTGCATCATCCACTCTGAACGAGCTAGCGAAAGATTCAAAGTATCTGGGAGCTGACATCGGCTATATCTGTATTCTTCATACATGGGGTTCTGCAATGAATTATCATCCTCATATCCATACCATTGTTCTTGGTGGCGGACTTGATAAGGACAGCAAATGGAAAGATACCGGTGGGAAGTTTTTTCTCCCGTATGGGGTCATTGCAAAAGTGTTCCGCGGGAAATATTTGTGTGAATTAAAAAGCCTGTGGAATGATTCAAAGCTTGAGTTTCATGGTACAGCGGAGAAATATCAAAACCACTATTGCTTCAAAGAACTTCTCGATGAGTGCTATAAAAAAGACTGGGTTGCTTATTGTAAGGAAACATTTAATGGAGCACAGTCAGTCATAAATTATCTTGGGAAATATACTCACAGGATAGCAATCAGTAATCATCGGATCAGGTCCATGACGGAAGCAACTGTTACATATGCCGTAAAAGACTACAAAAACAAAGGTCAGTGGAAAGAGAAAACAGTTCCGGGCGAGGAATTCATCCGTCGATTTTTAATGCATGTTCCTCCAAAACGTTTTGTCAGAATCCGGCACTATGGTTTGCTGTCGTGCCGAAACAAGAGCAAAAAGATGACGCACTGTAGAAATCTGCTTGGATGTAAAAAATATATTTCTGCATTTAAAAATCGAAGTGCCGCTGAAATGATAAAGCTGCTATATAACATAGATGTATGCAGGTGTTCTTCCTGTGGCGGAAAAATGGTCCCACATCTTCCAGATAAGCATACACCATCTGTTTTAGAGCATATGAGATGTTAAAATATACAACTGAATACTTCAAAAAACTTCCGCAAAGGGAGTCTGTTTGTCATGCCTAAAAATAATTCTTTTGGCAAAAACCAGCTGTCAATAAAACGCGAGATATGATAAACTTATAGAAGAGAGCAAAGATTGAATTCCCATAGATAGTGGCGAAAGGGACGCGACTTTGTTCACCAAGGAAAAATCGAAATTGATGTAAACGAAAGGGCAGTTTGATAAAACCGCAAGACTGCTTTTTCGTTTACACCAACTCCGATTGTTTCCTTAACAATTTTACGAACTAAATTGTAACAAAATAAAAAGTCGTTTAAAGCTGCCGATTAGCACACAACAGCTTTTTGGGATGATGGTTGTGTTTGCGGCTTACCAGCGATAAACCGTCAACGTATTGATTTCACTTTAACGGCTGACGCAAACGCAAAGAGCACCTCTATACTCAATTGAGTGCAGAGGTGCTCTTGTTATTTATCATATTCGAAAAGCTAATACAGAGCTTTTGTCGGGCATACCTGGTATTAGTACGCATTTTCTTCAAAGTAGGTGTAGATTTTTCTCGAAACATAGCTTACCAGATAAGCAATAAAAGGCATCAATGAATCCCATCATGTATGTAAGGCGTTCTTTTGACGTTAGGTAGAAGTTCTCCGTCTTTAGGTACTTTGTACGGGGAGACTGTCCAAACGCCTTGTAAAGCCCCTTATCGCTTTCTAAGAGTATTCTAAGACCATCATGGTACTGCTCATAGTTTTCAAACGGTCGAGGGATTCTCAAAGTATTCGACCAAGTTCGCAGCACCCGACCGGATGCAAAGAGACGAGCGGGTTTCCATGTTACCAAGACGGAAAAAGAAATCGAAGCAAAGACGGACAGAATCTATGTAGCGCCGGAAGTCATTTTCATGCTCCGTGATTACAAGCTTGTTCAAAATCAGCATAAACAGCTTGCAGGAAACAGCTACATTGATGATGATTTGATATTTGATCATGAGGATGGTACGCATATCAGTTCACAATACGCCGATGATATGTTCCGTTCACTCTATGAGCCTTTAGGACTTCCAAAAGTAGACCTGTATAGCCTAAGGCATTTCTCAATCACAAAAAAACTTGATTATAACAGGCATGACTATGTGAGCTTGGCTAAGGATACCGCCCATCGTCAGTTGAGTACGATACAGGACTATTACGAAACGCCGGAGGACAGCGTAAGAATTGATACAGCGAAAGCGATTGGAAAGTTCCTTAGTCGCTCTGGCAAATCGGATTCTGAATCTAAAGTGACAATCTCTCTGGCAGATGAAGATTTTGCAAAAAAGCTTGAGGAAGTGGCTTCTGATTCAGCCGGAAAACAGATGCTTGAGTTTGCTATTGCTATGTACGAAAAAAATAATTCAGACTAACAGCGGTCATTCTACACAAACCGTACGGAATACCGCTAATCACCCAAAAATTCGGCTACTGTACAAAACCGCTGATTTTACTGTATAATAAAAGCGATACGAAATACACGAACCATGATTCCCTTGCAGCAATAAAAGAGAAAAACCTCTCCAAGCGAAGCTTGATTATTTTTTCTTTTGCTGCTCAATAAAAAAACCGAAAACCCTTGAAAACAAAGGCTTTCGGCGTTATTATCTGGCGCGCCAAAAGGGATTCGAACCCCCGGCCTTCCCCTTAGGAGGGGGACGCTCTATCCAGCTGAGCTATTGGCGCGTATAGAAAATGAAATTGTAAATAGTGAGGATTGAACAATTGCTTAGGAGGCGCTTGTTATATCCATTTAACTATGGGAACAAATGCCGTATTTTCGGGCTTTTTCAGCCTTTTCGGTCACGGCAACCAACTTTATGAACTCAATCACTTTCGTGATGAATCATCTGATTTCTTATTTCGACATTTCTATATGCCATTGTTCAAATCTAACTCTTTGTTACCACCTTTTTAAGTTCCACGGCTTTAACCATGGTTACTTCTTAGGAGGCGAACGCTCTATCCTACTGAGCTACAGAAACACAATCTTTAAATATTCTACCCTTTTTCCATGAAAAATGCAAGTCCTTTGTATTTCTGGGTAATTTTCCCAAAATGATCATTGAAATTGCACAAAAACAATGCAGATAAATTGTATAGGATTAACGAAAATATAAAAGCTTGTCAACCACATATTTACAAGTATTATTAAATATGCTACATTTGAAACAACTTGTTGAACAACTTAATATACATATACAGATAGAATGAAAAACATGTAGAATTTATTATTTTTAATGATCCAAAGGGAGGACAAAAAACAATGAGAAAGAACATTTTCACCAAAGCAACCATGAGACGTGCGGCAGCTTTCGGACTGGCTGGATGTATGGCAGCAGCATCTTTAACAGGATGCGGCTCTTCTAAGACAGAGAGCATTACAGCAGCAAACGCAGAGACCAAAGCCGAGGCAGAAGCAGCAGACGGAAGCGACATTCACGTAGGCATCATCTTTACTGAGGCTGGTTTAAGCGGCAACTCCTTCAACGACCTGGCTTTAGAGGGCGTTAAGAAGGCTGCTGATGATTACGGCATCACCTACGATGAAGTTGAGCCAAAATCCGTATCTGACGAAGAGATCATCCAGGACGAAATGGCTTCTTCCGGCGAATATGACCTGATCATCTGCGTAGGCGCTGAACAGGTAGATGCTCTGACCAACGTAGCAACTACTTATCCAGATCAGAAATTCGCTCTCTTAGACGCAAACTCCGATTTAGACAATGTAGCTTCTTATTCCTGTAAAGAGCAGGAAGGCGCATTCTTAGCAGGCGCTCTGGCTGTTTTAGCAAAGCAGGAAAAAATCGACGATAAATTAAATGACGGTAAAGTGATCGGCTTCATCGGCGGCGTAGACAACCCACTGATCAACCACTTTGCAGCAGGCTATCAGGCCGGCGCACAGTACATTGACCCGGATATGCAGGTTCTGATCGACTATGCAGGCAGCTTCAACGATCCTACCACTGCAAAGACCATTGCAAATACCTTCGTTGAAAAGGGCGCAGACGTGATCTTCCATGCTTCCGGCGCATCAGGAATGGGTATGTTCCAGGCAGCAGAAGAAAAAGGCTTTGTAGCCATCGGCGTAAACTTAAACCAGAATGAGATCGCTCCAGATTACATCATGGCAAGTATGTTAAAGAAGTTAGATTCCTGCGCATACCATGCAATTACCAGCGTTGTTGAAGGCACCTATACCGGTGAGAACCAGGTTCTTGGTTTAAGCGACGGCGGTGTTGATGTTACCACTGAAAAGAGCAATATCCAGGTTTCTGACAGCATCAAAGAGCAGTTAGATGACTTAAAGGCAAAAGTTATTTCCGGAGAGATCGAAGTACCTTACGAACTGAAGTAATGAGGGATGAGATACACATGTCACCTGACGGTGATGTTACCATGAATGAAAGTGAGCAAAACGCATAATTGCGGGAGGTTTAATTTTTATGGATGCGATCAGAATGATGGGGATCGTAAAATGTTTCGGGCCGGTGCGGGCAAATGACGGTATCGACCTGATCGTAAAGCAGCAGGAGATCCACTGTCTGCTGGGTGAAAATGGTACTGGTAAAAGTACCCTGATGAACATCCTGTTCGGCCTTTATCACCCGGATGCAGGAGAGATCTATATTAATGAAAAGAAGGCATCGATCACAAATCCAAATGATGCTTATGCTTTAGGGATCGGCATGGTCCACCAGCACTTTATGCTGGTGAACCAGCTGACTGTTTTAGAAAATATTATTTTAGGAAAAGAGTCCGGCGGATTTTTATTAAACAGAAAAGAAAGCCGCAAAAAAGTAGAAGAACTGGTAGAGCGCTTCGGTTTCCGGCTTCCATTGGATGAAAAAGTGGAAAACCTTTCTGTAGGTATGAAGCAGCGTGTAGAGATCTTAAAAACACTGTACCGCGGCGCAGATATCATTATCCTGGACGAGCCAACAGCCGTTCTTACACCTCAGGAGGTTGAGGAACTGTTTAAGATCCTCCGCCAGTTAAAGAAAAATGGAAAAACCATTATTTTCATTACCCACAAGTTAAACGAGACCATGTCTTTATCTGACCGTATCACTGTTATACGAAAAGGAAAGGTTGTATTTAACTGCGATACCTGTGATACAAACGAAAAAGAACTGGCAACCCAGATGGTAGGCCGTCAGGTTGAGTCTATTGTTACCAAGGCAGAAGATCCTCATGGTCCGGTAGTCCTGGAACTTAAAAATGTGCGTCTGCACAAGCGCGCCCAGGAGACTGTCAGCATCCAGGTACATGCAGGAGAGATCTTCGGTATTGCCGGTGTAGATGGAAACGGCCAGCAGGAACTGGAAGAAATGATCGTTGGAAACAGAAAGACAGAAGAAGGAACTATTTCCATGAACGGAAAAGAAGTCCAGAACCTGTCTGTAAAAGAGCGTAAGGCAATGGGACTGGGCTATATCCCATCTGACCGTCACAAAGACGCTATGGTTCCTGATTTTTCTATTACAGAAAACTTCCTGTTAGGTTATCAGGAAGATCCCAAATACTGCAAAAAAGGCTTTATCGATTACAAGGCACTGGAAGAGGATGCCAAAGTCCAGGTAGAGCAGTTTGAAATCAAGATCGCAGGCGTAAGCCAGCACATTGGACAGCTTTCCGGCGGAAATCAGCAGAAGGTCATTTTAGGCCGTGAGACAAGCCATGATCCGTCCTTTATGCTGGTTGCACAGCCGGTACGTGGTCTGGATATCGGTGCTATTGAGCGTGTCCACAAAACACTGCTTCAGCTGAAAAAGGAAGGAAAAGCCATTCTTCTTATCTCTGCGGAGCTGTCTGAAGTCATGAACTTAAGCGACCGTATCGCTGTTCTCTATGAAGGAGAAATGAGCGCACAGTTTAAGGCCGGACAGTACACCAAAGAAGAGATCGGTTTATTTATGGCAGGAAAAAAACAGGAGGATGTGGCAAATGAAATGGATCAGCAGTAAACAGGCTGCAGAACTGGGAAAATCCCTTGCAGCAATCGTTTTGGCTCTTGTGATCGGAGCCTTGTTTATCCTTGTGGCTGGAGAGTCACCGGCAACTGCCTATTCTTCCCTGTTGAAAGGTGCTCTTGGAACACCTCAGGCAGTAGCCAATACAGTAAGTAAAAGTATCCCGTTAGCGTTTACCGGACTGGCAGTAGCCTTAGGTTCTCGCTGCGGTATGTTAAATATCGGTGCAGAAGGCCAGCTTCATGCAGGTGTCATGGCAGCTACACTGACCGGTCTGACACTGAGTTTTCTTCCGGCGCCGATTCTTTTGGTTGTAAGTATCGCAGCCGGTATTGCAGCCGGAATGTTAGTAGGAAGTGTGCCGGGTATCTTTAAGGCAAAATTCCAGACAAACGAAGTCATTGTAGCCATCATGTTAAATTATGTTTGTACTTTATTTACATCATGGCTGGTAAACGGACCGTTTAAGGTACCGGGTTCTACTGCACAGACAGAAATGCTTCCGGAGAACATCTGGTTTGCAAGACTGCTTCCAAAGACCCAACTGACCTGGGCGCTGTTCTTACTGTTAGCAACAGCCGTACTTATGTACATTTTCCTCTGGAAAACATCCGTAGGATACCAGTTAAGAGCCGTAGGTGCCAATGCATCTGCAGCGAAAACAGCGGGTATTCCTGTAAATTTCTATCTGATCATGGCTATGACCTTAAGCGGCGGTATCGCTGCCTTAGCCGGTGTTACAGAGATCTTCGGAAAATATCATCGTTTTATTGAAGGATTTTCTCCTTCCTTTGGTTTCACCGGTATTGCGGTTGCCATTCTTGGAAAGAACCACCCGGCAGGTGTTCTTTTAACGTCTTTACTTTTTGGTGTCCTGGAAATGGGTTCCCTGCGTATGAGCCGTGAAACCGCTGTTTCCACTAACATGGTAACGGTGATCCAGAGTCTGGTCATCTTGTTTGTAGCTGCTCCTGAGCTGATCCGCTGGAGCAGAAAGAGGAGGGGTTAACATGGGAATGATCAATAATTTTCTTGCCCTTACATTGCAGTTATCTGTTCCCATTATTTTAGGTGCTTTATGCGGCACCATTGCAGAGCGCGGCGGCGTAGTTATGCTGGGCGTTGAAGGCATGATGCTCATCGGTTCCTTTGCAGGTGCCGTTGGTTCTTATTTTACTGGTTCTGCACTGGCAGGAGCTGTGATTTCCGTTGTTTTAGGTGCAGTAATGGGCTGGATCTATGGCCTGTTCTGTCTGAAATGGAAAGCCCAGCAGTCTGTAGTTGGTGTCGGTGTAAACCTGTTTGCAAGCGGCATTACAGCTGTTATGTTAAAGGCAATCTGGAATACAGAGGGAATGAGCGGTTCTGTACCGTCTATCTCTAACATTACTGTTCCGGGATTGTGTAAAGTGCCTGTTTTAGGAGCATTTTTCTCTGAACAGTCTCCTTATCTGTACCTGACACTGCTTATTACTTTGGGCGTGTGGGTGGTATTTTACAAGACAAAATATGGTCTGCGTTACCGTGCCATCGGCGATCAGCCATTTGCAGTGCAGACAGCCGGTGTGGACGTAAACCGTTACCGTTATGTGGCAATGATGACAGCAGGCGCCATTGCAGGACTGGGCGGTTCCTATCTGTCCATTTCCCAGAATAACCTGTTCGTTATCGACATGGTTGCAGGCCGCGGTTTCATGGGTCTTGCGGCAAATATTTTCGGCGGCTGGCAGCCACTTGGCTCCTTAGGCGCAGGAATGGTATTCGCGGTAGCACAGGCAGCCAGGTTCTATCTTACCGGTCAGGCGATCCCGTCCCAGTTCGTACAGATGCTGCCATATGTGGTAACATTAGTGGTCCTGGTAGTAGTTGGAAAGCGTGTGAAAGGACCGGAAGCACTTGGCAAACTGGTGGATTAGTTCTATACTTAGTTATAATTGCAGATATGAACATGAATTAGACATAAAGGAGCTAAAACGCCAGTGAAAGAGAACGTTATTAAAGAAAAAAATGTAAAGATCCCCCTGTATGTAACTGTTTATGAGACCATCAGCGAATGGTTAAAAGAGGGAAAATATAAGCCGGGAGATAAGCTTCCAGGCGAAAATATACTGGCAGAACAGTTAAATGTCAGCAGGGGAACACTGCGTCAGGCTATGCTCCTTCTTCAGGAAGACGGGTTTATCGTCAATCAGCAGGGAAGAGGAAATATTGTACTTTCCGCCCAGCGTCCGGCAAAAGCAGGACTGGAAAAGATCGAAAATCCGCTGGTGGATTTCTGCCTGCAGCCAGTAGATAAGGTAGAGACCACCGTAGGCTTCCAGCCGGCCACACAGAAGCACCAGGAGGTATTGAAGCTTCGGGCTTCCAGCATTGTGGCTGTGATCAATATTACATACTACAGCGGTGATACAGTCGTTGGTTTTGCCATGGTATATATGCCATATGAGGTATTAGACAAGAGCAGTGTAGATTTAGAGGATCCGGATACAGTATACCAGTTTTATTCCAAACTGCTGACTTCCGGCGGCCTTTACAGCGATACAAAGCTGCGTCTGGGAAATGCCAGAGAGCGTCTGGCAGGTATTTTAAATATCCCGGAAGGAGAGCCGTTTTTAATTCTGGAAGAAGAGCTTTATTCCGAATATGATACCCCGGTCCTTTCCCAGAAACTGTTCTTTACCCCGGACCAGCATGAACTGCATATTAACCGCAGAAATGACCGAAACATTCAAAAACATTAATCATCGTTGGGGAATTTGACCAGAAAATAAAACTGCCCCAACGGATAGGTATGAGCCCAAAGATAAGGGACATATACATAAAAACAGATTGGAGCAGTAAAAAATGAAGACATTTCATATAGAGGCAGAAGAGGGCCAGATTGCAAAGACCGTTCTTATGCCAGGAGATCCTATGCGCGCAAAATACATTGCAGAACACTATCTGACGGATGTGATCTGCTACAGCCAGGTGCGTGGGATGAACGGATATACCGGTTATTACAATGGAAAGAAAGTTTCAGTACAGGGAAGCGGAATGGGTATCCCGTCTATGGGCATCTATTCCTACGAACTGTTTAATACCTTTGGCGTGGATCAGATCATCCGCGTGGGCACCTGCGGGGCTGTAAACCGTGATGTGGAAGTAGGAAGCTTGATCTTGGCTATGGGCTGCTGCAGCAATTCCAATTTTGCTTCCCAGTATCATCTGCCGGGAATATTTGCACCTCTGGCTGATTACGGTCTGTTAGAGTCAGCGGTCAACCAGGCAAGAATCATGGAAGCGCCTTTCTATGTGGGAAATGTATACAGTTCCGATGTATTTTATGAGGATCTGGCAGGCGAAAAGGGCCAGTGGGAGAAAATGGGCGTTCTGGCACAGGAAATGGAGACTATGTCCTTATACTGTACCGCAGCCAGAGCAGGAAAGAAAGCGCTCACCATGCTGACTGTAGGAAGCAGCATCCACAGCAGCAAAGCCCTTACAAATGAGGAAAGAGAGAAAAATCTGGACACCATGATCCGGTGTGCATTGGAGGTAGCTTAATGAAAGTCGTTTTTGATATGGATACAGGCGTAGATGACTCCCTTGCGCTTATCTACGCATTAAACAGACCCGCTTATGAGATACAGGGCATTGGCTGTGTTTACGGAAATGTGGAGTCATGGCTGGCAGCAGAAAATACCATGAAGATCCTGGATCTGGTAAATGCGCCGGATATCCCGGTAGTTATCGGTGCCAATGAACCTCTTACAGGAAAATGGGCCGGGCGCGTGTCTATTATCCATGGAGAAAACGGACTTGGAAATGTAGAACTTCCAAAAAGTGAGCGTAAGCCATTCGATAAAGGAATTGAAGAATTCTATCTGGAAACCGCAGAACGTTTACAGGGAGAAATGGTCCTGATCACATTAGGACCTCTTACCAACATTGCAAGAACTATTAAAAAATATCCCCAGTTTGTAAAACTGGTAAAACATATGTACATGATGGGCGGAACACTTTCCATGCGTGGAAATGTATCACCGGTGGCAGAGGCAAATGTAGCCTGTGACCCGGTGGCAGCTGACTATGTTTTCCAGTCTGGAATGAAGATCACAGCTGTTGGACTGGACGTGACCATGAAGGTGCGCTTTAAACGCGCCTATCTGGACTGGATCCAGACACATTGCAGACCGGAGTTAAAGCGGGCTGCAGAGTATCTTGGAAAGGCCTTTGAATGGTATTTCATGGGAAACCAGGACAGAAACTACTGTATGGATGACAGCCCTCTTCATGATCCTTTAGCTGTCATGTGTGCCTCTGTACCGGGACTGGTACTGACACAGACCCGCAAAGCCAGAGTAGAGTGCGAAGGCCAGTATTGCAGGGGAATGATCGTTACAGATATGAGAGAACATCCATTTGAAGCAGAGACTGTGGAGTTTGCAGTGGAAGTAGATGAAAAGAAAGCGATTGGAGAGCTGCTTGCAGCTTTCTGGGAGAAATAGAAAGTGCAAAATACCCCCGCGGTTGCGGGGGTATTTTAAGTTTAATACAACATATCATTGACACCGAAATCAGCAATTCCCTGCATCCAGATCTGCCCTTTAAAACGTCTGCCTGGTGCCGGTTCGCCTAAGAGATCGGCTTTGTTAATGGCAATTGTAAAGATCATATCATTGCATTCTATACGCAGGCGGTAGATCTCTTCGTTTGTCAGATCATTTGCCACCAGATTGACGCTTAAGATATTTCCGATAATGGAATACTGGTCACATTCGATACCGCTTGGCATGAAGCAGGTCTCGATAATGGAGTACATATCCTCTTTTATAATGCGCTTGGTGACCATGGAATACAGGTCGATATCCTCTACGGTCAGTGTTTCAATGGCTTGTTCATCGCCCCGGCGTGCGGCTTCTAAGAGGCTTCCACGCTTTCTGGCAGCCTGTTTCAGGTCTTCCGCCTGTTTGGGAGTCTTTTTCACCGGCAGCAGGATCTTTCCCTGGGAAGCAAGTCCGGAGAGGCAGATATTTTTTGCCAGCACTGGAAGACGCTTACTGCGGCGGCTCCTGTATTCAATGGAATTGGTCATATAAAAGATAAGGGAAATGCCTACGCGGTATTCATCTAAAAGACCGGCATATGTTTCCCGTTCCGCATGGCGCTGGATGGAGCATTCAGCAGTAGATGAAATATCACTGCCAGTTACATAAGGGAACGCATATTCCCGCTTAAAAGTCCCTTTTTCTGTCATCTGCCCGATCATGGCAATTCCCATTCCTGGTGCCAGTTCCGCCCGCAGCTCATAAAGTGTGGGATGGTCATTTCTTTCTAATACAGCTGTTTTTGATGCTGTCTTTGCAAGCTTACGCATGATCTTATCCATTTCCAGATCACTGTCGCAGCCGCCAAATCCAATGGTGCGCATAAATTTGTGCATTTCCTTCACCCTCTTTCCCTAAGGTTTCTATGTCTATGGTTATTTATTGTTTCCTAAATGTTTTTCGCTTTATTATAGCCTACTTTATGTTAGATTACCAGAGATTTTTTAAAGAAACAAGAAGACGGCATGACGGAACGGTAACAGTATTAACGATGGAAACACCTTGATATAAAATCTTAGAAATAT
>OGHU01001569.1_pt1 | contig 13125 bp, 8 predicted proteins | sample 1571521 | NCBI WGS metagenome assembly OGHU01 (sample SAMEA2581963, study PRJEB24529) | metagenome | biome: Human gut stool | place: China | collected 2011 | reverse complement strand
GGCCCCTTCGGCCCGCTGACCATCATCGGCGGCCGCATTTATATGGAGGAGGGCCGTCTGGTGCAGACCATCGACAGCCGCTTCCCCACCTGCACCGACGGCGACAAGCTCGCCGCACAGGTCACCGCAGCTCTGGGCAGCGGTGCACAGCTGCAGGATGTATATTTTCCGTAATAGATTCTATATGTCCGGTCGACAGGTTAATCCGATTGATGCCCTGATAAAGCGAAGCTACCCAAAGATAATCCGGTTCTTTCTCATAATACAAAGACTTCACAATCTTAAAAGACAGCTCTTGAGCATATAAATGTTTAAGCGGAAAAAAGCGTTTGGCATATTTATCATAGTAGTTCAATCCACTTCCTTCACTTGCAAACCAGATCCGCCCGGAACAGTCTTCGGCAATGGAACTGATGATATAGGAATTCAAATGCCCGCCAACAGCCGTAGACGAACGGTAAAAGTGATAAGCATCATTCGCTACATTATAATATTGTATTCCCTGATAGAAAGTGCCCAGCCATAAAGTTCCCGAAGTGTCGTAATGCATCGAAATGATGGAACGTATATCGGCTGCCTCCACATTCAAGTCATATTCATAATCCGTAAACTCTCCGGTAGAGAGATTTAAAGTCTGCAAACCGGCGTAAGTTCCGATATACAGAAGACTATCATTGGCTTGTGTCACATGACGCACATTATCATGGTTGATTGTATTATCAGCCACTTTATTATATCTGTAATGAGTAAGCTCCCCATTTGCCTCCAACCGGGTAAGTCCCCGATTTCTGGTAGCTATCCAGATGCTCCCGTCTCTGTCTTCCGTAATCGAATTAACAGCCCCCACATCAATATGACGGGTGATATGAGCAGCCTGATCGATACAGTAAATACCCTTGGAAGAAGTACCCACCACCACGGTTTGATTCTGACGAACCATTAGACTGTTCATCAATATATCCTCTCCGTCCGAAGGGAATGAAAAGAATAACTCGGGCACTTGGTTGAGATCACGATAACGGTAGATTTCTTTTCCGGTAGCTATCCACAATGCGTCGTGCGCATAGCAGATTCCTGCAACTTCTCCTTCACGCAACACCTTAAAGCGGTTCAAACGCATGTCATAAAGAGTCACACTCTGCAAACTACGGATAAAAAGCAATCCTTCCTTGTTTCCGCAAACCTGCCGGATATTATTTATATTGATTGAATAGGGATTGGCGTTATCCGGTTTGAAGACTTCAAATTTACGACCGTCAAAGCGGTTCAGTCCGTCTTGAGTACCAATCCATAAAAATCCGAATTCATCCTGATAGAAACAATTGACCGTTTGATGCGAAAGTCCTTGCCTCACGTCTTTAAAACGCATATTGATATCCTTCGTCACATTTGCCATGCAACAAAGTCCCGATATGAACAGGCAATAAACAACAAGAAATTTAGCTTTGGTCATCTGTGTTTTTCGATAATTCAGATGCAATATTCGGGAAAATCCAAGATATATGCAAGTGTTTATGCAAAAACCTGATTGACTATTGCCTGTTAATTATCCCTCGGACTACGTATAACTAATCTCCCGATCGAATAAAATTAATCGTCTGACAGTTGATTCTTTTTCGTCTGACTACTGTCAGACGAAAGTTCAACAGTAGTCAGACGCAAGTTTAACTATTGTCAGACGATTAATTTTATGCATAAACAAGATTAGTTCCCTCTTTACTTAGAAATAGTTTTTAGCATACGAAAGATTAAATTATACTATCAACCGCCTAAACGCTTGTTTATCATTGACGAACTGCGTACTTTTGCACGCCATAAAAAAAGGACTAAGAACAATGAATAACAAGACCAAAGGTTTTATCTATGGAGCCATTGCCGCTGCCAGCTACGGTATGAATCCTCTTTTTGCACTTCCGCTCTATGCAGCCGGAATGAGTGTCGATACCGTTTTATTCTACCGTTATTTCTTTGCCGCAATCGTGCTGGGTATTCTGATGAAAATGCAGCGTCAATCCTTTGTGCTTCACAAGGCAGACGTCTTGCCCTTAGTCATTATGGGATTGCTGTTCTCTTTCTCATCGTTGCTCCTGTTTATGAGCTATAATTACATGGATGCCGGAATCGCTTCAACCATCCTGTTTGTTTATCCGGTAATGGTAGCTGTTATTATGGGGGTGTTCTTCAAGGAAAAAATATCCGCAATTACAGTTTTCTCTATTCTGCTGGCACTTTCGGGTATTGCTTTGCTCTATCAAGGAGATGGTGATAAACCGCTATCCACGTTGGGGATCATCTTCGTACTGCTGTCTTCACTTTCATATGCTATATACATAGTAGGTGTGAACCGCTCAACATTGAAAAACCTGCCAACCACCAAACTTACATTTTACGCCATCCTGTTCGGACTATCGGTTTACATCGTCCGTCTGAACTTCTGTATGGAGCTGCAGGTTATACCATCCACCTGGTTATGGGCAGATACATTGGCTTTGGCTATTCTGCCAACCGCCATTTCATTGGTCTGCACCGCCTTAGCTATCCATTATATAGGCTCTACACCAACCGCCATTCTAGGTGCTTTGGAACCTGTGACAGCCTTATTTTTCGGTGTTATGCTGTTCCATGAGAAACTAACTCCTCGCTTAATGGTTGGTATTTTAATGATTATCACCGCCGTGACCTTGATTATCATCGGCAAATCACTCATAAAAAAGATGGGGATGCTGTTGCAGATGAACAAAAAATAATATACTTTTGCTACTTAATCAATCAAATAGCAACTTTAATTATCAAAAAATATGGTAGACGTAAAGACTTGCCTTGACAATGCACAAGAAAAAATGGATATGGCTGTTATGTATCTGGAAGAAGCACTGGCACATATCCGCGCCGGAAAAGCGAGTACCCGACTGTTGGACGGTATCCGTGTAGACTCTTACGGAAGTATGGTTCCTATCAGCAATGTAGCAGCCGTAACTACTCCCGATGCACGTAGTATCACCATCAAACCGTGGGATAAGAGTATGTTCCGTGTCATCGAAAAAGCGATTATCGACTCCGACCTCGGTATCATGCCTGAAAATAACGGCGAAGTGATCCGTATCGGTATTCCCCCTCTGACGGAAGAACGTCGTAAGCAATTGGCAAAACAGTGTAAAGGCGAAGGCGAAACTGCAAAAGTCAGCGTACGCAACGCCCGCCGAGACGGTATCGATGCACTTAAGAAAGCTGTAAAAGACGGATTGGCAGAGGATGAGCAAAAGAATGCGGAAGCGAAACTGCAAAAGATCCACGATAAGTATATCAAACAAATTGATGATATGCTTGCTGAAAAAGATAAAGAAATTATGACTGTATAAGTTGAGCATGGAGAGTTGAGAGTTGAAAGTTACTATGTAGTATACCAACAACGCGTTCAGCTCTCAATTCTCAACTCTCAATTCTCAACTTATGAAAGGATTAGTAATCAAAAACACAGGTAGCTGGTATCAGGTAAAGAGTGATGACGGACAGTTTATCGAATGTAAAATCAAAGGTAATTTCCGACTCAAAGGAATCCGAAGTACCAACCCGGTAGCGGTAGGCGACCGTGTCCAGATTATCCTTAACCAAGAAGGCACTGCCTTTATCAACGAAATAGAAGATAGAAAAAACTACATTATCCGTCGTTCTTCCAATCTTTCCAAACAATCTCACATCCTTGCCGCCAACCTCGATCAATGTATGTTGGTGGTTACTGTCAATTATCCCGAAACTTCAACAATCTTTATTGACCGTTTTCTCGCATCTGCAGAAGCCTATCGGGTTCCTGTCAATTTGGTATTTAACAAAATAGATGCCTACGATGAAGATGAGTTCCGATATTTGGACGCACTAATCAATCTATACACACATATCGGTTATCCCTGCTTCAAAGTTTCCGCCAAAAACGGTCATGGAGTAGAAGCAATCAGAAAGGCACTGGAAGGTAAGATTACACTGTTCTCCGGACATTCGGGAGTAGGAAAATCCACCATTATCAATGCCATACTGCCGGGAATAGAAACAAAAACGGGTGAAATCTCTTCATATCACAACAAAGGAATGCATACTACCACTTTCTCCGAAATGTTCCCTGTGGACGGAGACGGATATATCATCGATACTCCCGGTATCAAAGGATTCGGTACATTCGATATGGAAGAAGAAGAAATCGGACATTACTTTCCCGAAATATTCAAAGTCTCCGCAGAATGTAAATACGGCAACTGCACACACCGTCACGAACCGGGATGTGCTGTGCGCAAAGCGGTAGAGGAACATTTAATCAGCGAATCACGCTATACTTCCTACCTAAATATGCTGGAAGATAAAGAGGAAGGAAAATACAGGGCAGCTTACTAGATCAAAGAGAATAATAAACTGAAAAACATACAATAGCTTTATTAGCTACATAAACAATTTTAAAACCATGAAAAAAGGCTGCATCATTTTTCTTATCTTAAATGTACTGACAACGTCTGCATTATTCGTCGGTGGATTCATTCTAAATTCCGAAGAACAAGAATCCGACAAACAAAGTTCAACAGAATCCTCACCATCCAAAGATAGTTTATCACCCAAAGATAATTTATCATACTTAAAAGATGAAACACACTTTGTTGCCCAAGAAAAACAAAAAGGAAAACTTAAGACAGATGTCACCTATTATTTAGCAGAGAAAGGATATACACTTTCAAAAAATACAGAAATAACGGTTATTTGCCAAACAGACGAACAAAACACGTTAATGGAAGATAAGGATGGAAATCGCTTTACCATACCAAGTAGAAGCGTGGAAACACAGCGTCCCCTTAAAATGATTAATCCTAATTATCATTATTATATGGGTGGTACTTGGCTCCACACTTTCGATCCTTATAAACGCCCCATTACAGAAATCATATCCAAATGGGGAGACTATACATTATGCAATAAGCAAGAAGGCTCTTACACATTTCCATATCTAACTCATGTTTCAGGAATCAGTAGAGGACACTCTGTCACTCTGCTCACAGATGAAAAAGGAATTGTCACCGGAAGCCGATGTTCCAATGAGAGTTCGAACCTTTTCGGTTTTTTGTTCTTCTACTCTGATATTCTTTCACTAAATGTATATGAGCCACAAGGCACATTACTAATAGAACCAGGAACCGATACTGACAACAGTGGATCTATCATCGAAGGAATTTATATGTATGTGTTATATACAATACCAGCAGCAATACTATTGTTCGTAATTCTTTGGGGTATGATGATTGTCCGGATTGTCCCTAACAATATTATCAACTTCACACTTCGCGCAGGAACATTTCTTATTATATATGTTCTTTCCATCATCTTCTTAGAACACTATCATAGTGTGTGGCTGATTCTTTTCCCATGTTATATGGGAGTGGGATATATGCTAATTAGAGGATTAAAAAATTACTTAAATTTAGAAGCGCGCTGCACACGCTGCCATGCCATCAACAGTATTAACCGCCATAAGGAAGAAACCGGACGGGAAAGAACTATAAGAAAATGTAACATTCATTTCCATTTAGAAGCCAATGGAGATATTACACATAGCGCCTATGTATATAACGAAACAACCGTACATTATCATCACAAAGATGTGTGTGAAAAGTGTAAATATACACAGGAATACAACAGTGACACAGTATTAAAAAAAAGCATAGAAGAATGCCCGCATTGTGGTAGCACAGACATCAGTAAAGAAATGGATATCGACAACATTAAATATAAAGGAGGGAAAATAACCTTTGACTATGCATATCAAGAGTACTGTACCCTATGCAACGAATCGATATGGGAAGGAAATGGATCGTATTATTTCAATGCCCCAAAACCTGCAAATACACCAAAGAGACGCACTCCAGTTTCTAACGCAACTCCTCAGTCTCAAGATAATACTTTTAGACACGGATATGAATGTCGTTACTTTGATAGTGGACTTTCTAATCAAATGGGCACAGGAATATGTATCAAAACAGGGTGTGACCAAAATGGAGATAAATGTAACAAAGAAGGAGGTTACTGCCCATGGTTTGAATTACGAAATTAAACATATTTAGACCTAATAAGGTATTGCAAAAAATTATCAGTCAGAGGATGTCTGAGAATAAACTATCCCCAGAAAGTCGGACATCCTCTAATTAATAAAAGAGGGAAGATTACTTCTATTTTATCATTATTCAATTAAACCTTTTCTATCAAAAACAATCTAACCTACTGAAGATACAATGTAATATGCTATATACTATACTAAACCATGAATAAGAAGACTAAATGGGGGATCATCATCCTTGTTGGTACCGGAATTATCGGTGGAGGAATTTATTCACAATTACCCAAAAAGAACGACGAACTAACAGCAGCCGACAAAATAATGAGCGGCAAATCTAAAAAAGGGAGACAAGTTTTAAATGTAAACGCCAAAATTATAAAACCGCAATCCCTGACAGACGAATTTACAACTACCGGTGTATTGCTACCCGATGAAGAAGTAGATTTATCTTTTGAAACTTCCGGAAAGATTGTTGAAATCAATTTTGAAGAAGGAACATCGGTGAAAAAAGGACAGTTGCTTGCCAAAGTAAACGACCGACAGTTACAGGCACAACTACAACGCCTCGTCTCACAGTTGAAACTGGCAGAAGACCGTGTATTCCGTCAAGACGCATTGCTGAAGCGAGATGCTGTCAGTAAAGAAGCGTATGAACAAGTAAAAACAGATTTGGCAACCTTGAATGCCGATATCGAAATTATAAAAGCAAATATTGAACTGACCGAACTGCGCGCTCCGTTCGACGGAGTTATCGGACTTCGCCAAGTCAGTATCGGTACTTATGCTTCACCGACAACAGTGGTTGCCAAACTAACCAAAATCGCTCCGCTAAAAGTCGAATTTTCCGTACCGGAACGTTACGCCAAGCAAATAAAGAAAGGAACAAACCTGAATTTCAGTGTTGAAGGTAATCTGGACGCTTTCGGTGCGCAGGTATATGCCGTTGAATCAGCTATTGACCCTAATCTGCACCAATTTACAGCACGTGCACTCTATCCGAATGTGAAGCATATTTTACTACCCGGCCGCTATGCGAGTGTATTATTGAAGAAAGACGAGATTGAAAACGCAATCGCTATCCCCACAGAAGCAATTGTCCCGGAAATGGGTAAAGATAAGGTCTATTTATATAAATCGGGAAAAGCCGAACCGGTGGATATCATAACCGGTATTCGTACCGCATCCGAAGTACAAGTAATAAGGGGGTTGCACATGGGAGATACCATCATCACCTCAGGAACACTGCAACTCCGTACCGGACTTGCCGTAACGCTTGACAAAATTGATTAATACCTGCGCCCTATGAACATATCCGAATTAAGCATACGCCGCCCGGTATTAGCCACCGTACTAACCATCATTATCTTACTTTTCGGATTTATCGGATACAACTATCTGGGTGTCCGTGAATATCCGTCAGTGGATAATCCGATCATCTCTGTCAGTTGCTCTTATCCGGGAGCAAATGCCGACGTTATCGAGAACCAGATTACCGAGCCGTTGGAACAGAATATTAACGGTATTCCGGGTATCCGCTCTTTATCCAGTGTCAGCCAACAAGGACAGAGCCGTATCACTGTAGAATTTGAATTGTCCGTCGATCTGGAAACCGCTGCAAACGACGTGCGTGATAAGGTATCACGTGCACAACGGTATTTACCGCGTGACTGTGACCCTCCTACCGTATCGAAAGCTGATGCGGATGCACAACCTATCTTAATGGTTGCTTTACAGAGCGACAAACGCTCGCTATTGGAGTTAAGCGAAATCGCAGACCTGACAGTCAAGGAGCAGTTGCAGACCATCTCCGATGTAAGTAGCGTTTCTATCTGGGGAGAGAAACGTTATTCCATGCGCCTTTGGCTGGATCCGGTAAAAATGGCGGGCTATGGTATCAGCCCTATTGACGTAAAAAATGCGGTAGACAATGAGAACGTGGAACTTCCGTCAGGTAGTATCGAGGGAAATACTACCGAACTGACAATCCGAACACTTGGATTGATGCATACAGCTGATGAATTTAACGATTTGATTATCAAGGAATCGGATAACCGCATCGTACGTTTCAGTGACATAGGTCGGGCTGAATTAGGTCCTGCCGACATCAAAAGTTACATGAAGATGAATGGCGTACCAATGGTAGGTGTCGTAGTCATTCCGCAACCGGGTGCCAACCATATCGAAATTGCCGACGCAGTATATCAGCGTATGGAGCAAATGAAAAAGGATTTGCCGGAAGATGTACATTATAATTACGGATTCGACAACACTAAATTTATCCGTGCATCTATCAATGAAGTAAAGTCCACCGTATATGAAGCTTTCGTACTCGTTATCATCATTATCTTCCTCTTCCTGCGCGATTGGCGTGTTACGTTGGTACCTTGTATTGTGATTCCCGTCTCCCTTATCGGTGCATTCTTCGTCATGTACCTGGCTGGTTTCTCCATCAACGTACTTTCTATGCTTGCCATCGTATTGTCTGTGGGATTGGTGGTGGATGACGCTATCGTAATGACGGAAAACATCTATATCCGGATAGAAAAAGGAATGAGCCCGAAAGAGGCGGGAATAGAAGGAGCTAAAGAAATTTTCTTTGCTGTCATCTCGACAACCATTACACTGGTTGCCGTATTCTTCCCCATCGTCTTTATGGATGGTATGACCGGACGATTATTCCGTGAATTCAGTATTGTGATTTCCGGTTCGGTTATCATTTCTTCATTTGCCGCACTGACTTTCACGCCTATGCTGGCAACCAAATTACTGATAAAACGGGAGAAACAGAGTTGGTTCTATGCGAAAACAGAACCTTTCTTTGAGGGTATGAACCGCCTGTATAGCCGTTCATTGGCTGCTTTCCTTCGCAAACGCTGGATTGCCCTTCCTTTCACGGTCATCACTATATGTCTCATCGGAATTCTGTGGAATATAGTACCGGCCGAAATGGCTCCTTTGGAGGACCGTTCACAAATCAGCATCAACACTCGTGGTGCAGAAGGTGTGACTTATGAATATATCCGGGATTACACAGAAGATATCAACCAACTTGTCGATTCCATTCTTCCTGACGCCGAAGCCGTGACTGCACGTGTTTCCAGTGGTAGCGGTAACGTGCGTATTACTTTGAAAGATATGCAGGACCGTAACTACACCCAGATGGAAGTAGCCGAAAAAATATCGAAAGCGGTACAGAAAAAGACGATGGCACGTTCGTTTGTGCAGCAACAGTCTTCTTTCGGCGGTCGTCGCGGAAGTATGCCGGTTCAATACGTTCTTCAAGCTACCAATCTGGAAAAACTGGAAGAGGTATTGCCCAAATTCATGGCAAAAGTGTATGAAAACCCGGTCTTTCAGATGGCAGACGTTGACTTGAAGTTCAGTAAACCGGAAGCCCGTATTCAAATCAACCGTGATAAAGCCAGCATTATGGGAGTAAGTACTAAAAACATTGCCCAAACTTTGCAGTATGGATTAAGCGGACAACGTATGGGGTATTTCTATATGAATGGAAAACAATACGAGATCTTGGGAGAAATCAACCGGCAACAGCGAAATAAGCCGGCCGATCTGAAAGCGATCTATATCCGCAGCAATAATGGAGACATGATACAGCTAGACAACCTGATCGAATTGGAAGATGGTATTGCTCCTCCTAAATTGTACCGTTACAATCGTTTTGTGTCGGCTACCATTTCTGCAGGCTTAGCCGATGGAAAAACAATCGGTCAAGGTTTGGACGAAATGGACAAGATAGCAAAAGAAACATTGGATGATACTTTCCGTACAGCTCTGTCCGGAGACTCAAAGGAATACCGTGAAAGTTCTTCCAGTCTGATGTTTGCCTTTATCCTGGCTATTCTCCTAATTTACCTGATTCTGGCAGCACAGTTCGAAAGTTTCAAAGACCCGTTGGTTATCATGCTGACAGTGCCGCTGGCTATTGCCGGAGCTTTGGTCTTCATGTATTTCGGAGATATTACGATGAATATTTTCAGTCAGATCGGTATTATCATGCTGATCGGTCTGGTGGCGAAGAACGGTATTCTTATTGTAGAATTTGCCAATCAGAAACAGGAAGCCGGAGAGGATAAAATGAGTGCCATCAAAGATGCTGCCCTTCAACGCCTCCGTCCGATTCTGATGACAAGTGCCTCTACGGTTTTGGGACTTATCCCGCTGGCATTTGCCACCGGAGAAGGTTGTAACCAGCGTATTGCCATGGGTACGGCGGTAGTGGGTGGTATGGTCGTATCCACTCTGCTTACAATGTACATTGTACCGGCTATTTACAGTTACATTTCGACTAACCGAATCAAAAAACTACAAGAATGAAACAGAAAGGAATTTGCATGAAACGCATCATTTATATCACCATTGCATGTGCCTTCTTATCAGTCTCTTTTGCAAAGGCACAAGTTCTCACTCTCAAGGAGTGTCTGGAAGAAGGATTGCAAAACAATTACTCTTTACGTATCATCCATAACGAAGAGCAGATCAGCAAAAACAACGCAACGTTGGGAAATGCGGGTTACCTGCCTACACTGGACTTCTCTGCCGGATATACCGGAAACCTCGACAATATTGAGACCAAGGCGCGTGCTACCGGGGAAATAACAAAAAATAACGGAGTCTACGATCAGACGGTTAATGTCGGTCTTAACCTCAACTGGACTATTTTCGACGGATTCAATATCAGTACCACCTACAAACAGTTGAAAGAGCTGGAACGTCAGGGGGAAACCAACACGCGTATTGCTATTGAAGATTTTATTGCTGCCCTGACTTCCGAATACTATAATTTTATCCAGCAGAAGATTCGTCTGAAAAACTTTCATTATGCAATGTCGCTTTCCAAAGAGCGCTTACGCATAGCCGAGGCTAGTCACCTGGTTGGTAAGTTTTCAGGACTGGATTATCAGCAGGCAAAAGTGGATTTCAATGCAGACAGTGCCCAATACATCAAACAACAGGAATTGCTCCATTCTTCACGCATCCAGTTGAATGAACTAATGGCCAACAACAATGTCAATCAAAACATTATTATCAAAGACTCCACCATCGACGTACACAGCGACTTGCAATTTGATGATTTGTGGAATTCTACGTTAGCAACCAATGCTTCTTTGCTCAAGGCCGATCAAAACACGGTACTTGCCCAATTGGACTACAAGAAAATAAACTCACGCAACTATCCATATCTCAAATTAAATACCGGATATGGATATACGTTCAACAAATATGACATCAATGCAAACAGCAGAAGAGGTGAACTGGGCTTTAATGCCGGAATAACTGTCGGTTTTAATATCTTCGACGGTAATCGTCGCCGCGAAAAGAGAAATGCAAGTCTGGCTTTCAAGAATCGTCGCCTGGAACGACAGGACTTGGAATTAGCACTTCGCTCTGATCTCAGTAACCTATGGCAAGCCTATCGCAACAATCTTCAATTGCTGAATCTGGAACGTCAAAACCTGATAACCGCCAAAGACAATCACGATATTGCCATGGACCGTTATATACAGGGGGACCTCTCCGGTTTTGAAGTGCGTGAAGCACAAAAAAGTTTGTTAGATGCAGAGGAACGCATCCTTTCTGCTGAATATAATACGAAACTTTGCGAAATATCCCTGTTGCAAATCAGCGGAAAGATTACGAAATATCTGGAATAAGGAAGTAGTTTCCATTTATTTTTTGATTGGGTTAATCTTCTTATCGGGAGGGTTAACCCAATTTTTACTGTATAAAAAACAGTTATTACATATCGATGTTTTTCTTTCTTCCTACATTTGCATACTATAAAAACATTAAATAATAAAAGCCATGAGAAAACTAAGTCTTTTCTTACTGCTACTTTTTATCCTGACAAACGCCTCAGCCCAAAAAGCAACAGATTACAGAAAACAACAGAACTACAAAGAATGGGTACACATCGCCCCCAAATTTGACGATGATTTCTTCAAGACGGAAGAAGCCCAACGCATTGGTGACAACGTGTTACTCTATCAACAAACGACTGGAGGCTGGCCCAAGAATATCTATATGCCGGCAGAACTGACGGAACAAGAATATAATGCGGCACTAAAAGCTAAAAAAGATACCAACCAAAGTACCATTGACAACAATGCCACCACGACAGAAATAGAATATTTGTCACGGCTTTATCTGGCTACGCAAAAGGAGAAATATAAAGAAGGAGTGCTGAACGGTATTCAATATCTGCTCAAATCGCAGTATGAAAACGGTGGATGGCCTCAATTTTATCCGCGTCCCAAAGGTTATTATGTACAAATCACCTACAATGACAATGCAATGGTGAGAGTCATGAATCAACTTCGGAGCATATACGAAAAGAAAGCTCCGTACACTTTCCTTCCTAACAAGATCTGTGAACAAGCACGTAATGCATTTAATAAAGGGATAGAGTGTATACTCAAAACGCAGGTGCGCCAAAATGGAGAGTTAACAGTGTGGTGCGCCCAACATGACCGTGTCACTTTGGAACCCTGCAAAGCACGTGCCTATGAACTCCCATCACTAAGCGGACAAGAGTCGGACAACATTGTATTACTGTTGATGTCACTTCCCCATCCATCTGCAGACGTTGTAAAATCCATAGAAGGTGCTATCAAATGGTTCCAAAAGTCTGAAATAAAAGGAATACAGAAGGAATATTTCACTAACAGTGATGGCAAAAAAGACTATCGCATGGTTCCCTGTGAAGACTGTCCTACTCTTTGGGCACGTTTTTATGATCTGGAAACAAACCGACCTTTTTTCTGCGACCGTGATGGCATTAAAAAATATGATATATCGGAAATCGGACACGAACGCCGAAATGGTTATAGTTGGTATAACAAAGATGGAAGCAAGGTGTTGAAGAGATATGAAAAATGGAAAAAAGAACAGAATAAGTAATCATAACTGATGAAAGTTTGATGTTTACATTGCAAATGTAAATATCCGAAAAATCTTTAAGTCCTTAGGGATATTCCTAAAATAATAAAATTTAAGGCAACTACTTCATTGCGAATTAG
>OGHU01001562.1_pt1 | contig 13158 bp, 11 predicted proteins | sample 1571521 | NCBI WGS metagenome assembly OGHU01 (sample SAMEA2581963, study PRJEB24529) | metagenome | biome: Human gut stool | place: China | collected 2011 | reverse complement strand
GGCAGCAATCTCATCCCGCAGGCGGGTGTCGAAGCTTCCGAGTCCGCCGACCGTCCGGATCGTCGTGACACCACTTAACAGTTCATCCTTCGCAAAGCCGGAAACCATCTTGTAAGCGATGGCACGTGTCAGGGAAGAACACATTATCTTCTTTACGAGTTTTTCATTGTCGCGCTGTTTTTTCTGCGGCTTTCCATTTCCGGCAAGATGCACATGCATGTTGATGAGTCCGGGCATGATATAACGTCCTTGTAAATCTATGGTTTTGTAGCCGGCAAGGTCGGCTGTATCCGGTACGATATCGGTGATCGTGCCATCCTGTACGAGGATGCAAAGACCGGTCTGCACCTGCATGTCTTTGGTTCCATCCAGAATCTTTCCATTTGTAAATGCGTAATTCATAAGTAGCCCTCCGTTCTTAATTCTATGTCCACTATACAATAGTTGGAGATGATCTGGCAATATTCGGAATCGCAGGAATGTCGTACATTTGCTGCGGGATTGAGGTATAAATATAATTGACATGAAAAAGGTTGAATGATAATATAATGTTACAAAGTGCTACCGATAGACGGTTAGCCTTGATAATGTTTAGTTATAAAAATAACCGCTCACAGTTTACCAGGCTGGGCGGTTATTTTTGTGTCTTATCATTGCTCTTAGAACCAACGGCATAACCAAGAGCAAAGCAAGTAATACATAAGCTGATAATGGCTATAAAAAGCTCCGTTGTAAGCATAAGCACAAACCTCCTCGACAGATTTCCCCAAATGGATTTCTATGTAAACACAAGCTATAACTCTTGTGGAGAAGGCTAACCGCCTACCGAATAGGGTAGCACCATAATTATTATATCAAACATATGTTCGAGATGCAATGAAAATATTAAATAAAATTGAGCAATAAAATAATATGGTTCATGGGCAGTAATATGTTGTTAAATATGTTCTTGCAGGTTTATATTTTTTTGATAGAATAAAACATAATAAAGTAGATTTAGCATTTATGAGAAACGGGCGGGAAAGTGTGGAAAGGAGTTAAAATGAGCTTAATTAAAGGGATTCATCACGTATGTCTGAAATGTGCTAACGAAGAGGAATATAAGGAAGTGGTACATTTTTACCACGAGATTTTGGAATTAGAGATTGCCAGAACATGGAGCGAAGGCACTATGTTCCGGTTTGGAAATGCAGTATTGGAAGTGTTCGCAAAAGGCAGAGAAAAGGCAGAGACAGGAATCATCCGGCATTTTGCACTTGCAACCGAGGATGTAGATACCTGCGTGGAAAAGCTGAAGGCAGCAGGGTACGAGGTGTTTGTGGAACCAAAGGATATTGTGATTCCATCCGAACCGGAATATAAGGCAAGAATCGCGTTTGGTAGAGGACCGCTTGGAGAAGAAATCGAGTTTTTTCAGGAGCGATAGGAAGGAAAAATATGAGTGATAATCAGAACAACAATCCCAAGGGAATTATAATTGGAATGCTTTGCCTGATCTGGGGACTGGGATCGATTGCAGCGATGCTGTTTTGTTCCAAACTGGAGAATCATACGGGAATTCTCCTTGTGCTGCTTGGACAGTTTTTTCTTGTGATCGGCTTGATCGCCGTAATCTGCAATAGGAAAGCCAAACCATATCCATTTATTGTATTGGTATTTCCGCTTGTCGGGATTGCATTGCTTGTATGTGGAATTTATATCTTGACAAAAGGAGAGATTGCTTTGTCGATGCTGGATCAATATGCACCATACATATTGATCTGGATATTCCCGCTTGCCGGGATAATGATGATAGCAGGTACGCTTGGGAAAATCCGGTACCTGAAGCAGGTATGTACGCAGGAGGTTCAGGCAAAATGCGTCGATATTGAAAGTGCGTCTGCCGCAGGCACACATAGAAGAAAGCATGTAACGATGCCGGTTTACAGTATCTCCTATAACGGAGAAGAGAAGCTTCTTAGAAAAGGCATGTACACCAATCTGAATCATTTTGAGATCGGAGCATATTATAACATCCGGATAAATCCGACGAATCCGGATGAATATCTCGATGAGAATAACAGAAAAGGAAATAACTTGATTTTGATACTTGGTGTTGTACTGCTTGTCGTGACGCTGCCGGCGATCGTATATATGTATATCAATGGGATTTGAGATAAATAAAATAAGATGGAAACCGGTTGTAAGAAATGTTTTATTCAGATGAAATTTACCACCAATAATTAGAATAAAAAATCTATTTTGGTACTTGATTCATAAAAATCAATCTGTTAGAATACACATATAAAAAGGGAGTAGCTTGCCGGTCGCGGTTCACTTCTTCGTCAAGACAGTTATTGAAACATATAACTCGGAAAGTGATGAAATAGCGAGACTTTTACTGTTTACGCGGTAGGAGTCTCTTTTTTTATACCTACTGCAAAATAAAACAAAGAAAGAGAGGTAGAAAGGATGTTCTTGAAGGTTGTTATTTTGTTGGTAGGTTTTTTGTTTCTCGTGAAGGGGGCAGACTGGTTTGTAGAGGGGGCGGCGAGTATCGCGAAGAAGCTTGGAATTCCGCAGCTCATCATCGGTCTGACGATTGTAGCGATGGGAACGAGTATGCCGGAGGCAGCGGTCAGTATCACGGCGGCGCTGCAGAAGAATGCAGGAATCACGATTGGAAATATCGTGGGAAGTAATATCCTCAACATTCTGATCATTCTTGGTGTGACAGCGGTGATCACGAATGTAGCGATCCAGACGTCAACGTTTCGCTATGAGATACCATTTATGATGGTAGTTACGATTATACTGCTGGTATTTGGAATTACCGGTGGGGAAGTGACATTCGTAGAAGGTATTATTTTCTGGGTTTTGTTCCTGTTATATCTTGGCTATCTGTTTGTGATGGCGAAGAAAGGAACCAATGAGGAAGAAGGCGAAACAAAGGATTACCCGGTATGGAAATGTATTCTTTTCATGGTGATCGGTGGTGTGCTCGTTGTAAAGGGAAGCGATTTCGCGGTCAGCGGAGCATCTGCAATCGCACGGTATTTCGGTATGAGCGAGCGGTTTATCGGACTTACGATTGTAGCACTTGGCACCTCACTTCCGGAGCTTGTGACATCTGTCACAGCAGCGCGGAAAGGAAATGCGGGAATCGCAATCGGAAATATCGTGGGTAGCAATATTTTCAATATCTTGTTCGTAATCGGTACAACTGCACTCATCTGTACAGTGCCATTTGAGAGCAAATTCATCATAGATACGATCATTGCGGTTGTGGTTGGTGCGATCTTGTGGATCGGAACATATAAGCATAAGGAGCTGCGGCGTCCATGCGGCATCTTCATGCTGCTTTGTTATGTGGCGTATTTCGTGTATCTGTGTATGATGTAAAGGATGTTTATTGGGAAATTCCTCTAGTTTGACTTTTTCTTCCCAATAAAAATATGTATGTAGCAAGCTGGTTGGGGGAATTTTTCAGAATTAGAAAAATTCCCCCAATGAATATTGCAATTCTGACAATTTCACTGGGTGAAAAAATCTAAATTCGAAAAATTTCCCCAAACCCACCAATAAAGATGAGAGATAGTTGGGTAAAAAAGTGGTAATCAGCAAAAGTCACCCAACAGCAGTCAACAATATCCCCAAATTCATACAAAAACCACACTGCAACAGTCATCTATATCAACCAATTCATACAAAAACGTACGCCACACGAATAAAAAATAAAAAACATTCGTAAAACCTCTTGACAAACGAGTTAGCCAGAACTAACATATATACGAATAAAACAACAAAAATATTCGCATATAGTAGGGAGGACGCAGAATGTATATCGAAGGAAAAAATCTGGTAAAGAAATACGGAGAGGGAGAAGCAACGGTGTTCGCGCTCGATCATGCCGAGTTTGGGGTAGAGAAGGGCGAGATCGTCGTAATCTTAGGTCCGAGTGGAAGTGGTAAAAGTACATTGCTGAATATCCTTGGCGGTCTGGATAAGTTGACCGAGGGAAGTATGCTGGTAGACGGAACCAATCTGGAGAAGATGTCTGCCAAAGAGCTGGAGCTGTATCGGAGGGAGAAGCTTGGATTCGTATTCCAGTCCTACAATCTGACGCCGGATCTGACTGTGCGTGAAAATATTGAGATGACAGCAGAGCTTGTGCAGGAGCCGCTCAGTACCGACACACTGATCGAAGAACTGGGACTGAAGAAGTATGAGACACATTTTCCAAAGGAGCTTTCCGGTGGTCAGCAGCAGCGTGTTGCAATCGCGCGGGCAATGGTGAAGAAGCCGGATATCCTTCTCTGTGACGAGTTAACCGGTGCGCTTGATACAAAGTCATCAAAGGATGTATTGCAGCGTGTACAGAAAATGAATGATACATATAAGACGACAGTCGTGATTATTACACACAACCTGAACATCGCCGGAATGGCAGACCGGATCATCAAGATCACGGATGGCAAAGTTGTATCCAATCAGAAGAATGCAGATAAGAAACGAGTAGAGGAGATGGAGCTGTAATATGACGATCAATAAGAGAGCTGGGCGCAGCATAAAGAAAAACATCGCGTTTTATATTATCAGTATCATTCTTACGATGCTGACATCTATGGTGATTGTCGCCGCGGTGTCAACCGGACACACACTGACAAAGGTTGTGGATGATTTTGTGAAGGACTATAAGGCGGAGGATGCGGAGTTTGTCACTTATCAGCCGTTGTCCGATGCAGATATGGAGAAGCTCGAACAGGAATATGATGTGATACTGGAACACAGCCGGTATAAGGATGTAAATGTGGAAAGTGGGGATTTAAAAGGAGCTACGATCCGTGTATTCCCGATGCCGGAGAAGCTGAACCTCTGTGAGGTGCGGGACGGACACGAACCGGGCGATGGGGAAGCACTTCTGACACAGGATTTTGCGGATATGCATGACATCCGGGTTGGAGATACGATTTCTCTTGGGGCGTATGCTTATAAAGTATCTGCCTACACGACGAAAGCAGATTATATCTATATGCTTGAGAAGCTGTCCGGTTATATTGACAGTGAGAAATTTGCACTTGTTGTGGTCAACCGCAAGGAGTATGACAACATTGATGCAGATGAGACAAGCTATTATTCTATCAAATACAACAAGGATAATTCCAAGGAAGTCCGTGAGAAGTTAAATGAAGGTTATGTGATTGCAAGCTATATGGCGGCAACCACGAACACACGAATCTCCATGCCGGTCAATGAGGGAGATGCCGTTACGAACATGGCAACCATGTATGCACCGGTTATGTTCATCATTATTATCACGCTTGTTGTTATGGTGCTTGGAAGAAATATCAGACAGGAACAGTATCTGCTTGGAACATTTCTGGCACTCGGATTTTCCAAGAAGCAGATCATAAGACATTATATGCGGTATGGGGTACTGCCGGGAGTTGTTGGAAGTGTACTTGGCTTGATTGTGTCCATTCCGTTGACCGGGGTACTGTGCAAATTCTATATCGAATATGATTTTGAAAAGCTTACGTATACACCGGCCTACAATGTACCATCGATCGTTATAGCACTGGTTGTACCAACCGTCCTTTACTGTGCGGCTATCGCAATCCAGGCGGCAAAGCTCTTGAAGAAGTCACCGGTCGATCTCTTAAGAAACACAGGAAAAGATACGAAGACAGTTGGCGTGATGAAGAAGAGTCATGCAAAGACACAGACAAAGATGCGGGTGCGGAGCGTGATCGGACATCCGGGAAGAAGCATTGTAACGGCGTTCGGTGTGGCTGTCGCAGCATTCTGTATTCTGACCGGATTTATTATGAAAGACAGTCTGGATACGCTGATGCACAGCGGACTTACAAGCTCCATTAAGTACGAATATCTGTACCGGTTAAATGCGTTGGAGGAAGGCACGCCGGAGCAGGGCGAGGCGTTGTTCCAGAATTATTATGAGGTAGAGGGAAATACCGTACAGCTTTCTGCACAGGGAATCAGCAGGGATTCAAAATATTTCCCGGACAAGACGGACAGCGGTGATGTGCTTGATCTGGAAAAATATTATCTGACAAGCGCGGCTGCGCAGACCTACGGTATAAAGGCGGGTGATACGCTTACCTTCAGCAATATTGCCGATCTGAAAGAACATAAGGTAACAATCAGTGGTATCGTGACGGACAACACGCATTGTTATCTGTACACAGGAAGAGAAAATGCGACAGCTCTGGCAGGCGTAGACAGTGATGCCTATAACTGCATTATAAGCAAGGATGCATTGTCACTTGACAAAGACTGCGTGGCAAGTGAGACAACGATGACTGTCACGGCAGACACGATGGAAAATATGATGGGACCGATGCATGCAATCATGGTTATATTTGAGATCGTAGGTGTTGTGCTTGGTGTATTTGCGCTGTATCTGATTATCAACATGATCGTGGCAGAAACAGCAACCAATATCTCGGTTATGAAGGTGCTTGGTTTCAGTCAGAAAGAGATTTCAAACCGGGTATTGAATGTCAATCATATTCTGGTATGCATCGGATATCTGATCGGAATCCCGGCTGCATATATGTTTGTCAAGGTCGGTTATTCGGATACGATCGAGAATTATGGTATGCTGTTGTCACCGGTTCTCACAGCCAGAACGTTGGTGATCGGATTTGTACTTACATGGGTCGTTTATGAGATTTCCCTTCTTCTCCAGAAGAAAAAAATATCAAGGATTGACATGGTGGAAGCTTTGAAGGAAAATAACAGAAACGAGTAGATTTCTTCAGAAGCTTTTTGGGAGGATACAGATGGCAAAACGGGTATTTACGGAGGAAGAACGGGCAGAGTATAGAGAGAAAATGCTGGATGCAGGGTTTGATTTGTTGAAGCAGTATGGAATGACACATATGTCGGTTGCTAAGATCACGGAGGCAGCCGGCATCGGTGTGAGTACGTTCTATAATTTCTTCTCGTCGAAGGAAGAATATGTGTATGAGGTTCTGCAATACCGGAGAAGAAAGATTCCGGAGCTGATCCGGATTGCATTAAATGGCAAGGAAAAGGCTGGTCCGGCAGAGACGCGCACATATCTGAAGATGATGATCGATGAGAGGTACAGTGTATTTCCAAGTCTGACGCCGGAGGATGAGAAGCGGCTGCTGGAGATGCTTCCGGAACAGGTAAGACCGGATCTGCAGAAAGAGACCGAGACAAGTATTCAATTCTTCCGGCATATGGAAGGTATCCACCCTGATGTGAATATTCCACTTGTGGCGAATCTGATCAAGGTCTATGTGCTTGCCGCAGAGGGAAAAGAGATGCTGCACCAGACGGTGTACGAAGTGACGATGGATCGCATGCGGGATCTGATCTTGTATGAGATATTCGGAAGAACGGAATAAAGTTATGAAAAAGGAGCGATCAGCTCCTTTTTTTATGCCCTGAAAATAAGACTGACTTTTCCAGTTTCCCGGTTGTTATATATGAATGACAAAGGAATGAAAGGAAAGGTGCAGTATGAAGAAACAGGCAAGACACAAAAAGAAACAGAGCTACAAAGCGGTAGCGCGTGTACTCGTGACTTTGCTAATATTGATCACTGGTCTGATCGCATACTATTCAATCCGTGGTGGAGATCGCACATTGCTCATGGTATTTCATTCGGAAAAGCAGGTGGCAGATACTTCAGGCGCATGGAATCTAATTCTTGTTGATCGGGATCATTACATTCCTTCCAATTATCAGGTGGAACTGACCGAATTATCCAATGGGGAAAAGGTGGATTCAAGGATCTATCCGGAGCTACAGCAGATGTTTGATGATGCAAGAGCGGCGGGACTTGCGCTGTTTGTGCGGGAAGGGTATCGGACAACAAAGGAGCAGCAACAGATCATGGACGATCGAATCAAAGAATATGAAAATCAGGGCTGCTCGAAGAAAGAGGCGAAGAAGAAAGCGGAGGAGTATGTTGCGATTCCGGGGACGAGCGAGCATCAGTTAGGACTCAGTGTGGATATCAACGCGGATACATCCAAATGTTCATCGGATGCTGTCTATCAGTGGCTGGATGAAAATGCATATAAGTACGGATTTGTGAAACGCTATCCAGAAGATAAGACAGACATTACATCCATCAACAACGAACCGTGGCATTACCGGTATGTGGGAAAGGATGCAGCAAGAACGATGAAGCAGGAAAATCTGTGTCTGGAAGAATATCTGATAAAATATAAATAAAACTGACTTTTCTGACGCGTATGTTGTTATAGTAAGTGGGGATAGAAAAGAGGTGAGAGCGAGAATGGAGTCTACAAGCGATTTTCTGCTGGTGCACCGGGCGAGAGCCGGGGATGAGGAAGCATGTGAGAGACTGGTCAGGAAATATTATCCAAGCATTTATCAGTACTGTTTGTTGCATATATATGACACGTATGAAGCGGAGGATCTGACCCAGGAAGTCTTTCTGCGGGCGCTGCAGAACCGCACCTTAATCGATGCGTTCACCGAGCGCCAGTGCAAGGCCTGGCTGTTTGCCGCAGCGCGGAACCTCTACTGCGACCAGGTCCGCCGGGCGGCCAAGGAAGAAGCCCTGCTCACCTCCCTGCTGCCGCCGGACGGTGACGACTCCGCCGATGAGACGGCTGCATCTGCCCTCGGCTCGGTGGAACTGGGCACCGTGCTGGATCAACTCTCCGAACTGGACCGCCTGCTCTTCACCCTGCGCTACGACGAGGGCTATACGTCCGCCGAGCTGAGCCGCTTGTTCGAGCTGCCGCCCGGAACCGTCCGCCGCCGCCTTTCCCAGACACGCCATCTGCTGAAAACGAACCTTACGGAGGATTGAACCATGAAAAAGAAACTGAATGCCAACGCCATCGTGCTCGACCTGCGCCGCCTGACCGAAGAGACGCTTTCTGCCTACGAGGACATTTCGCTGAACGCGGTCATCACCCTGACCACCCCCCGCGCCCAGGCCCTGCTGAGCCAGTATAATGTCAAGCTGAACACCGTGCTATGCAAAAATCTGCCGGACGACGCGGACATCCGCGCCAGCGTAACCAACGGCAAGACCACCCTGAGCGCCGCCTCCAAGCCGGAGGCAAAGCAGGTGCTCGTCATCAACGGCAAAGTCACCGTCCTGCCCGACGCCGCCGAGACCCTGCGCCAGTACGAAGCGCTGGTCGTGAACGGAAAAGCAACCTGCCCGGCCTCGCTCGCGGCGCTGTTCACCGAGGCGGCCACCGTCAACGGCAAGCTGGTGATCTACCCGGACGAGGCCGTGGTGCTGAGCGGCCGTTCCGTCAAGCTGGACCGTGCCTTCCTGCTGCGGGCACAGGAGCGGCTGTACTGGAACGAGCGGCTCTTCGTCGCCGTGGACCTGAAGCTGGATGCCGCCGCGCTGGCTGCAAAGGGCTGCCGCTTCGCCGCGCCCAAGGCGGTGTTGGCCGAATCGCTGGCCGAGACGCTGGCCCCGCTCTTCACCGAGGATACCGAGCTGGTCATCCTGCCCGACGGCACCGCCGTGGTGGATGACGACCTCGACCTGACCGCTGCGGCCCTGCGCCGGTATGGTACGAAGCTCTACGTGCTGGGCGATGTGACCGTCTCCGCCGACTGCATCGCGGCTTTGGGCAAGCTGGAGTTCTTCCACGCCAGCGGCACCGTGACCCTGCCGCAGGAAGCCGAAGAGACGTTCTGTGCCATCCCCGACCTCGCATACGACGAGCTGCGGGTCCTGTCCGGCCACCTGTTCAGCGGCCTGCCCAAGCTGACCCTGACTCCCGATTTGCTGGCACAGTACCCGGAGGGCATCGCCTGTGTGGACTGCGCCAAGGTCCGGCTCGACCCGGCCCTTCTGCCGGATGAGATCGCGAAGCACTGCCAGTTCGACGGCTGCGCGCTGGTCCAGTGCACCGAAGTCCAGCAGAACGCCGTGGCCGCCGTTTCCCGCAATGTGGCGAAGATTCACGCCAGCCAGAAGGACGGCCCGCTGAGCGGCCTGTTCGACCCCGATACCGCCTCCATGCAGGCCCTTCAGTTGACGCTGTAAGCACCCTTCCTCCCTGAAATGATGCACCTCCCGCACTGCTGCCCTTCCCTCCGGGCAGGCGGTGCGGGAATTTTTGCAGCGAAACGCGGTTGGGCAGGGATTTTTTCATTGCGCTGCCGGGCTTGATATGGTATACTGATTTTGTATGTTAAAAACGCCCCGGCGGCCGGAACGGTGTTGGCTGCCGCTGCGGGTTTTCTTCGAGGAATAGGAGCAACGAATGAAAAAAGGATTTGACAACGACAAATACCTGCAGATGCAGTCCGAGCACATCCGCGAGCGGATCGCACAGTTCGACAACAAGCTGTATCTGGAATTCGGCGGCAAGCTGTTCGATGACTACCATGCCTCCCGTGTGCTGCCCGGTTTCCAGCCGGACTCCAAGCTGCAGATGCTGCTGCAGCTGAAGGATCAGGCCGAGATCGTCATCGTCATCAGCGCCGAAGACATCGTGAGCAGCAAGGTGCGCGGCGACTACGGCATCACCTACGACCTGGACGTGCTGCGCCTCATCGACGCCTTCCAGGAGCGGGGGCTGTTCGTGGGCAGCGTCTGCGTGACCATGTACACCGCCGCCCCCGAGGTCGAAGCCTTTGAGCACAAGCTGAACAGCGTGGGCGTGCGCACCTTCCGCCACTATAAGATCCCCGGCTACCCCAACGACGTGGCCCGCATCGTCAGCGACGAGGGCTACGGCAAGAACGACTACATCGAGACCCAGCGTCCCCTCGTCGTCATCACGGCCCCCGGCCCCGGCAGCGGCAAGATGGCCACCTGCCTGTCCCAGCTGTACCACGAGCACAAGCGGGGCGTCAAGGCCGGTTATGCCAAGTTTGAGACCTTCCCCATCTGGAACCTGCCCCTCAAGCACCCGGTCAACCTCGCCTACGAGGCCGCTACCGCCGACCTGAACGACGTGAACATGATCGACCCCTTCCATCTGGAGGCCTACGGCGTCACCACCGTCAACTACAACCGCGACATCGAGATCTTCCCGGTGGTCAACGCGATGTTCGAGCTCATCGCGGGCAAGAGCCCCTACAAGTCCCCCACGGACATGGGCGTGAACATGGCCGGCAACTGCATCGTGGACGACGAAGCCTGCCGCGAGGCCTCCCGCAACGAGATCATCCGCCGCTACTTCAAGGCTCTCTGCGACCACAAGACCGGCAAGAATGTGGACAGTGAGATCTTCAAGCTGGAGCTGCTGCTGAATCAGGCCGGTCTGGCTGTCGGCGACCGTGCCGTGGAAAAGCAGGCTCACGCCGTGGCCGAGCGCACCGGCGGCGCACCCGCTGCCGCCATCGAGCTGCCGGACGGCACCGTCGTCACCGGCAAGAACGGTCCCCTGCTGGGCGCAGCCTCTTCTGCCCTGCTCAATGCCCTCAAGAAGCTGGCCGGCATCGACCATGAGATCGATTTGGTCTCCGCCCGCGCCATCGAGCCCATCCAGACCCTCAAGACCAACTACCTCGGCAGCCGGAATCCCCGCCTGCACACCGATGAGATCCTGATCGCGCTGTCCAGCTCTGCCGCCGAGAATGAGACGGCTGCTGTCGCTCTACAGCAGCTCTCCAAGCTCAAGGGCTGCGACATGCACTCCACGGTCATCCTGTCCAGCGTGGACGACGACACCGTGAAGAAGCTGGGCATCTACCTGACCTGCGAACCCGCCTACGAGGAAGAGGGCCGCAAGTACCACAAGAAATAAGCGCAACAAAAAAAGAGAACCGCCGCGGCGGTTCTCTTTTTGCATTCACAGGCGGGTCTGCACCCAGTATTCGCCCATGCTCTGGCCGGGCTGGTTGGTGACGTCATCGTTCAGGTAGTCCGCCAGACCGCAGGACGCCGGGTCCCACCCGCGCGCCTGTTCGACCGAATCGTACTCCACCTCGGCGTACCAGAACTCGGTGGGCTGGCCTTCGTCCACATGGTTCACTTCCAGCACCAGCCCGTCCGGCAGCAGATAGCTGCGGCGAAGTTTCGGGATGAGCGGCCTGCCGATGATCTTCGTCTCTAAATCGTCAAACAACGCTTTGTCGATGGGGCGTTCGATCTCCTCCCGCGCCAACCCGCCGCCGGATTTGAAGCAGAGGATATAGTCGGTGCTGCCGCCCGTCCGGGCCTCCTCCCGGATGCGGACCGTGGGGCGGACGCTGATATATCCCTGCCGCATCGCAAATTCCTCCTGCAGCGGCATCTCCGGGAAACCCGCTCCCTCCGGCCAGCCGTTCACCATCCATTTGCGTTCGATCTCCATTGCTTTGCCCTCATTTCTGTTGGATTTTGTATTTATTCTAACACGGTTTTATGATATTATAAAGAGGATCTGAATCAAAAAATACAGCGCTGGAAGCGGGCCGCATCGCCGGGAGCATTTTCCTCGTGCGGCGGAGAGCGCACCTCTGCAATACAGCCGCCCCGCTCAGCCTGTCGTATCTCAAACACAAGGAGTTTCTATGAAATCGACCCGCAACTATCCCATCTACAAAGTCAACAAACACGCTGAGGGGCTGCTGGTGGGCGGCCACCCGTGGGTATACGAGAACGACATCCTCGAAGCACCGGAGACCACGCCGGAGAACGGCACGCTGGCTGATGTGGTAAGCCCCAAGGGGGCCTACCTCGGCACCGGCTTTCTCTCGCTCCAGAGCAAGATCCGGGTGCGGCTCATCTCCCGCAACGCCAACGATACCTTCGACGCTGACTTCTGGCGCCGCCGGGTGGAGTATGCCTGGAACTACCGCAAGACCGTTCTGGAACCGGACGACCTCTCGGCCTGCCGGGTCATCTTCGGCGAGGCCGACCAGTTCCCCGGCCTGACCGTGGACCGCTTCAACAACATCCTCGTCACCCAGACCCTCAGCGTCGGCATGGAGAAGCTGAAGCCCGTCCTCTTCCCCCTCCTCGCCGAAGTGCTGCGGGCCGACGGCCAGACCATCGACGGCATCTACGAGCGGAACGACGAGGCCCTGCGTGCCAAAGAGGGCCTCGAGCAGAGCAAGGGCTGGTTCGAGCTGCCGGGTGAAAGCCACCCCGCCTCCACCCAGACCGAGATCTGCGAGAACGGCGTCTACTACCACGTCGATTTCGAGAACGGCCAGAAGACCGGCTTCTTCCTCGACCAGAAG
>OGHU01001550.1_pt1 | contig 13267 bp, 9 predicted proteins | sample 1571521 | NCBI WGS metagenome assembly OGHU01 (sample SAMEA2581963, study PRJEB24529) | metagenome | biome: Human gut stool | place: China | collected 2011 | reverse complement strand
ACGGTATCGCCATCATCGTAGATGCACTTACCGACAATACCAACCGTACCGCTGCAAATGTCAGAAGCGCATTCACCAAGGGACAGGGTAACGTAGGTACTCCCGGATGCGTATCCTTTATGTTCGATAAAAAGGGCCAGATCATCGTGGACAAGGAAGAGTGTGATATGGAAGCGGATGATCTGATGATGACAGCACTGGATGCCGGTGCGGAAGACTTCTCCGAAGAGGAGGATAGCTTCGAGATCCTGACCGATCCCGATAGTTTCGAAGAGGTACGTAAAGCACTGGAGGATGCCGGAATTCCCATGATCAGTGCGGAAGTCACAATGATTCCTCAGAATTATGTAACTCTGACCGATGAGACTGCAGTGAAGAATTTACAGAGAACACTGGATCTGTTAGAAGACGATGATGACGTTCAGGCAGTTTATCACAACTGGGACGAATAATTCGAAAGGGTAGGGGTAGCAGCATGGAGAAACTTGCTATTGTAGTTCCTTGTTATAACGAAGAAGAGGTGCTGAAGATCGCTTCCGAAGCACTGAGGGGGGTACTGGATGATCTGATCCGCAAAGGGAAGATTGCGGAAGACAGTTTTATCCTGTTTGTTAATGATGGAAGTAAGGATCGCACATGGGAGCTGATCGAAGAAGAACATCAGGCGCATCCGGTACAGGTATGCGGCGTGAAGCTGGCAGGCAATGTGGGACATCAGTTCGCACTGACCGCCGGACTGATCACGGCGATGGATCTGTCCGATGTGACGGTTTCCATCGATGCGGATCTGCAGGATGATGTGGGTGTGATCGAAGAGATGATCGATAAGTTCCATAACGGCTGTGACATCGTATACGGTGTCCGTAAGGAACGTAAGACCGACACTTTCTTCAAACGTACCACTGCGCAGGGGTTCTATAAGGTTATGGAGATGATGGGCGTCAAGACGGTTTACAATCATGCGGATTTCCGACTGATGTCCAAGCGTGCGGTAGAACAGTTCTCCAAATATCAGGAAACGAACCTGTTCTTAAGAGGTATGATGCCTCTGATCGGTTACCAGACCGACTGTGTATATTATGATCGTAAGGAAAGAGTGGCCGGGGAATCCAAGTATCCGTTAAAGAAAATGCTGGCATTGGCATTTAACGGGATTTCTTCTTTCAGTGTGAAGCCAATCAGCATGATCCTGGGAGCCGGTGTGATCATTGTAATATTAAGCATTCTTGCGGCAATCTATGCACTGATCTCTTATTGCACCGGACATGTGGTACCGGGATGGACTTCTTTGATTCTGTCCATCTGGTTCTTGGGTGGTATTCAGCTGATGGCCGTCGGACTGGTAGGTCAGTATATCGGCAAAATCTACATTGAAGTAAAACATCGTCCCAGATATAACATCGAAAAGGTACTGAAATAATGAATTATAAAAAAAGCATTTTAAGTGTTGTATTGTGGTTCATTTATGCAATAATAGTGGGCACCGGAATGGTAGGCACGGCTATGGCCGTGACCCTGCCTGCGTACGGTGCCCTTATTATCACAGGGGTTTGGCTTGCGGTGACAGGACTGGCTGTGTTTCTGCTACATAGATTTTTGGAGAAAACAAAGCACCCATTTTCGGAGGACAGACAACAGATAAAACTGATCGCGGAAAGCCTGTTGGTGGTTGCGCTGATCGCAGCTGGCATTGTACTTCGTACCGGAGAAATCATGCGGTATGATCTGTCCGCAGGGGGCGGGAATATCTGGTTTGATACCGTCATGGTTACTGAGAATACACAAATTCCGCAGGTGGTGCATGGAGCGGTATATTTTTATCTGCAGGTATTACATGGTCTGCTGGTTTTTCTGGGCAATAAAATGACAGCGGCTCTGATCCTTCAGGTGATATTGCAGATCCTGTCCGGAATTTTTCTCTATTTTGCATTAAGAAAAATGTCGGGTGCGGTAACAGCAGTGGTGACATTCGCATATTGGATGCTGTGCCCGGTGATCTCAGAGGTGGTTATTCTGGGACCGGAAACGCTGTACATACTTCTGTGGATGATTGGGTTGTGCATAACAGCAGAGTCCCTGGATCATTTTGTACAGTCGGGAGCTGAACCGGGGATCCGCTCCGTAATCGGTTTCTTTTTTGCCGGGGTAGCTACGGGCGTTCTGGGATATCTGGATGTTATGGGTTTTTTATTATTGCTACCGATATTTTCTGTGATTTTTTTGGTAACACAGGAGAAGATTCGACTGGCTCGTAAAATCGGTGCGGCTATCCTTGGAATTGTGGGAAGCCTGGCGGGCTTTTTGCTTTCCATAGCTTTAGATGCCGTAGGCAGCGGTAAAATGATGGAAAATGTACTGGCAGCATGGGGAAAGGTCTATCTTCCGGAAAATTTTGTATTACCGGTAACCATTGAAAACGATAATGCGATAACCATTGCAGTAGTTGCGATTCTCGGAATCGGAGTTTTTGGATTTTGGTGCCGGAAGAGCCTGGAAAGACAATCCGTGTGGCTGGTAATTGCCCTTTCCCTGGGTGGGATGATCTGTTATGGAATGACGAGTGCGGAAATGCAGGGATTTACTTTGCTGTATCTGATCATAGCTGTGGTGGCCGGTGCAGGAGTACAGGCAGTCCTGCCGTATGAGCTTACACAACAGAATGCATTGCAGCAAGTCCGGGGAGCAGTCGAAGAACCTACGGCGGAAACCAAGCCGAAGAAACGACAGCTTAAGATACAGGATCTGGAGGAAGAAGGGCTTCCTGCAGAAACGGACAATAAAGTGCGATTGATCGAGAATCCGCTTCCGGTTCCGAAAAAACATGTTCCCAAAGTGTTGGATTATAAATTGAATGATGATGTCTCCGATTTTGATTATCCTGTAGCGGATGATGATGATTTTGACCATTAAAATTGTGTGATGAAAAGCAGAAAAACGGACACACTAAAGGCGATACTTTAAAAAAGGTATCGTCTTTTTTATTTTTAAGAAAGGCCGGTAAAAGTATGAGTGATATGAAAAGTGAAAAAGAAAAAGCGGAAGCGGAAGAACACAGAGATGAACGGATCGAAAAAACCGGACAGATCACCCTGCAGGATCATGTGGGGGAACAGAAGATACATTTGCTTACGATCATCGGAGAAGTGGAAGGGCATGAGAATCTTGCAGGGAATTCCAAGACGACGAAATATGAACACATTCTTCCTCAGCTTGCGGCAATCGAAGACAGTGAAGAAATCGGCGGTGTGCTGGTGCTGTTAAATACTATGGGTGGAGATGTGGAAGCGGGACTTGCCATTGCTGAAATGCTGGCGTCGTTGAGTAAACCTACAGTATCTCTGGTCCTGGGAGGCAGCCATTCCATAGGCGTTCCCATAGCAGTCAGCTGTAAATATTCTTTTATTGTCCCAACGGGAACTATGGTGATACATCCGGTACGGACGAACGGTATGGTGATCGGTGTTCCACAGACTTTTGAATATTTTAAGCTGATCCAGGACAGAATTACGGGGTTTGTGTGTCAACATTGCAGGATCAGCCGGCAGAAGCTGGAAGATCTCATGATGGAGACCGGATTCCTGACGAAAGATGTCGGCAGTATCCTGGTAGGAGAAGATGCTGTGAAACACGGTATCCTTGATGAAGTGGGCGGGATTGACCGCGCAATCCGAAAGCTTCGGGAGATGATGGACAGCAATATAAAAAAGGATGACAAGGCAGTGGAAAAATGATATACTTCTAATTATGACTATTAGGCTAACGTAAAAGAAAAGCATCGTAGATGCGATTTTACTAATGCGGTTCTGAATAGTTATATTCGTATTAACATTAAAGTTAGGGGTATGATGACATGGCATCTTCATCAGGCAAAAGAACATCATCTTCCGGCAGGACAAGAAAAAGTACGACGAGCAGCCGCAACAGGCAGGCGCAGAGATCTGCACAGGACAGTGAACTTTTTCACGAGATTGGTCTGATCGTCCTGTTTGTTGCGATGTTGATATTATTTTGTTGCAATTTTGGTATTATCGGTCCGGTTGGCAATGCAATCAGTGGGGTCTTATTTGGCATTTTCGGATTCACTGCGTATATTGCGCCTATTGTAATATTTCTGGCGGTGGCTTTCTGGTTCGCCAATGAGGGGAACCCAACTGCTGTGCGGAAAATGATCGCCGGTGTCGTATTGTTTTTAATGATCGGTGTAGTATGCGATCTGATCACGAAGACTGCCGGTTCCATGGAACAGTACGATATCAAGCTGTTATATACGAACTGCAGCACCGGCAAAAAAGGCGGCGGTATTCTGGCAGGCAGTATCTGTTATCTGTTGTTACATTATCTGGAGACCGTAGGAACAGTGCTGGTAGTGCTTTTGTGTTCATTGATCAGTCTGATCCTGGTAACAGAGCGATCCTTCTTAAACAGTATGCGTAACGGCGGCGACAGGATCCGTGAAATGTCCAGAGAAGACGCGGTGCGTAGACGAGAGAATGCCGAAATCCGCAGGCAGGAGCAGGAAGAGCGTACTTCCCAAAGAGAGGAAGCACGCCGCATCCGCGAAGAGGAGCGCCGGATCCGTGAAGAAGAGCGAAGACTTCGCGCTGAGGAGAAAGAGAACGAACAGATCCTGAATGCTGTCCCCCGCAGAGAGAAAAAGGTGACAGGAGTTATGATGGATACCTCCTTGAAAAAGCAGGATACACAGCCTGCCGGTAGACGGGATGATATCCATGAGATCGTATACGAAGAGGATGCACAGGAAGCTCCTGAAGTGGAAGAGACCCGGGTGACTTCCAGTGATTTTGATAAAATCAATGTGACGGATATGCATCAGGTGACGATGCAGGAAGCGTCAGACGATGTTTCCTACGAAGATATTCCGGTGGAGGAAGTAAGCAGTGCAGCTACGTTTAAAAAGCCTTTTGAACGCAGAGAGTCCTGGCAGGAGGAAGCGGCGCTTCTGACGCCCCAGGCGGAAGCTATCCGGATCCATAAGGAAGACATTCCGGAGCATGATGAGACACCTGCAGAACCGGCTGAGAACCCTGTACGCCCGAAGATCACGGCACCGGAGCCTCCTAAGGGGAATTCCCTTGCGGAAGACCAGATACATAAGGATATTGCGAAAGCCGCCAAACAGCCGCCCGCAGAATACCGGATCCCTCCTTTAAGTCTGTTACAGAAGGGAAAGGCAGCTACGGGAGATTCTTCCAGAGAATTAAAAGAGACTGCCATGCGCTTACAACAGACACTGAATACTTTCGGTGTGAAGGTAACGATCACCGATATCAGTCAGGGTCCCAGTGTTACCCGGTATGAATTACAACCGGAGCAGGGCGTGAAGGTATCCAAGATCGTAGGTCTGGCAGATGATATCAAATTGAATCTGGCAGCCACGGATATACGTATCGAGGCACCGATCCCAGGCAAAGCTGCCATCGGTATCGAAGTCCCGAACAAAGAAAATATGACAGTAGCACTCCGTGATCTTTTAGAGAGTAACGAATTCCGGGAATTTAATTCCAACATAGCTTTTGCCGTAGGTAAGGATATTGCTGGCAAGACGGTAGTAGCGGATATTGCCAAGATGCCCCATATGCTGATCGCCGGAGCTACCGGTTCCGGTAAATCCGTATGTATTAATACTCTGATCATGAGTATTTTGTACAAGGCACATCCGGATGATGTAAAACTGATCATGGTAGACCCGAAGGTCGTAGAACTGAGTGTGTATAACGGCATTCCTCATCTGCTGATCCCGGTAGTGACAGATCCCAAGAAGGCATCTGCTGCATTGCATTGGGGTGTCAGTGAGATGGAAGATCGTTACCGGAAGTTCGCGGATTATAATGTCCGTGATCTGAAGGGCTATAATAAAAAGATAGAGACCATGCCTGTTTGCGAGGGAGAGGAACGGCCTAAGAAGATGCCGCAGATTGTTATTATCGTAGACGAACTTGCGGATCTGATGATGGTATGTCCCGGCGAGGTAGAAGAATCCATCTGTCGTCTGGCCCAGCTTGCCAGAGCGGCAGGGATCCATCTGATCATTGCTACCCAGCGACCCAGCGTGGATGTCATCACCGGTCTGATCAAGGCGAACATGCCCAGCCGTGTGGCGTTCTCCGTATCCAGTGGCGTGGATTCCCGTACAATCCTGGATATGAACGGAGCCGAAAAACTTTTGGGAAAAGGAGATATGCTGTTCTACCCTCAGGGCTATTCGAAGCCGGCCCGTGTACAGGGAGCTTTCGTATCGGATAAGGAAGTATCCGATGTGGTGGATTATCTGAAAAATCAGACCCTTGGCAATGTCTATAACAGCTATGCCGAGGATATAGAAGAAAAGATTAAAAATATCGGCTCATCGGGAGGCTCTTCCGGAAGCGGATCCGGCGGTGGCAACGACAGAGACGAATATTTTGAGGAAGCCGCGCGTTTTATTATAGACAAGGATAAGGCATCCATCGGAATGCTGCAGCGTGTGCTTAAGATCGGCTTTAACCGTGCCGCCAGGATCATGGATCAATTGTGTGAGTACGGCGTGGTCGGCGAAGAAGAAGGCACAAAGCCCAGAAAGGTACTTATGAGTATGGAACAGTTTGAACAGTTGTTAGAGGAAATCTGACATGGAGAACTGTCTGAATAAACGGAGGGAAAAATATGAAAACAGATATTGAAATCGCACAGGAAGCGGTCATGGAACCGATCACGAGCGTTGCGGCAGGTATTGGCATCGACGCAGATGATCTGGAGCTTTACGGCAAGTACAAAGCAAAACTTTCTGAGGAATTTCTGAAAAAAATACAAGCTCGTCCCAACGGAAAAATGATTCTGGTAACAGCAATCAACCCGACACCCGCCGGAGAGGGCAAGACGACCACCACGGTAGGTTTGGGAGAAGCTTTCGGACGAATGGGGAAAAAAGCAGTGATCGCTCTCAGAGAGCCATCTCTTGGTCCCTGTTTCGGTATCAAAGGCGGTGCAGCCGGCGGTGGATATGCCCAGGTAGTACCTATGGAGGAACTGAATCTTCATTTTACCGGAGATTTTCATGCAATTACTTCTGCAAACAATCTGCTGGCAGCACTTTTGGACAACCATATCCAACAGGGCAATGAACTTGGCATTGATACCAGACAGATTGTCTGGAAACGCTGTGAAGACATGAATGATCGTGTCCTGCGTAATATCGTAGTGGGGCTGGGCAATAAGACAGACGGCTATGTCAGAGAGGATCATTTTGTCATCACTGTGGCCAGTGAAATTATGGCAATTCTGTGCCTGGCTGACGATATGAAGGATCTGAAGGATCGTCTGTCCCGTATCGTGGTGGCCTATAACTATCAGGGAGAACCGGTAACGGCAGGTCAGCTGAAGGCAGTAGGCGCTATGGCAGCTTTGTTAAAGGATGCTATAAAACCGAATCTGATCCAGACACTGGAGCATACCCCTGCTCTGGTACACGGCGGACCGTTTGCCAATATTGCACATGGATGTAATTCTGTCAGAGCGACCAAAGCTGCCATGAAGATGGCGGATTATTGTATTACGGAAGCCGGTTTCGGCGCCGATCTGGGTGCGGAGAAGTTCTTTGATATCAAGTGCCGTAAAGCCGGACTTACCCCTGATGCGGTTGTACTGGTAGCAACGATTCGCGCATTGAAATACAATGGCGGTGTAGCAAAAGCGGATCTGGGTGCAGAGAATCTGGATGCCCTGAAAAAGGGTATTGTCAACCTGGAGAAACATATTGAGAATCTGCAGAAATATGGTGTACCCGTAGTTGTGACCCTGAATTCCTTCATCACGGACAGTGCGGCAGAGACTGCTTATGTCAGAGATTTCTGTGAAGCAAGAGGTTGTGAGTTTGCACTCTCGGAAGTATGGGAGAAGGGTGGCGAAGGCGGAATCGCTCTGGCTGAAAAAGTATTAAAGGCAATGGAAGAGAAAGAGAATGATTTCCATGTCCTCTATGAGGATGAAATGCCTCTTGCGGATAAGATCACAAAAATTGCGAAGGAAATCTACGGTGCATCCGGCGTAAACTTTGCACCTGCTGCTGTAAAGCAGTTAAAACGACTGACGGAGCTGGGCTTCGGTAATCTGCCGGTATGTATGGCGAAGAATCAATATTCCCTGTCGGATGATCCCACACTGTTAGGAAGACCATCCGGATTTGAATTAAACGTAAGAGAGGCTTATGTATCTGCCGGCGCTGGTTTTGTCGTAGTACTCACCGGTGCGGTCATGACCATGCCGGGACTGCCCAAGGCACCTGCTGCCTACAATATTGATGTGGATAACAATGGGAAGATCACAGGATTATTCTAGTAAGGAGGACTGGTGTCCCATGACACAGTTGATAGATGGAAAAGCTATTTCCGCACAGATCAAAGAGGAAGTAAAAGAAAAAGTTGCAGCTTTAAAAGAGCAGGGGCGTGAAGTGACTCTGGCTGTGATTCAGGTAGGAGCCGATCCGGCTTCTTCCGTATATGTTCGAAATAAGAAAAAAGCATGTGAATACGTGGGGGTTCGTTCTCTGGCGTATGAACTTCCGGAGGAGACCACAGAAGAAAAGCTTCTGGAGCTGATCCGAGAAATGAATGACAGAACGGATGTGAACGGCATTCTGGTGCAACTGCCGTTACCCAAACACATTGATGAGGAAAAGGTACTGGATGCCATTTCTCCTTTAAAGGATGTGGACGGATTCCATCCGCAGAATGTCGGTGCGCTCTGTATCGGAAAACCGGGATTTGTATCCTGTACACCTGCCGGTGTGATCCAGCTCCTTAAGAGATCCGGCATTGAGATTGCCGGTAAGGAATGTGTTGTTGTTGGCAGAAGCAACATTGTAGGCAAACCGATGGCACTTTTATTGTTGCGGGAGAACGGTACGGTTACCGTTGCTCACAGTCGCACAAAGGATCTGAAAGAAGTGACAAAGCGGGCGGATATTCTGGTAGTTGCCGTAGGCAGACCGAAAATGATCACCGCTGATTATGTCAAAGAGGGTGCTGTTGTGATCGATGTCGGCATTCACCGGAACGAACAGAATAAATTATGTGGCGATGTGGATTTCGACAGTGTGGAGCCTGTATGCGGAGCGATCACCCCGGTTCCCGGTGGCGTAGGACCCATGACCATAGCCATGCTGATGAATAATTGTCTGGAATCTGTTTCTTTGCAGGCAATAAGAGGATAATCGTATGAAGTGTCCGAATTGCGGGGCAGAGATGGAGGAAGGAAAGCTTTACTGTGAGCATTGCGGTGAAGATATCCATATAGTCCCTGATTTTGAGCCGGAAGTAGAATACAATATGGAACAGACGCTGAGTGACATCGCGAAGGAAATGGAGCCGGAACCTGCGGAGGAGGGAGAACCTGTTCATCCCGAATCACAGGATTGGGATGAATTCCCGGAAAGCCATGTTTCACAGCACCCATTTCGATGGAAATTTATTGTCCTTGTACTGGTTCTGCTGGTGGTTGCTGTGGTATGTACCGGTTTTGGAATTTCTTATTCCCATTATCATTCCGCAGACTATCAGGCAAAATGCGCCAAAGATTATGTTTCATTAGAGGAATATGATCAGGCGGTCGCCTGTTATGAAAGAGCACTGGAACTGGAACCCGAAAACATTACTTTTAAATTTGAACTGGCAGATATTTACTTCCGGAAAAACAATAAGATAGAGTACGAATATTTACTCAGGGAAATCGTGGCAGATCCCGAGGCTAATTCCGAACAGCTGGAGACTGCTTACGGAAAACTGATTGCCATATATGCGGCCAGAGAAGATTATAAAACCATAAATGATCTTCTGCAAAGCTGCGGTAATGTAAACATTATGAGTAAGTACCAGAGTTATATGGCCATGGAACCGGAATTCAATCTTCAGGAGGGATATTATACCAGTATTCAGCCGCTGAAATTGACTACTTTCGGAAGCGGGAAAATTTATTATACCATGGACGGAAGCAAACCCGGAGAGAACAGTTCCCTGTATACCGCACCTATTTTGCTGGAAAATGGGGATTATTGTATTAAAGCAATATACATCAATGAGAACGGAATTGAAAGTCCGGTGGTGACCAAAAATTATCATATTGAGATTGATGAATTGAGCGCACCGGAGGTCACGACTGTCAGCGGTGACTATGAGTTCCCGATCAACATTGAAGTGACAGATGGAAATGATGTCTATTATACGACGGACGGTTCCGATCCTACGCAGAATTCTGCCGTATATTCCGGACCGATTCCCATGCCTTTGGGAAAATCGACTTTTCGTTTCATACGGATCGCAGAAGGAAGAAAAAGCGATATCGTTGAAAAAAGTTATAATCTGGTTATGAATACAGACTTCATGCCGGAAGATGCCGTTAAAAAAGTTGTGAACCATGCAATACAGAGTGGTAAAATATCAGAGGAGTCCGGCAGCTTTGATGAGTCCGGAGCAGCATATCTGTATCAATATCAGTATGTGACCAACATAAATAAAATAGATGATTTTTATGTCATCGCAGAAATCTACAGAGGTGAAGACGGAACCGACACAAAGACAGGAAATCTGTTTGCCGTAAATGCCTATAATCAGGAACTGTATAAACTGCAGGTGGACGAAAGTGGTCGCCGTTATACTCTGGTGGCTGTTTCAGATATATAAAATCCTATATAAATCCTAACAGAAGGGACGGAAAAGAGAAATGTATAAGATCGTAAAAAAACAGGAGCTGACAACCAACATCTATCTGATGGAGGTAGAGGCAAAAAGAGTGGCGAAGACCTGTGAACCCGGTCAGTTTGTCATCGTAAGAATGGACAGTGAAGGAGAGAGAATCCCTCTGACTATCTGTGATTACAACAGAGAAAAAGGAACCATCACAATTGTGTTCCAGACGGTAGGCGCGGGAACCAAAATGATGGCACAGTTAGAAGAAGGGGAATATTTCCATGATTTTGTAGGCCCTTTAGGACGTCCTTCCGAACTTGTGGAGCAGCCTCTGGAAGAAGTAAAATCCAAAAAGATCCTCTTCGTTGCAGGTGGTGTAGGAGCAGCACCGGTATATCCCCAGGTGAAATGGCTGCATGAGCATGGAATCGCTGCAGATGTTATCGTAGGAAGCAAGACCAAGGATCTTCTGATCCTGGAAAAGGAAATGGAATCTGTAGCCGGAAATCTTTATGTGACCACGGATGACGGTTCCTACGGAAGAAGTGGTATGGTAACCCAGACGATAAAAGATCTGGTAGCAGAAGGCAAAAAATACGATTTGTGTATTGCTATTGGCCCCATGATCATGATGAAGTTTGTATGTTTATTAACCAAAGAACTGGAGATTCCGACCGTTGTCAGCCTGAACCCCATTATGGTAGATGGAACGGGAATGTGTGGTGCCTGTCGTGTAACGGTCGGTGGCAAGGTGAAATTTGCCTGCGTGGACGGCCCCGAGTTTGACGGACATGAAGTGAACTTCGACGAGGCAATGAGACGTCAGCAGATCTACAAGACCGCAGAGGGACGTGCAATGCTGGCCCTGGAAGAGGGCGAGACCCATCACGGCGGCTGTGGCAACTGCCAGTAAGCTTTTAGACGGAAAGTCTGAACACGATAAAACAGAAAGGCATGGTTAAATAAAATGGATGTATTAAAGAGAATTCCTGTCAGAGAACAGGATGCAAAGGAACGTGCTACCAACTTCAAGGAGGTATGTCTCGGATATAATAAAGAGGAAGCAATGGAAGAGGCTTCCCGCTGCATTAACTGTAAAAACGCACAGTGTGTAAAAGGCTGTCCCGTAGCCATCCAGATCCCTCAGTTCATTGAACAGGTGAAGAACGGCAATATCGAAGAGGCTTATCGTATCATCAGCGAATCCAGCGCACTTCCCGCTGTCTGCGGTCGTGTATGCCCGCAGGAGAGCCAGTGTGAAGGAAAATGTATCCGCGGCTTTAAGGGCGATCCTATTTCCATCGGTAAACTGGAGCGTTTCGTAGCAGACTGGTCCAGAGAGAACGGCGTTGTACCGGCTAAGCCAGAGACCACCAATGGTATCAAGGTAGCTGTGATCGGTTCCGGTCCTTCCGGTCTGACCTGTGCAGGAGATCTTGCAAAACTGGGCTACGAAGTAACCATTTTCGAGGCACTTCATGAGCCAGGCGGCGTTCTTACTTATGGTATTCCTGAGTTCCGTCTTCCAAAGACCAGAGTTGTACGTCCGGAAGTAGAGAACGTTAAGAAATTAGGCGTTAAGATCGAAACAGACGTTATCATCGGCAAGTCCGTTACCATTGACGAACTGATGGAAGAGGAAGGCTTCAAGGCTGTATTTATCGGTTCCGGTGCCGGACTTCCTAAGTTCATGGGTATCCCTGGTGAGAACGCAAACGGCGTATTATCCGCAAATGAGTACCTGACCAGAAGCAACCTGATGAAGGCATTCCGCGATGACTATGACACCCCGATCTACTTAGGCAAGAAAGTTGCCATCGTAGGCGGCGGAAACGTAGCAATGGATGCTGCAAGAACCGCTCTTCGTCTGGGCGCAGAAGTACATGTTGTATACAGAAGAAGTGAAGCAGAGCTTCCAGCCCGTGCTGAGGAAGTTCATCATGCAAAAGAAGAAGGCGTTATCTTCGACCTTCTGACCAACCCTGTAGAAATCTTAACTGATGAAAATGACTGGGTAACCGGCATGGTAGTACGTAAGATGGAACTGGGCGAGCCAGATGCTTCCGGACGCCGCAGACCAGTAGAGGTAGAAGGTTCTGATTACACCATCGACGTAGATACCGTTATCATGTCCCTTGGTACTTCTCCAAACCCACTGATCTCCAATACCACCAAAGGTCTTGAGATCAACAAGAGAAAATGTATCGTAGCTGAAGAGACTACTGGTAAGACCAGTAAAGAGGCTGTTTACGCAGGCGGCGATGCAGTTACCGGTGCAGCAACCGTAATCCTGGCTATGGAGGCTGGTAAAGCTGGCGCAAAGGGCATTCATGAGTATTTGTCTGGAAAGACAGAAGCGTAAGAGCTTTTGAAAATTGAAGATTGATGGTTTTGAGAGGGCGGGAAGCATAGGCTTTCCGCCCCTTTTGTAACAATAGAAAATAATATATCCCATTATACCCGTTATACCCTTGAAATGCTGAGGTATAACGGGTATAATTTGATATAACAACAGACACTAACAGGAGGTGACACTATGTTCCAAAATGAACTTCAAAGCCGTATTGAAGATTTAAAACAACAAATTG
>OGHU01001548.1_pt1 | contig 13278 bp, 5 predicted proteins | sample 1571521 | NCBI WGS metagenome assembly OGHU01 (sample SAMEA2581963, study PRJEB24529) | metagenome | biome: Human gut stool | place: China | collected 2011 | reverse complement strand
TTGGACACACGGGCGGTACGATTGATAAGTTAGAGGCGATTCCGGGTTTCTGTGTGAGTATCCCGGAGACAGAATTTATTGAACACGTCAATTCGATGAAGTTGGCGCTTGTCGGACAGACCGGAGATCTGGCACCGGCAGATAAGAAGATCTATGCGCTGCGCGATGTGACGGCGACAGTCGACAGTCTGCCGCTCATTGCATCTTCGATTATGAGCAAGAAGCTTGCGGCAGGTGCGGATGCAATCGTGCTGGATGTGAAATGTGGCAGCGGCGCATTTATGAAGAACGAAACAGATGCAAAGGCGTTGGCACAGATCATGGTTGATATCGGCAAATCTGCTGGCAGAACGTGTTATGGTGTGATTACGGATATGAACGAACCGCTCGGCTGCAAGGTTGGCAATGCGCTCGAAGTGATCGAGGCGGTGCAGGTGTTGTCGATGAAGGATGTGAAGCCATATCTCACATATGACACAAGCGGGGATACAGACGTGCAGGGCCGGTGTGATGCCTATAGTGCAATCGAAAATATAGCGCAACAGGGATATGGTGCGGACCGCACAGACAAGGCAGATTGTGCGGGTATGGAAAATTGTGCGGGCTACGACAGGCATGGCATTCACCGCCTGCTTACCGTGTCGCTCACACTAGCGGCATATATGTATATGGCGGCAGGAAAATCAGATGATTTTGAAGCTGCGAAGGCACAGTGTGAAAAAGCAATCGAGAGCGGTGCGGCACTTGCCAAGTTCAAAGAGTTTGTGGAAGCACAGGGGGGCGATGGCACATACATCGACGATGTGAACAAATTCCGGCTCGCGGCAAACTGTGTTCCTATCGTCTGCGAAGAGGATGGATATCTGGCAGCCTGCAACACAAGCGAGGTTGGCATGGTGAACCTCATCTTAGGCGGCGGACGTACGACGAAGGACAGTACGATCAACTTAGGTGTCGGGCTCGATATCCGAAAGCATCTGGGCGATGTGGTGCGAAAAGGAGACGTGCTTGCCTATATGTATATCGATGATATGGGTGTATTCGAAGAAGCAAAGAAACGGCTGCTTGGGGCATATACGGTTGAGCAGAGACAAATAAAACCAGAGAAACTTGTGAAAGATATAGTGGTGTAGGGAAAATTACAAATGGAGGGGCGAATGAAAAAACGTAGAGGGAAGAGACTTGTTGCATATATCATTGCATTTGCAATGATATTCAGTATGGGTATGACGGAACTGTCGCCAATCGCAGAGGCGGCACAGTACACAATACTGGAGACGGATGTAAGTGCGCCATCGACAGGATGTACGATGTTCGGGGTGTATGGAACGTATTATGTAGATGCACAAAATGCATTGAACCGGATTAATGAAATAAGAAAAGAAGCATGCGAGGCAGGAAATGTACCAGATCCGAGAAATTCAAACCGGATGCTTACGGCATCCGATTATGTACCAATCAAATGGTCGACCGATCTGGAGCGGATTGCGAGAATCCGTGCGGTGGAAGGTGGATTGTGTTTCGGATTTGTGGGAAGTGGACATAACCGTCTGAATGGGAAAGGCTTGAGTACTGTAAAATACAATGGTGTATCAACATATGCCGAAGTGTTAGCGTATAATTGGAATAAGGGAAATCTGGTATCGGGGATTAACCAGTGGTATGACGAGAAATCTGACTGGGTAAAGCAGACATCAGATGCCGTAACCGGTCACTATACAAGCATGATTGATCCAAGGAATACCTATGTTGGACTGGGGGATTTTTATACAACTGCCTCTGGTTATCCGAATACGTTAGCGGGTGAGTTTAACAGCACTTCCCAGAGCTTAAGCCAGTCTGCCTTATCAGGACATACAGATATTATGCAGAAAGTCGAAGTAAAAGACGCATATATCAACAAGTATTATCTTAAGGGAGAAGCAACACAGTATTTAGGAGAAACGCAGAAACTCACACCGATGGTTCATCTGGTAAATGGATCAAAGACTCTTGATCTCTGGGTGATTGATACTGTTACATACACATCCTCTGATACAACAGTAGCAAGCGTGACAGCGGATGGAGTAGTTACTGCAAAGAAAGCCGGAACTACAACGATTACTTGCAAAAAAGGAAGTACCGTACTTTGTACATTTAGTCTTACTGTGAGCTGTAATCATAATAAAGTATTGCAGTCAACAGTTCAACCAACGTGTCAGACAACCGGAGAGAACATATACAAGTGTTCAAAATGCGGGATGACCATAAAAGAAACAATAGAAAAAGCACCACATTCCTACGTCTATGGTACGGCTGACAGTACAGGCAAGGCAACCGGTGTCTGCTCTTTCTGTAACGCAACGATTACGATTGTTCCTCCGACATCAATGTTGTTATGTTGGAGAAATAGTGAATCGTCGGATAATTATTATCATCTAAGTGTACCAACTGAAAATTCAGTAGGTTCAAATATTTTGTGTTATGTAAAAGATGTGAATGGAGATAGCGGTTATCGAGATGTTATGTTTGAAAGCTCAGATGACAGTATTGTAGAGGCTCCCAAAAAGAGTATTGTACAACCGAACGATGCTGTTTTGAAAGTGAAAAAAGCAGGAATTGTTACGATTTCTGTATACCCAAAATATAACCCTTCTATAAAAAGATCCTACACAATTCGAGTAGGAGCAACTGGATCGGTAGATATCAGTAGTGCGGTAGTGACACTGGCGAAGACGTCTATATCATGTGGAACAAGTACATCTGCGGTTGCTCCAACAGTAACTTATAATGGCATTAAGCTGACAAGCGGAACAGATTATACCGTGAGTCATTCGACGAGTGGAACAACAGGTACATGCAAGATTACGGGTAAAGGCATCTTTTCAAAATCAGTTGAGAAAACATACACCATTACACATACATATGTGAATGATCCGACAGTAACAGGAGCATTAAAAAGCAATGCAACGTGTACGAAGAAAGCAACATATTACAAGAGCTGTTCCAACTGTAAAAAGCTAAGTACAGAGACTTTTGAATCTGGCAGTCTGGCAGCACATTCTTATACGGTACAGCATGTAGATACAGCGCATTTCGCGAGTGCAGCAACCTGTGAAAAGCCGGCAGCGTATTATTATAGCTGTGCGGGATGTGGACAGAAGGGAACGACAACATTTTATAGCGGAGACAAACTGAACCATCAGTATACACAGAAAGTTCAGACGGAAGCTGCGTTAAAGGAACCGGCAAATTGCGTATCGCCGGCAATTTATTATTATAGTTGTGCGAGATGCGGAGCAGTAGATAAGTCTGCAAATGCAAAAACATATACATATGGTACGGCAGGGAATCATTCTTATACTAAAAAGATAATATCCGATACATATCTTGCAAGTGCAGCGAATTGTTCATCATCAGCCAGATATTACTATGCATGCAGTGGATGCAATAAGAAGGGAGATGTGCAATATTCGTATGGAACAGCATTGGGGCATGCGTATTCTGTAAAGCATATATCTGATGCATACCTGGCAAGTGCAGCAACATGTACGTCACCGGCAACATATTATTACGAGTGCAGGCGGTGCGGAAAAACAGGTACAGATGTGTTTACGTATGGTGATAAATTGCCGCATCAATTTACGGCGAAGATAGTAAGCAATACAACGAAAAAGTCGGATGCAACCTATGATTCGCCAGCTGTGTACTATTATAGCTGTTCACAGTGTGGCGCGGTAAGTGGAAGCAGTACATTTACATATGGAACTACGGTACCAAGACCAACGGTAATTCCACAAGTAGATGTCAGCTACAAGACGCATATCCAGACATATGGTGATTCCCAACCGGCAATGTCAAATGGCTGGATGGCAGGTACAAGTGGTGAAGCAAAACGATTGGAAAATATCTGGGTACGTGTATCCGGAAATGCAAATCTTGGTGTACAGTACACTACACATTGCCAGACATATGGATGGCTGCCGTGGTCTGCAAATGGCGAGAAAAATGGAACGAGCGGTGAGGCAAAACGTTTAGAAGCGATCAAAATCCGTCTGACCGGAGCAGATAAAAATAACTATGATATTTATTACCGTGTACATGCACAGTCATTCGGCTGGCTTGCATGGGCAAAAAATGGGGAACCATCCGGAACAGCAGGGTATGGAAAGCGGTTGGAAGGAATTCAGATTGTTGTAGTGAAGAAAGGAGAACCGGCGCCAGGACAATCGTATGCGAATGTGAATCCGTCATCTGTGAATACCCGTGCTTATGTTGCTTTGCAGAATGGTTCGATACAGATTCCGGGGGATGCGTATAACGCCAATATAATGTATAAGACCCATGTACAATCCTTTGGCTGGCAGACATGGAAAACCAACGGACAGATGTCCGGAACCAGCGGCAAGGCAAAGCGGTTGGAAGGAATCAATATCAAGTTGTCGAACGCACCATATTCAGGTGGTGTAAGGTACACAACCCATGTACAATCTTATGGATGGCAGGGAAATGAAAATGATCCGAATACATGGAGAAAAGATGGAGAAATGTCCGGTACAAGCGGACAGGCAAAACGATTAGAATCAATCCGGATTTCACTCTATGGAGAGATGGCAGAACACTATGATATTTATTACCGCGTACATGCACAGTCGTTTGGCTGGCTGTCGTGGGCAAAAAACGGAGAAGCATCCGGAACTGCCGGACTGGCAAAAAGACTGGAAGGGATACAAATCATATTGGTTCCAAAGGGATCTCCGGAACCCGGAAGAACGTACGATAACATAACAGCAACAAATACTGTTTCCTTTATCAGGAGATAGTGATACAATACAATATATTTAACATCAAGGAGGCAGAACAAATGAGAGTAGCAGTGATTATGGGATCCACAAGTGATCTTCCGAAAGTAGAACCGGCAATCAAGATTCTGAAGGATTATGGCGTACAGGTTGATGTGCGGTGCCTGTCAGCACACCGTGCACATGCAGGACTTTCCGCATTTATCGAGGAAGCAAACGGAAATGGCACAGAAGTGTTTATTACAGCCGCAGGTATGGCAGCCGCACTTCCGGGCGTTGTTGCAAGCCAGACCGTACTTCCGGTTATCGGTGTTCCAATCTCCGGTTCCGTCTTAGATGGACAGGATGCGCTGTATTCGATCGTACAGATGCCATCCGGAATTCCGGTTGCAACCGTAGCAATCAATGGTGCAAAGAATGCCGCATATCTCGCATTGCAGATCATCGGTGTACAGCATAAGGAAGTGCAGGAGAAGCTGCTCGCAGAGAGAAAGCAGATGGAAGAAAGTGCCATGAAGGCAAACGAAGAAGTGATTGCAAAATACAATTAAGACAAGTTGCAATAACAACACCAATTTTTAACAAAATTCCATTTTACTTTACTATCTTTATCAAGTATAATAAAAGCAACGTGGATTTCACGGTATGAAGATGAGAATTATAGGAGGGTTTTATTACAATGGGAATTTTACAGAGATTTAAAGACATTATGGCTTCAAATATCAATGCACTTCTCGATAAGGCAGAAGATCCGGAGAAGATGATTGATCAGACACTCCGTAACCTGACGAAGGACCTGGCAGAAGTGAAGAAGGAAACAGCTGCCGTTATGGCAGATGAGCAGAGATGCAAGCGTGAGCTTGATGAAGTGAATTCTGAGATTACGAAGATGCAGGCATACGCAGAGAAGGCACTTCTTGCCGGAAACGAAGCAGATGCCATGAAGTTCTTAGAGAAGAAGAACCAGTTAGCATCCAAGAGAACGTCTTTACAGCAGTCATATGATATGGCAGCCGGAAATGCAGCAAAGATGCGTCAGATGCATGACAAGCTTGTGACAGATATCAACCAGCTTGACTCCCGCCGTGATGCAATCAAGGCGAAGATGAAGGTTGCTAAGACTCAGGATCGTCTGAACAAGATGACGAACAATCTGTCAGATTCAGCAAGCAGCATGGCTGCCTTTGATCGTATGGAAGCAAAGGCGAACGCAATGCTTGATCAGGCAAATGCCATGACCGAATTAAATCAGACAACACAGGAGAGTGGCATCGACAGTTTAGCAGCCAAGTATGATGCAGCTCCAAATGCAGCTGTACAGGATGAGCTGGCAGCGATGAAGGCAAAGTTAGGTTTACAGTAAACCGATGCCGGGATTAAATGACAAACAGTTAGAGGCCTGTTGTACAACCGACGGGCCTTTACTTATTTTAGCAGGTGCGGGTTCTGGAAAGACCAGAGTGATCACGCACCGGATCGCATATCTGATCGATGAGATGTCAGTCAATCCATACAATATACTGGCAATCACATTTACGAACAAGGCTGCGGCAGAGATGCGGGAACGAGTAGATAATCTGGTAGGATTTGGTGCTGAGAGTGTGTGGGTATCAACCTTCCATTCCATGTGTGTGCGGATTCTGCGTAAACATATTGACAAGATTGGTGGAACAAGCAGTTTCACAATCTATGATGCAAGTGAACAGAAGACAGTTGTAAAAGAAGTGCTGAAATATCTGCAATTAGACCCGAAGCTCTATCCGGAGCGGGCGATGCTTTCGGCGATATCGAAGGCGAAGGAAGGGTACATGACACCGGACGATTACGAGAAAGAACATGCAGCAAGCTTCCGGGACCAGAAGATTACAGAGGTTTACCGGGAATATCAGAAGCGTCTGCAGAGCAACAATGCGCTTGATTTTGATGATTTGATTTTCAAGACGATCTTTCTTTTTGAGACGAACCCGGATGTGCTTGCCGAATACCAGACTCGGTTTCGGTACATTATGGTGGACGAGTATCAGGATACGAACCATACACAGTTTATCTTGGTGAAGATGCTGGCTGCAAAATACCGGAATCTGTGCGTCGTGGGTGATGACGACCAGAGTATCTATAAATTCCGTGGCGCGAACATCTATAATATCCTGAATTTTGAGGAAGAATACCCGGATGCTAAGGTGGTAAAGCTTGAGCAGAACTATCGTTCCAAGGCGAATATCTTAAATTCTGCGAATGCGGTGATCGCGAATAATGAGGGAAGAAAGGATAAACGCCTCTGGACTGAGCAGGAAGATGGTGAGAAGGTAACATTTACCCGTTACGGTACGGAGTACGAGGAGGCAAACGGTGTTGCGTCCCGGATCAAAACCTTGAAGAATCAGGGGGTATCACTCGATGATATCGCGATCCTGTATCGTACGAATGCGCAGTCCCGTGTGCTTGAGGAAAAACTTCTGTATGAGAATCTGCCATATAAGATCTATGGTGGACAGAATTTCTATGGAAGAAAAGAAATCATGGATCTCGTAAGCTATCTGAAGGTGCTTGCAAACCCGATCGATGATCAGGCAATCAAGCGTATCATCAATGTGCCGAAGCGTGGTATTGGTGCGACGACCGTGGATAAGCTTGATATGTATGCGCAGTCCAATGGATATAATCTGTATGATGCACTGTTAGATATCGAAGAAGTACCTGGCATGACACGGAATGTGGAGAAAATCCGGAAATTTACAGATATGATGGAAGGATTTAAAGCACGACTGGTACATGGAGAATTCATCAGTGAAGTGTTCGATGCAATCATGGACGAGAGTGGATATCGTGAAGCATTGGTGGCGGAAGCCACGGATGAAGCGCGTACCAGGTTGGATAACTTGGAGGAATTAAAGAATAAGATTGTTACCTATGAGGAGAGTGCAGAAGTGCCAACATTGACCGGACTTCTCGAAGATATCGCCTTGGTGGCAGATACCGAGGAGGAAGACGAGGATGGCGTGCCAACCGCAAAGGTAACGCTGATGACTTTACATAGTGCGAAAGGACTGGAGTTTCCGTATGTATTTATGACCGGTATGGAAGAACGGTTATTCCCAAGTGGGATGTCACTGGATTCTGACGATCCGGATGCGCTTGAAGAGGAGCGGAGACTTTGCTATGTCGGAATTACACGTGCGATGGAGAAACTGTATATGACGGCTGCCGGACAACGGATGGTGCATGGTTCGACGAATTTCGAGGAAGTATCGCGGTTCGTCAAGGAGATTCCGAAGCATTATCTCGAGTATGAAGAGAAGGCTTTTGGCTATGCACCTGCGAATATGGATCGGATTCCATCAAAGAAACCGGCAGAGCAGGTGATTCAGCTAAAGGCATATGGCAAGAACAATCCGTATACGCGCTCTGCCACGTCAAATGCGAACCCGAGTGCCAATCCGGGATTCGGGAAGGCATTTCCGATGGGAAATGCAGCTTCTGCACCGGCAAGTTATGAAGTAGGAGATAAAGTACGCCATATTAAATTTGGAAATGGCGAGGTGATTGATGTGATTCCATCGGGCGGCGATCAGGAAATCGTCGTGAATTTCGACCGTGTTGGTGAAAAACATTTATTTGCATCGCTTGTAAAAATGAAAAAGTTGTAAATCACGGTAGAAATATCGGATAAGCTGTGGTAAAATTAGTTTATCAGTAGCGATGAAAGGAAGGTAGAAAACTATGAGAAAGTGTTGTGACGAAGTAAAAGTTGTAAAAGAAGACGAATGCGTAACAGAAGCAAAGAACGCGTTTCTCTCTGTTGCATTGATCGTTGGTATTCTGACAATCATCGTAGGTATCTGCGTAGCAGTTTACAAGTACCTGACACCAGATTACTTAGATGATTTCGATGATTACGATGATGACTTTGATGATAGCTTCTTTGATGATGACGATGCAGAGGCATCCACAGAGGAGAAGAAGGACGAAGAATAAAACATACTTCGGAAGATGGTTACAAAAACCTGTCGCACCAGAATAGGTGTGGCAGGTTTTTTGTGTTTTAATAGTCAAAAAAAACACAAATTTATAGACGCAATATGTTGAAAACACAAGCACTTTCATGTAAAATATTATGCGATAGTGGGTTACTGTCGATATAAAAATTGAACAGTAATAATTCATAACTTAATTTTACTCTGCACAGAGGGATGTCAGAGTTTATCATAAATGGTTCCAATGCATAAATGCGAGGATGCATTAGGAAAAAAGAAAATGGAGGATGGAGTTTATGAACAAACAAAAAAACAAGAAAAAAGTGATTGCATTTCTGCTTTCTATGTTGATGTTAATTTCATTATTCCAGAACATCAGCTATACACCGATTGCGGAAGGCGGGGAGACAGAGAGTGTCGCATCGGAGAGTGATGCAAATTTCGCAACAGGGCAGCAAAGTTTAGGAACACAAGAAAATCAAAATGGTGTTCCTTTAGAAGAAGAGAATCTGAATGAAACCTCACAAAATGTGGCAGATGATTTCGTAGATCTTTCACTTTGGAACAATGCATATACAGATACGTCAAATGGAATAACGATGAATTTCACTGCCAGTGTTAAACATAATGGGCAGGAGACGGATTTGGATCAGGTAACAAAAGTATTCGAAGGTGATGAGTTTAACTTAAAATATAAATGGGAGTTAGATAACAGTGCCATTCCAAGAGATGGAAATCCTATTTATATCAAAGTAAATTTTAATGATTTGAATAACCTTGAATTGATATCCGGAAAACAGGATATTATGCTTGAAGGAAAAAAAGTAGGTTATATTTATATTAGTAATGGTTATGCATATATATGCCTTGATAATCAGACTTTCTTGACGGAAAACACAAGAAAGGGAGATGGAACAATATATGGAAATGTAAAGCTGACGGAAACCGATAAGGGATCCGGAGATAAAATAACGATTGGAACTGCAAAGAAAAAAGTTTCAGATGTGATTTACGATGATGGAACCGCAACAAGTACATTGACAGTACAGAAAGCAACAGATGGAAAAGCAACCTATGACAAGAGTACAAATACGTGGAAGCAGTCATATAAGTTGACATTAAAAACGACTGGCTCTGTGTCCGGGGTATCTTTGACAGATAGTTTAGGTGCAAACTTAAAGAATATCTCCAATATCAAGATTGCAAGCAGCAATGATTCAAATGTCACTGCGAATACCATATATGGAAGCTTTGGTGCTCTGGCAAATGCTTTGAACAAACTTGGTTCATCGGATGGCAGTACTACGACCGTGGAAGTTACTTATGATGTAGAGACAGATGAAGGTATTTTTGATCCGGATAATGCGAATAGTACTTCTTATACGAATACAGTAGATTATACATATAAGAATAATAAAAAAGAGACAAAAACGGGAACTACATCGGCAACTTACGATGTGACAAGACCGGAAGTAAAGAAAACAGGGTCACTGGATAAAACTTCTAAGGTTGTGACATGGACGATTACGATTGATCTGAAGGATTATGCAGGAGAGTATACTTCTTTGGATGCACTTCTTGGCTCTGGAACTATCGTAGATATGCCGGAGATTGGATCAGCATTATGTGATAAGGATGGCAATCTGCAGGGAGGTACAAGCCAGACGCTGCCTGCTTCTGCTTTTAAGGAAAACAATGGTGTATATACGGCGACTGTTTATACAAAGGTAACAGATAATTATATGGATTCTGCGACCAAACTGGATGTGAAAAATGATGTAACTCTTACAACAGATAAGGGCTATAAATATATGGGAACCGGAACTGTGCAGACACCAGGAAAAGATTGGACTATCGAAAAGCATGCGGTGAAAATGCAGGATGGATATATTTATTGGACGGTTTCTGTGAAAGATATTCCAGAAAATCTGACAAATGTGTATATCAAAGATAATATGCAAAAATACTGGAATAATCCGGGAAGCATGTCAGGCATATATAACACAAAGATTACATTTACAAGAAAAGATAATTCATCGTTTGATGTAGATGTAACTGATTCGAATGATGCTAATATTGACAATGAATATGTGACATATACACCAGACACTGCAGGAAATAATCAAGGATATGATTATAAGTTTGCGTTTAAAGATAGTCTCTTTACAGGATCGAATCCGGTAAAGGAAATAACATTAGAATACAAGACTAAGATTTTGGATACTGATTTGAATCAGGTACAGAGAAATTATAAAAACGAAGCAAACATTTATTATTCTGCAAATGGCAAGGAAGAGAAAAAAAGTGATGAGGATGTATATACAAATCCATTGCCGCCTTTGAATAAGACGGTTACAGCGAAGGTAGACGAAACAGGTAAAATCAGCTACATGTTAGATGTGTCATTGAATTCCATGGCGCTTTCAGGTGGAGAATCTGTTACGATTGCGGATACATTACCAACGGATATGAAATTATCTTCCAGCATGATAACTGCATACTTCTATGTCAGGGATGTAGCGCATAATACAGCGGGTAAGTTATCGGATATGTCGTATTATGCAGGTGGAGCAACGATACCGAACATTGGTCTTCAGACAAGTGAAACGAATGGAATTGCAAGTTTTACGATTCCGGTTACTGCGGATTATATTGCTTTGATGAATGCCATTGACAACTATTCAGCGGGAACAGAGACACATATCCGGATTGAGTATACGACAGAAGTAACAAGTTTGGAGGATTTTGCAAAGAAGGGATCGGAAACCTTTACGAATTCTGCTCAGCTAAAGATAGGAAGTACGAATGTTGGAACACCAGTATCAACGACAACGACGTTGAAAGCACCTGCATTGGTATCGAAGGACGGAGTATTTTACGGTACCTATGATAACACGACAGGTGCAGATAACAGTAAATATAATACAGCGGAGTATACGATCGAAGTCAACAAGGGTGCTTATGATCTGGTACCGGGAGATGGAAAATTAACGGCTGTGGATAAACTTGGTACTGCATTCTCTTATAATATGCAGAGTATCAAGGTATACGAAGTAAATGGCGGTACAGAAACACCATTGACAAGTGGAACCGATTATACAGTCAGCTATGATGGATCTTCGAATTCACTTAGGTTTGAATTACCGGATAGCAAGTATTTGAAGATAACTTATACAACGAGGTGTAATCTGAAGTTTACACAAGGCAATAGTTCGATTACTTTGACGGATGAACAATCCTCTAATACATTTACGTTGAACGGATATCAGGCGGATCAGGGTGGATCGAAAACATTCCAGGGACAGGTGTTCACAAAAGGACAGCATGAGGCAGAATCCAATTATGGCTCGATTGAGTTATACAAATACTGGACAGATGCGGCTGGAACGACACATGCACTGAAAGATTCTACATTCCGTTTGTATGAAGCAACCTATGATTCTGCGACGGGAACCATGACGAGAGGTAACTTGGTACGGGATACGGATGTGCTGAAAGTAACCGATGAGGTTGCTGGTAAGTTGACAATTGATCGATTGAATTATGATCAGATTTATGAGTTGGTCGAAGTATCTGCTGCAGAGGGATTTGATGTTCGGGCGGATTCGTTCTACTTCGTGCTTCAAAAGTCATCCAGTATAACGATTCCGAGCGGATACGAAGGAAAGACATTCACGAATGATACGGGATATAATTTGCCATATGAGAATGAAAAGTCTAAGTACTATACAGGTTCTTTCAACTTCTCAGCTACAAAGCAGTTGGATGGCACAACCGCTTATGCAAGTGGCAACACCTATACCTTTAAGAATTTTGCAGTGGAAGAGGTATCAGCAGACGCTGCAAACGCTACCAAGGTAAAGGATATTACAACCGGAACAACTGCTGGAAATACAACAGGAGCGATTACATTTGCAGATAAGGTAAGTTATAGTTCTGCAACAGCAGGAGATGAAGGAAAACATTACTACAAGGTTTATGAGACAAGTTCTGGGTACACAGATGTAACAACGGATACGAACTATTATATTCTGACGGTAGATGTTGCATTGGATAATGCTACAAATCCTACAAAGCTGGTTTTCAGTGAGTATCTCAGCACGCAGACGGGAGCAAAAGTATATCTGAAACCGGAAAATATGCAGCATACAGGAGCATACAAGATCAGGGGAGCTTACTATAAGATCAGAACGCTGACAGAAGAAGAACGGAACAGAGGACTGATTACAGCTTCTGCCGGCAACCATGCACAGGGAGTTGCATTTGCAGCAAGAGAATTTGGATGCAAGGCAACGATTGTTATGCCGACAGTTACACCTTTAATCAAGGTAAACAGAACAAAGAGCTATGGGGCAGAAGTTGTACTTCATGGGGATGTATACGATGATGCATATCAGTATGCCTGCAAGCTTGCAGAAGAAAATGGATACACATTTGTGCATCCGTTTAATGATCTGGATGTTGCTACCGGTCAGGGATCGATTGCAATGGAGATCGTACAGGAACTTCCGACGGTTGATTAT
>OGHU01001543.1_pt1 | contig 13294 bp, 12 predicted proteins | sample 1571521 | NCBI WGS metagenome assembly OGHU01 (sample SAMEA2581963, study PRJEB24529) | metagenome | biome: Human gut stool | place: China | collected 2011 | reverse complement strand
TGCATGATGAGGGGGGGGGGAGCCATACGGCAGGGGATGCCTTGCTCCGTAAAGCGGGCGTATACCAGATGCGCACCGTCACCCACTAAGGTGATGGGCCGGGGATTGTTTCGGATCTCCTCCGCCAGCTCGTCAAGAGAGACGGCCCGATCCGGGGTCAGCCGGGTGAGGACGCCGTTTTCCGCAGAGAAGTTGGCGTTATAGACCTGACTGCGGCGGGCGTCCATGGCGCAGACGATCAGCCCGTCGGCAAAGGCCGCGTTCCGGGCCATAGCGGCCAGCGTGGACACGCCCACGGCGGGCTTGTCCACAGAAAAGGCAAGGCCTTTGGCGGCGGAAACGCCGATGCGGATGCCCGTAAAGGAGCCGGGGCCGACAGCCACGGCAATGGCGTCCATGTCGGACAGCTTCAAGTCCGTATTTTTCAGGATGTGCTCCACAATGGGCATCAAAGTGCGGCTGTGGGTCAGACCGGTATCCTGATAGCCGGAGGCCAAAATGCGTCCGTTTTCGGATACGGCGGCGGATACCGCCTTGGCGGAGGTCTCCAGGGCTAAAATTTTCATGGAAGCTCCACTCCTTCTATGGTAATGCTGCGGCCGGTGTCTCCCTCCCGGGCGATGCGGACCCAGACGGTGTCCTCCGGCAGAGCGTCCATCACGTTTTCGCTCCACTCCACGGCGCAGACGCCGCCCCGGGAGAGATAATCCTCCCAGCCGATGTCGAACAGGTCATCGGCGCTGTTCAGACGGTACATATCAAAGTGGAACAGAGGCAGTCGGCCGCCCTCGTACTCATTCACAATGGCAAAGGTGGGGCTGGTGACCCGGCCCCGGCAGCCAAGGCCCCGGGCCAGTCCCCGGGTGAAGGCGGTTTTGCCCATCCCCAGGCCGCCGAAGTAGGCCACCACCGCACCGGGGCCCAGGGTCCGTCCCAAACGGCAGCCCAGCTCCTCCGTTTCCGCGGGACTGTGGGTGATATACTCCATAGGTGGCCTCCTCTCCGTAAAATCAACTGATTATATCACAGGAATTCCCGCTTGAAAAGAGAAAATTCGGTTTACAGAAAAAGTTTCGTATGCTATACTAAATTGATATCATGTTCCATGCAACCGGTTTTACAAGAGGAGCCTTTCATGCTGAAACGAATCAAGGATAGCATTTTCGATATTTTGCGGCAGGCCGACTGGCTTTTGCTGTGTCTCTGCTGCGGCGCGGCCCTGTTCGGGCTGGTGATGATCGCCAGCGCCACGAACTTCCTGAACTCCTGGAAAATGGTCATCGTCCAGGCCTGCGCCATTGTGCTGGGAGTGGGCATCTATTTTCTCATGTCCCAGATCGACCTGACCGAGGCCGCCAAGCGCTGGAAATGGCTGCTGGGCTTCGGCATCGTCATGTTCCTGCTGCTGAAAACGCCGCTGGGCATCGAAAACAACGGCAACCGGGCCTGGCTGGGGATCGAGGGCTTTCCGGCCAATATCCAGCCGGCGGAGATCGTGAAGCTGACGTTCATCCTGGTGCTCAGCCGGCAGTTGGTTTGGGTCAAGGAGAACTGGGGGCTGAAATCCCTGCGTTCCATTGCGTTTCTGGCGGGGCACGTGCTGCTGATGGTGGGGCTTTACTACGTCATCTCCTCGGACATGGGCAGCGCCCTGGTGTATATCTTCATCTTCGCGGCCATGGCCTTTGTGGCCGGGGTGGCGGCCCGGTGGTTCATCATCGCCCTGCTGGGCGGCGGCGCGGCGTTTTACCTGCTGTGGGAGCTGGACAAGATCCCGGACTATATGAAGGAGCGGTTCATGGTGGTGTTTGACCACAATCTGGACCCCCTGGGGGCCGGATGGCAGCAGACCCGGAGCCTGCTGGCCCTGGGCGGCGGCAAGCTCACCGGCCAGGGGCTGTTCCATGGGATACAGACCCAGGGCGAATACTCCGGCAGTCTGCCGTTCCGGTACACGGACTTCATCTTCTCCGCCATCGGCGAGGAGCTGGGGATGCTGGGGTGCTTGGCGGTGCTGCTGCTGCTGGCGGCCATCATCGTGCTGGCCGTCATGATCCTGCCGTCGATCATCAAGGTGAGCGTCACAGCGCTCGAGGCCGTTCCGCATGAATATGAGGACGCCTCGCTTGCCCTCGGTGCGACTGAGGTCGAGACCTATTTCCGCGTCTCCGTTCCGGCGGCAAAGAGCGGCATCGCCGCGGCGGTCGTGCTCGGCGTGGGCCGCGCCATCGGCGAGGCGATGGCCGTGATGATGGTCTCGGGCAACGCGCCGAACATGCCCGGCTCGATCTTTGAGAGCGTCCGCTTTCTCACGACGGCGGTCGCGAGCGAGATGTCGTATTCGAGCGGCTTGCAGCGTCAGGCGCTCTTTTCCATCGCGCTTGTGCTGTATCTTTTCATCCTGCTCATCAATGCGGCGCTCAACTTCTTCTTAAAGCGCGACAAGGAGGGTAACTGATGCTGAAAATGCAGTCCTCGGCCCGCCGCAAGGCCTATATCACGGCGATGAAGCTCCTGATGGGCGTCGCCGCAGTATTGACTTGCGCGCTCGTAGTCGGTATGATTGGTTATATATTGGGCAACGGCATTCCGAACATCACCTGGGAGATGCTCTCCACCGCGCCGAGCTATCTTGCCAACCGCGTCGGCATCCTGCCGGACATCCTGAGCACGCTCTACATCGTCATCGCGACGCTTTTAATCGTGCTGCCGCTCGGCGTGGGCGCGGCCATCTACTTAAATGAATACGCCGCGAACAAAAAGCTCGTCTCCATCATCGAATACGCGTCCGAAACGCTCTCCGGTATCCCGTCGATCATCTACGGCCTTGTCGGCATGCTGATCTTCTGCAAAAACGGCACGTCGCTTCTTGCGGGTGCGCTGACGCTGACGATCATGAACCTGCCGACCATCATGCGCACGACACAGGAGAGCCTCAAGACCGTACCGCAGAGCTACCGCGAGGGCGCGTTCGGCCTGGGCGCGGGCAAATGGCGCACCATCCGCACGGTGGTGCTGCCAAGCTGCGTGGACGGTATCGTGACGGGCTGTATCCTGTCGATCGGACGCATCCTCGGCGAGTCGGCGGCGCTCTTATTCACGGCGGGCTCGGCGCACATGCTCTACAACTTCTTTGAGGGCATGCACAACGCGGGCGCGACGCTGACGGTGGCGCTGTACTTCTACGCCAAGGAGTCGAGCGATACGGGGGTGGTGTTCGCCATCGCGGCCATTTTGATGCTGCTGACGATGCTCATTAACCTCATCGCCGATCTGGTCGGCCGATACTTCAGGAGGAAACAGCAATGATACGACCTGTCAACGGAAGCGGCATGAAGCGCATGGCGCTCTTAAATGACCTTTCCTGCTTCGGCAAGTGTTCGCTGAGCGTGGCCATGCCCATCCTCTCTTCCTACGGGGTGGAGACGGTACCGCTGCCGACGGCCATTTTATCGACGCACACGGCGGACGGCTTCGGCAGCTACGTCATGCGCGATATGACGGACGAGATGAAGGCCTTTGCCGCGCACTGGAGACAGCTTCAAATCAAATTCGACGGCATCTGCATGGGCTTTTTCGGCTCGGTGGAGCAGATGCATTTTGCAAAAGATTTCCTCCGCGACTTTGCGGGGGAGGATACCATCGTTGTGGTCGACCCGGTGCTCGGCGACAACGGCACGCTGTACGGCTGCTTTACCGAAGAGTACGTGCAGGCGATGCGCGCGCTGTGCGAGAGCGCACAGCTTATCACGCCCAACCGCACGGAGGCGGCGCTTCTCGCGGGCTGCGGGATGGACGCACCGATAGAAACGCTTCTTAAAGCGCTCACGGTGGAAAATGTCATCATCACCGGCGTCCACCGCGGGGAGGAGATCGGCTACTGCGCGCGGCTGAACGGGCAGTATATGGAAATTTTCAAGCCCTGCCTTCCGCAGACGCTGCATGGCACGGGTGATGTGTTCGTCTCCGCCCTGTGCGGCGAGCTGATGAACGGTAAAGGCATGCCGCAAGCCCTGAAAGACGCGGCGGAATTCTGCGACGACTGCGTGCAGAAAACGGCAAAACGCGGCGAGAGCCACTGGTACGGCCTCGCCTTTGAAGACAAATTGAAAGAGGGGAGAGGGCTATGAACAACATCCTTTCCGTTGAGAACCTGTGTCTGTGGTACGGGAGCCATCAGGCGCTCAAGGATATCAACATTGAAATTCCCGAAAAAAGCATTACGGCGCTCATCGGCCCGAGCGGCTGCGGCAAGTCGACGTTTTTAAAGACGCTCGACCGCATGAACGATTTGCTCCCCGATGTGAAGATCACGGGCAGCGTCCTCTATAAGGGCGAGGACATTTTTGACGCGTCCGTCGATGTGAGCGAGCTTAGGCGTCAGGTGGGTATGGTGTTCCAGAAGCCGAACCCCTTCCCGATGAGCATTTACGACAACATTGCCTACGGTCCGCGCACGCACGGCGTGAAGAACAAGGCAAAGCTCGATGAGATCGTTGAAAAATCCCTGCGCGGCGCGGCGATTTGGGACGAGGTCAAGAACCGCCTGAAGAAAAATGCGCTCGGTCTCTCCGGCGGCCAGCAGCAGCGCCTTTGCATCGCCCGCGCGCTCGCGGTCGAGCCCGAGGTGTTGCTGATGGACGAGCCGACAAGTGCGCTCGACCCCATTTCGACGTCGAAGATCGAAGAGCTCGCGATGGAGCTCAAGGAGAAGTACACCATCGTCATCGTCACGCACAATATGCAGCAGGCGGTGCGTATTTCCGACCACACGGCATTCTTCCTGCTCGGCGAGCTCGTAGAGTACGGCGAGACGGAGAAGCTCTTCTCCCAGCCGCAGGACAAGCGGACAGAAGATTACATCACGGGGAGGTTCGGTTAAATGAGAAGCCGGTTTGATGAACAGCTTGCGCTTTTGAACCGCGAGCTCATTGAGATGGGCGCGCTGTGCGAGGAGGTCATCGCCCTTTCGGCACAGGCGTTGACGGAGGGCAACGCGGAGCTGGCCGCGCGCGTCGCACCGCTCGATCAGGAGATCGACCGCAAGGAGCGCGAGATCGAGTCGCTGTGCCTAAAGCTTCTTTTGCAGCAGCAGCCCGTGGCAAAGGACCTGCGCCAGATCTCGGCGGCGCTCAAGATGATCACGGACATGGAGCGCATCGGCGACCAGGCCGAGGATATTGCCGAGATCATCACGTTCCTCGGCGGGCGCGGTGCGGAAAACAGTAATCTCCTGCGCGAGATGGCGCGCTCGACCATCAAGATGGTGACCGAGAGCGTGGACGCCTATGTCAAGCACGACACGGCGCTTGCCGATCAGGTCATCGCTGAGGACGACACCGTGGACGACTATTTCGCGCGCGTGAAGAAGGACCTCATCAAGCGCATCGCGCAGGACCCTGATGATGGTGAATTCGCACTCGACCTGCTGATGATCGCCAAGTATTTTGAGCGCATCGGCGACCATGCGACGAACATCGCCGAATGGGTCATTTTCTCTGTGACAGGAGAGCATAAGGAGGGGTAAAGTATGATCTGGTGCGTGGAAGACGATGCCAGTATCCGCGATATCGAGGTATATGCCCTGCAATCGACCGGCTTTGAGGCCAAGGGCTTTGAAGACGGTACCTCGTTCTGGGAGGCGCTGCGCACGGGAAGACCCGAGCTTGTCGTGCTCGATGTGATGCTCCCCGGCATCGACGGGATGGAGCTGCTGCGCCGCATGCGTGCGGACGCGGCGCTTTCCGATATCCCTGTCGTCATGGCGACGGCCAAGGGCGCGGAATACGACAAGATCCGCGGTCTCGACCTCGGTGCAGACTACTATCTGACAAAGCCGTTCGGCGTGATGGAGCTCGTCTCCTGCGTCAAGGCGGTGCTGCGCCGCTGTGGCACAAAGAGCGCATCCCAGTTCCGCTGCGGCGGTCTGGTGCTCGACGAAGAGAGCCACACCGTCACGGCGGATGGAGAGAGCGTCGCGCTGACATACAAGGAATTCGAACTGCTGCGCCTGTTCCTCTCGCATCCCGGCACGGCGTTTTCGCGCGACCAGCTCATGGCGGACGTGTGGGGCACGGACTACTGCGGCGAGACGCGCACGGTGGACATGCACATCCGCACGCTGCGGCAGAAGCTCGGCGCGTACGGCGAGAAGATCGAGACCGTGCGCGGTGTGGGCTACCGGATGGAGGGCAAGGCATGACAAAAAAGATCTTTCACTCCATCCTGCTTGTGGCGGGCACGGTGCTGCTGGCGAGCCTGCTCGTCATCATGGGCTGCCTGTACGAATACTTCGGGAGCGTCGAAAAAAAGCAGCTGCGCGACGAGCTGGAGCTTGCCGCCGTCGCCGTGAAGGAAAACGGGACGGAGTATCTCTCTCAGCTCTCCTCCGAGCGCTACCGCCTGACGTGGATCGAAAACGACGGTACGGTGCTCTACGACACCGTGACCGATGCCGAAAGCCTTGAAAATCACGCCGACCGCGTGGAGGTCAAGCAAGCGCTGGAATACGGCGAGGGCGAGAGCACGCGCTATTCCTCGACGCTGCTGCAAAAGACGATGTACTGCGCGGAAAGGCTCGCGGACGGGAGCGTGCTGCGCATTTCGATGAGCCGCGCGACGGCGGGTGTGCTGCTCGTCGGCATGGGGCAGCCCATTTTAGTGGTGCTGATCGTGGCGCTGATCCTGTCCTCTGTTTTAGCCAAGAGCCTGTCGCACCGCATCGTCCAGCCGCTCAACAAGCTGGACCTTGAGCATCCGCTTGAAAATGACGCCTATGAAGAGCTCGCCCCGCTGCTCGGGCGCATCAACCGCCAGCACTTGCAGATCGACGAGCAGATGGACGAACTTCAGCGCCAGCAGACGGAATTTTCGCAGATCACAAGCAGCATGCGCGAAGGGCTTGTGCTGCTCGATGAAAAAGAGCATGTGCTGAGTATCAACCCCGCGGCGGAAAAGCTCTTCGGCACGGACGAGAGCTGCGTCGGGCAGGACTTTTTGACCATCGACCGCAGCCACGACATGAGCCTTGCCATCGAGCGCGCCATGGACGAGGGGCACAGTGAGGCGCGCGTGGAGCGCGGCGGCCGTATCTGGCAGTTTGACGTCAGCCGCATCGGCGCAAGCGGCGCGGCGGTCGGCGCTGTGTTGCTGGCTTTCGACATCACCGAGCGCGAGACAGCGGAGCAGACGCGCCGTGAATTCACGGCGAACGTGTCGCACGAGCTCAAAACGCCGCTGCAAGGCATCATCGGCAGCGCGGAGCTGCTGGAAAACGGCATGGTGAAGCAGGAGGACGTCCCCCGCTTCGTCGGCCACATCCGGAAAGAAGCGCAGCGCCTTGTCACGCTGATCGGCGACATCATCCGCCTGTCCCAGCTCGACGAGGGCGACGAAATGCCGCGCGAGACGGTCGACCTGCTCACGCTTTCGCAGGAGGCGGCGGACGATCTCAAGACCGCGGCGGCGGAGAAGCACATCGCGATTGCCGTCGAGGGCGGGAGCGAGACCATCGGAGGCGTACGGCGGCTTTTGTACGAGGTCATCTATAACCTCTGCGACAACGCCATCAAGTACAACGTCGAGGGTGGCAGCGTGACCATGAGCGTCGGTGAACGGGACGGCAAGGCGTTCGTCTCCGTGGCCGATACGGGCATCGGCATCGCGCCGGAGCACCAGAGCCGCATCTTCGAGCGCTTCTACCGTGTGGACAAGAGCCACTCGAAGGCAAGCGGCGGCACGGGCCTCGGCCTTTCCATCGTCAAGCACGCCGTGCAGTACCATCACGGTACAGTCGAGCTTCATAGCGAAGAGGGCAAGGGCACGACGATCTGCATCCTGCTGCCGAAGGAGTAAGTGAATAGTAAGAGAGCCGCAGGCACAGCCTGCGGCTCTCTTGTTAGTTTGTCGATTCTCAATAATTCTCCGCGTGGACTTCGAAGTAGCTCTGGGGGTGGTTGCAGGTGGGGCAGACGTCGGGGGCCTTGGTGCCGACGACGATGTGGCCGCAGTTGCGGCACTCCCAGACCTTGACCTCGCTCTTTTCAAAGACCTTGGCGGTCTCGACGTTGCGCAGCAGCGCGCGGTAGCGCTCTTCGTGATGGCGCTCGATCTCGCCGACGAGGCGGAACTTCTGCGCCAGCTCGGGAAAGCCCTCTTCCTCTGCGGTCTTGGCGAAAGAATCATACATGTCGGTCCACTCGTAGTTTTCGCCCTCAGCGGCGGAGAGCAGATTGTCGGCGGTGGAGCCGATGCCCTGAAGCTCTTTGAACCACATCTTGGCGTGCTCCTTTTCGTTGTCCGCGGTCTTCTGGAAGAGCGCGGCGATCTGCTCATAGCCCTCTTTCTTGGCCGTGGAGGCGAAGAAGGTGTACTTGTTGCGCGCCTCGGATTCGCCCGAGAAGGCGGTGCGCAGGTTCTGCTCGGTTTTGGTGCCGGAATACTTGTTGGTCTTCATGGTGAAATTCTCCTTTTTCTCTCAAAATTTAATGCTCTTCCTGCGCTTTGCGGCAGGCGGGGCAGAGATAGTGAATGCGAAGGTCGTAGGACTGGATGCGCGCGCCGAGCGCGGCTTCGATGTTGTGCGTCAGGTCGGTGAACTTGAAGTCTGCGAGCGCGCCGCAGCGGGTGCAGATCAGGTGATCGTGGCGCGTGGTGTTGTCGTAGCGGTCGGGCGCGCCGGGCTGCGACAGGCGGATGAGTTTGCCGTCCGCTACAAGCGCGTTGAGGTTGTTATACACCGTAGCTTGCGCGATTTTGGAATTTTCCTGCTTCATTTGCAGAAAAATCTGCTCGGCGGTCGGGTGCTCGGTGGAGCACAGGACGAGATCGAGAATCTGCTGGGCGTACTTGGTCATGCGTTTCTCCTAAATAAGAATTAGAATAATTCTTATTTTAGCGATAAAAATAGAGTTGTCAAGCAAAAAAACAAAAATAGTTTGCGTCATGCGCGCACGCGCTGCGGCATACCCTTTATGGAAAAGGGGGAATGAGATGGACCAGACGATAGCATTCCTGGGCGGCGACGCACGCATGCGCCTGCTTGCCCAGATGATGGCTGCGGAGGGATACGACGTCTGCTCGTGGGAGCTGACCGGTGCGCCAAATAAACGGGCGCTGTGCGACGCACTGAAAGCAGACATCATCGTCCTGCCGCTGCCGGCGGAGAAAAACGGCTATTTGAGCGGCACAGAGCTCACGATGGAGAGCCTGCTGCGCTCGCTGCGGCGCGAGCACCGCATTTTCGCGGGCAATGTGGGAAACGACGCGTCAACGCTTGCGCAGTCGTTGGGGCTTACGATCACGGACTACTTTGCCTCGGAAGAGCTGAGCGTGCGCAACGCGATCCCGACGGCGGAGGGGGCCATCGAGGCGGCGATGAAGCACACGAGCGTCACACTGCACGGCACGCCATGCCTCGTGCTCGGCTTTGGCCGCATCGGAAAGGTGCTCGCGCACGATCTGAGCGCGCTGGGAGCGAAGGTCAGCGTCAGCGCGCGCAAGCGGTCGGACCTTGCGTGGATCGACGCGTTCGGCTACGCGCCGCTGCACACGAACCGCCTCTCCGGCACGCTGGGGGAATTCCGCGTGGTGTTCAACACCGTGCCGCATCAGGTATTGGACGAAGCGCTCCTTGCCGAACTGCCGCCGGACTGCCTGCTCATCGAGCTTGCGAGCGCGAGCGGCTTTGACATGGACGCGGTCGAAACGCTGCGCCTTTCGTATCTCAAGGCAGGGGGACTGCCCGGGCGCGTCGCGCCGGAGACGGCGGCGCGGGCCATCAAAAAGACGTTATGTCGACTCATCAAGGAGGAAGCATGAAGATCGGATTTGCCTTTTGCGGCTCGTTCTGCAACCATCCCGAGCTGCTGAAACTCTACGAGGACATCGCGCGCGAGCATGAGATCGTCCCGATTTTGTCGGAAAACGCAGCGAAGTATTCCACGCGCTTCGGCACGGCGGAGGACTTCGTCACCCGCGTGGAGGCGCTGGCGGGGCGGAAGGCCGTGCGCAATATCGTCGAAGCCGAGCCCCTCGGCCCGCAGGGGGCGATGGAAGTGCTCGTCATCGCGCCCTGCACGGGAAACACGCTTGCCAAGCTCGCCCACGGCATCACGGACGGCGCGGTGACGATGGCGGCGAAGGGGCACCTGCGCAACGGTAAGCCCGTTGTGCTTGCCATTGCGACGAATGACGGCTTATCCGCGAGCGCGCCGAACATCGCGGCGCTGCTGAACCGCAAGAACTACTATTTTGTCCCCTTCGGGCAGGACAACGCCGAGGCGAAGCCCACGTCGCTGATCGCGGACTTCCGCAAAATTATCCCGACGGCCGAAGCGGCGCTGGAGGGAAGACAAATTCAGCCGATTTTGCTGTGAAACGAAAAAAGGCAGGAATTTCCTGCCTTTTTTGCGATGTAACAATAAACTTGCGCGCGATTTTTGTCAATGCTCGCTGAACTTGCTTGAAAAATCCCCCTCGCTTCTTTATACTTTGCATAGAGAGAAGAGAGGAGGGAGCGCGAATGGACGAAAACCTGCGCGAGACAACAGAGCTTCCGGGGAGCGGAGGGACTGCGCCGAACGAAGAGAATGAGCCCGAGACGAAGAGCATCCGCTTTGTGCCCAGCGCCTATGACCCGCGCGGCATCGAGCAGTGGCTTTCCGAGCGCGCGGCGGAGGGGAAGCTCCTGCTCCGCTACGACGATTTTGTGATCGGCGAGCCGCGCGACTGCCGCTATCACCTGGAACCCGCCGCGGACGATGACGACCCCGACGAAAGCCTGCGCGAAAAGCGCGCCCGCCTGGGCTGGGAGTACGTCTGCCGGACGAAGGACGGCATTTTCTACATCTGGCGCGGCGAAAAGACCGCGCACGTCCCCACGCCGAAGGACTGTACGGATTCCTACGGCTACCGAAGACTGTGTAAAAAGCTGCGCCGCAGCTATTTCCTGCCGATGTTCTTCCTGGTGGTGGACATCTGGCTCGTCTATTTCCTTTTTAGTGTCTTGAGTCTCCCGGTGATGTCGTTCCTCACGATGGAAAAGAGCGAGGTCATTCAGTTTGTGTCCATTATCTTAGGCAGTATCCTCGGTATCCTGAGCGAGGCAAAGGAGAGAAACGAGATGTGGACGCTCAAGCGCGCGATGGAGGCGTGCGAGCGCGTGGAGAAGATGCCGCGCAACCGCTGGGCGAAAGCGAACCGCGCGCTTACGATCATTGCCGGTGTATTGGCGCTCACGCTGATTTTCTGGCGAGTGAACGATACGGCCTACGGCGACAGCTATGACGAGCCGCCGCTGCCGTATATCGGGACCGAGATGCTCGGCGGCGAAAGGGGATCGGACTGGTATGGTGTGCGCGATCTCTCGACGCCGCTCGGCGGGCACGTGTACTCTGTCGGCGAAACGCCGTATGCGGGAACGATCGACACTTGGATGCAGTACAGCACGGAGCTTGACTTCTACGCCCCGCGTATCTCCGCACTGGCAAAGCCCTTGACACATGAGCTGCGGGACTATTTTATGGAAGACGGTGCGCAGACGCTTTCCATCGACGGCTTTGACGAAGCGTACTACGCAGAATTTATCAAACCAAATACCCGGCTTCCAAATGAACCGGACGAAGTCCACCAGTTTCTTATCCTGCGCCGCGGGGGAGAGGTGCTTTACTTCCGCACCGAGGCGCCCGACAGCCTGCGCGAGCATCTGGACGAATTTGCAGACATCTTTAATCAGTACAGCGAATTAGCATAAAAAGAAGTGCGTTCCTAACGGGAACGCACTTCTTTTTTGCTATCTTGTCACTGCTCTAACTTTTTGAGCTCGTCGAGCTGGCCCTCCAGCGTGGTGAACGCCTCGGGCAGCTGTGCGACGGCAGCGTCCGCGCGCTTGAGCTCGTTCGACACGCTCTCACACGTTGCGCCGAGCGTCGAGAGCACCTGCTCGCAGTGCCCTCTGCATGCCGCGATCATTGCCTGCAAACGCTCCCGCGTGGCGGCGTCGAGCGCGTCGGCGCGCTCACGGGCGGAGAGCTCAATGTCGGCGATGTGCGCCTTGACGCGGCCGTATTCCTCGACCTGCGGGCGGAGCTCGTCAAGCTCGCTTAAAAGGCGCTTGCGCTCCTGCTCGGCGGCGGAAAGGCGTTCGGCGTGCTGCGCTTCCAGCTCGGCGATGCGCTGCTCGGCAGCCTCCTCTTTGGCTTTCAGCTGGAGGTCGCAGTCGGCCTTGGCGCTCGCGAGCTTCTGCGCACCCTCTTCGATCTGCGCGCGCAGCTCGGAGATCGTCTCCTGCGCGGCGGTCAGACCCTTTTTGAGCGCGTCCTGCGCGCTGGACGCGGTCGAATAGGACTCGGCAAACTTGTCGCGCTCACGCTCGGCGGCGGCGAGCTTGTCGCGCAGCTCTGCATTCTCGCGGCAGAGGCCGTCGCTCTCCTGCTCGAGCGCTTCGATCTGCTGCTTGCTCTCGAGCGAGGTTTTTTCGATATAACGGATGACGTCATCGCGGTTGAAGCCGCCGAAGACGGAGCTCTTGAAGGTATTTTCCATGTTTCTCCCACCTTTTCCTTTGTCAAAGTTATGGTAACACAAACCCGCCGCGATGACAAGGAAAAAAGCGCGACCTCTTAAGGCCGCGCTTTTACGGTTTTATCGGAGAGGGAAGGAAAAGCTCTTGCCCTTCTTGGTGAAAGTAAAGCTCTCCTGCTCTTCGCCGCCGGCTTTGGTGCAGCGCACGCGCTCGGCGCTCACGCTGCCGCTGATGTCGCCGCAGGTGACGCTGTCGCTTGCGCGGACGTTGCCCTTGACCTCGCCGCAGCGGACGCTGTCGCTTGCGGACACGTCGCCGCCGACATTGCCGCAGGTCACGCTGTCGCTCGCGCGGACATTGCCCTGCACGTCGCCGGTGCAGTGCACACTGTCGCCCGCCTGCACATTGCCGCCGACATTGCCGCAGGTCACGTCATCGCCCGCGGTCACGTCGCCGCCAACGTCGGTGCAGGTCACGCCGTCACCGGCTCTGACGCTGCCGGAGATCGTCGAATCGGTGCAGACGACGGAAAAATCGCTGTAAATATCCTGCGCCGTGCCGGAAAAGTGCAGCTCGACGGTTTTGCGGATCTCGTCGTATTTGTCGTGGCGGAACAGGCTCCCCTGTTTCGGTTGGAGCAGCCGGTGTCCCTGGAAGAGCACGGCGTGGATGGCGTCGTCATCCTCCCACGGCAGTTTGACCGCGACGGACAAAATCTGGCTGTCCGCTTCCGCTTTTTGGGCGGTTTTTGCCATACTTTCGCGTCCAAAG
>OGHU01001535.1_pt1 | contig 13352 bp, 9 predicted proteins | sample 1571521 | NCBI WGS metagenome assembly OGHU01 (sample SAMEA2581963, study PRJEB24529) | metagenome | biome: Human gut stool | place: China | collected 2011 | reverse complement strand
CTCTTCTGAAAATCAGATAGTTATCGCAAGATTTCTATCTGATTTTTGTTTTTAGGCACTTCCGATTTGGCTATGGTTTAAAATTTTATTCATCCAGCTTCAATAATACCCGGCAGCATTATCTCTTGAAATTAAGAAAATATCTATCTTTGCCGCAAATTTAGCTGCAAACTACAATGAATGTGAACATTCCTTCCCGACAAAACATTTTCCGCGAAATGCGGGATTATCTAATGATTGCTTTAGGCATGGTTATGTACGGTATAGGGTGGACAGTTTTCCTGCTTCCCAACGACATTACCACAGGTGGAGTACCGGGTATTGCCTCACTGGTATATTTCGCAACGGGATTACCGGTACAATATGTTTATTTCGGTATTAATTTTATATTGCTACTGCTCGCTATCCGCATTTTAGGATGGAAATTCAGCATTAAGACAATCTTTGCCGTCTTTACCTTGACCTCCTTTCTGTCCATCATTCAACAACTGACAGCCAATGTCCAACTGCTGCACGACCAGCCTTTCATGGCATGTGTCATCGGCGCATCTTTTTGCGGAGGCGGTATCGGCATCGCTTTCTCTTCCAATGGAAGTACGGGCGGAACAGATATTATCGCCGCTATCATCAATAAATATAGAGACATCACATTGGGGCGGGTAATGCTGATTTGCGATCTCATCATTATCTCCTCCAGCTATTTTGTACTGAAAGACTGGGAGAAAGTAGTATACGGCTACGTCACCCTGTACATTTGCAGTTTCGTATTGGATCAGGTAGTGAACAGCGCACGCCAGTCCGTACAGTTCTTCATCATCAGCGAAAAGTATGAAGAGATAGCCAAACATATCAATGTATATCCCCACCGGGGCGCCACAGTTATCAACGCTTCCGGATTCTACACCGGCAAGGAGATCAAAATGCTGTTTGTCCTTGCCAAGAAACGCGAGTCGACCATCATCTTCCGGTTGATAAAAGACATAGACCCGAATGCTTTTGTATCACAGAGTCAAGTGATCGGAGTATATGGAGAAGGATTTGACAAGATAAAAGTGAAATAAGACACCAGTCGGCAAGCGCTTATTCAGCAAGAACGAATTTTCCTTCTTTCCAAACATAACTTACAGGGCGGCGGAGAAACGGTTTTAGTTTTTCTGCCGCTTCTTTTTCCATATAGTCAGGAGTAGTGAAAGTAAAGGTCAGTGTGGCATCCTTACTCGAAAGATCGGCTTTCATCAAAAGCATATCAGCCTGAAGGCGGGCATCTTGATACCGATATACATCTGCCGTATCAGAAGCGGGTGCAATGAAGTTGTCCATATCGGGCACTGATGGCAGATAAGATGTAGATGGCAATTCTTTCCAGTCGGTAGTATAGAAATTAATATGACTGTCACAAACAGGGGCGCACACAGTGGAGACAGTACAGATGAGCCGGGTGCTATCATTCACTGCCAGAAGTTTCATTTGCCAGGAACTCCGGGGTGTTACCTGCACACAGATATAGTCGGAAGTAAGCTCCGTCATTTCCGATTTGCCGCCAAAGCGATTCGTGACTTCCGCTTTCATCTTACTCTCCAGAAAGTCGATGAAGTCTGCACGATTCACCGCTGTAAGCAGCGGACTCAAAGAGTCGGGCATATTAGTAAAACAAGTCTTTGCCAGTTGCGCTGACAAGGAACCGACTCCCATACATACTACAAACAAAAAAACTACCAACTTCTTCACCATGTCATTTCACTATTTTGCCAATATAAATTCCTTATTTCCTGATACACGCTTTACAAACAAAAGCACAACTCACGCAAAAAATACGCATCCACATCATCAAAGCCATTCAAACTTTCACAGTCCACATCCAACACGCCCCATACTTCCCCACCTGTCCGAAGAAGCGGAACCACAATCTCCGAACGCGACAAAGAGCTACACGCAATATGCCCCGGAAAAGCATCCACATCCGGTACAACCAATGTTTCAGCTCTTTCCCATGCTTTTCCGCATACGCCCCGTCCTTTCTTTATCCGCGTACAAGCCACCGGACCTTGAAAAGGAGCAAGTACCAACTCCTCACCTTTTACCAGATAAAATCCTACCCAGAAGAAACCGAAAGTCTCCTTCAGCGCTGCTGCAACGTTAGCAAGATTGGCAATAAGGTCATTCTCATCTGCAATCAAACACTTAATTTGCGGAAGCAACGTACGATACTTTTCTTCCTTGCTGCCATTACTGATACACAGGTCTTCTGCCATAGTTCATCTGATAAAGTCTTATTTGCTCCCCAAATATAGGAAGAACATTCCAATCAACACCAAAATAAGATCCACCGCCTTGCTTTTTAAATTCTTTTCACGGAAGAACAGAGCCCCAAACAAGAACGAGACAACCACGCTACCGCGCCGCACCATAGAGACGATAGATATCATGGAATCCTCATAACTCAAAGCGTAGAAGTACACAAAGTCTGCCGCACAAAGAAAGACTGATATACCGATGATAGTCCAGTCCCAACGGAACGGAGTACTCTCTTTTCTCTTGGGATACCACAGCAACAGGATAATGGGGCACATAATAAATACCTGATATATATTGTACCACGACTGCACCACCATAGGCGGCAATTGCTTCATCAGATACTTATCGTACAGCCCACTGACAGCACCTGTCACAGCCGCCAGCACAATAAAAAGGATCCATTTATTATGTTTAAAGTCGATGCCTTCTTTCTTACCGGAACGGCTCAACATAAAAAAGGACAGCACCGCCAGCATCACACCTATCCATTGGTAAAGATTCAGCCGCTCACCAAATACGAGCATGGCTCCCACAAGCACCATTACGGGACGCGTCGCATTGATCGGCCCCACAATGGTAAGCGGCAGATGCTTCATCCCGAAATATCCGAATATCCACGAGGACAGCACAATGAAAGACTTGATGATAACAAACTTATGCACATCCCACCCCACAACAGGAACATCGAACATCGTACCGCTTAATACCGCAGGAGTAAAAGCCGATATGAGAATAAACGGAAGGAATATCAAACTGGAGAACACCGTATTCAGAAACAAGACCGGAAGTACGGCATTATCTTTAAGTGCCTGTTTCTTGAAGGCATCATAAAATCCCAGCAATGCTGCCGAGAGAAAGGCTAATAATAACCACATTGATTTTAATTATGAGTTATGAATTATGAATTGGTTACACTACAAGAAGAGGAAGAGGAAAAGTAATCACTTATCACTAACCGCTAATGAAAGCTTCTTCGGGATAGGTAACATCAACCAAGAACAACGCATTACCGGGCACAGAAGTTCCAGCCCGGCACCGGTCTTTCTGCTCAATGATACGGCGGAAACCTTCGACAGTGAGTTTACCCCGGCCTACCTCAAGCAACGTACCTACCACCGCACGCACCATATTCCGCAGGAAACGGTCTGCCTGAATGGTAAACACCCAAGTCACTTCATCCACCTGTGTCCAAGCTGCATGCATTATTTTACAATTGTTAGTCTTGACATCAGTATGCAGCTTACTGAAACTGGTGAAGTCCGTATATTCAAACAAAGTCTGTGCAGCCTCATTCATCCGTTCAAAATCGGGAGTTTGAAACAGACGGCAACGATACTGACGATCGAAAGGCATCTTAGCGGTAGTGACATAATATTTATACATGCGTGCCGTAGCATCAAAACGCGCATGAGCATCGGGACGCACAGCCCGCAGACGGTAAACGGAAATGTCCGGCGGAAGCAAGCGATTCAGCTTGTCCGCCATGAAATCCACATCCAGCGGAGCATCACTATCAAAATGAGCCACCATTAAGGAAGCATGCACTCCGGCATCGGTGCGTCCTGCACCCACAACTTCCACTTCACGCCGCAACAAGGTGGAGAGCGCCTTCATTAAACATTCCTGCACACTCGCGCCGTTAGGCTGGATTTGCCAGCCATGATAGGCTGTACCGTCGTAAGCTAAATAAATAAAATATCGTTGCACGTTTCTTTTTACTACCTGAATTTGCCTGCAAAGGTACAAAAAGAGAGGAAAAAAGCAGCAAACTCTTCCGATAGTTCTGGCAGATTGCACTATCTTTGCAGAGGTTATCACCACAAATCACGCAGATACACACAGATTCAGAATTAATTATGTATAGAAAAAGCCGTTTTATCTCTCTGTTTTTAGTAGCAAGTATAGCAATAACCTGCTGTCTGGCAGGATGTAAAAAGAAAGACATGTCCCTCAAGCTGAACGAACCCCGCAACATACGGGGTGTCATCAGTTACAAACGTTCTTTCGGCGATTTGAATGAAAAGCACCTGAAAGTTGCGCAGGCCATTGGTATCCGTCCGTTAGCATCACGCGAAGAGGCGGAAAAGCTGAAAGAGAAATTACAACATATCGCAACGAACGACTTATATGCGGTTGATTCATTGACGCACTCCATTCCATACCTTATTCCGGGAGCAGCTGCCTTGCTTGACACAATAGGGTACAACTTCCTTGACTCACTGACCGCCAAAGGCCTGAACCCGAACAAGATTACAGTTACCTCCGTACTTCGCACCAAAGACGACGTGAAACGCCTGCGCCGCCGCAACGGCAATGCATCCGAAAACTCCGCACACTTCTACGGCACCACATTCGATGTCAGCTGGAAACGCTTCCAAAAGGTAGAGGATGAAGACGGGCGCCCGTTACAGGATGTGAGTTCGGACACACTGAAACTGGTATTGTCCGAAGTGTTACGCGATTTGAAGAAGGCAGACAAATGCTACATCAAGTATGAACTGAAGCAGGGCTGCTTTCACATCACTACAAGGATGTGACTTTCACCGCAGAGGAACACAGAGCCATCATTCTTCTTCCAACATACGCCATGCCAACGGCAAGCAGTCGACGATGTCCCCCGCCGTCATCCCCATTGCTCCATGTTTCTTGCGGGCAATATCTCCTGCCAAGCCATGCACATAAGCCGCCAGACGTGCGGCTGTTTCCGTAGCATACCCCTGTGCCAGCAGAGCCAGAACAACACCTGTAAGCACATCACCGCTACCACCCGTTGCCATGCCCGGATTTCCGGTGGAGTTGAACCAGCACTTGCCCTCCGGCGTGATGACAGCGGAATAAGCGCCTTTCAGTATAATATGCACACCTGCACTTTGAGCCAGTTCACAAGCTTTCGTCAGACGTTCGTATGAGTTTTGGCATTTCCCTACCAACCGTTCCAATTCTTTGGGATGCGGAGTAAGAATACTCCCTTTGGGAAGCCTGCCGATGTAACTGCGATGTTCTCCCAGCAGGTTCAGCGCGTCGGCATCCACCACCATCGGCGTCTGGCAAGATTCGATTTGTTCCAATAAAGCAGCCTCGGTATCTCCCGCCTTACCCAATCCGGGACCGATGCCTACCGCCTGATAATCATCCGTATCGGTGGCGCAGGAAAAACGCACGTCGTTTATGTCAATCTCCGTCATGGCTTCCGGTACGGAAGTCTGCACTATAAAATTATTGCAGAAAGGAATATGGACAGTCAGCAACCCTATGCCGGAACGCAGACAGGCGCGTGCCGCAAGCACCGAGGCTCCCGCCATTCCTTGCGAACCGGCTATCAGCAAGGCCCGGCCGAAGTTTCCCTTGTGCGCAAACTTGCTGCGTACTTTCAGCATCGGAGGCATATCCCCATGTTCCGCCAATACAAAATCTGTCTCTTTCTCATTGATAGCCTCCTCGCTCAAGCCGATATCCAGCAGTTGCCATTCACCCACGAACTGTTCGTTCTCGGCAAAAAGGAAAGCCAACTTAGGCAGTTGCAAGCTTAACGTCAAGTCGGCACGAATGATATTGGCTTGAATGTTATAGGTATTATCCTCTCCCATCAGTCCGGAAGGAACATCGAGAGCAACCACCGTCGCCGGAGATGAATTGATATACTTCACTACCGCAGCAAAGCCGCCGCTCAAAGGCTTGTTCAATCCGCTGCCAAACAATCCGTCAAGCACGACATGCCTTGCCGTCAGCTCCGGTGGAACAAACTGTGTGGTTATCTCATGAAAGTCTATTCCGGAAAGTTCCGTCAGGCGCTTCTTATTTGTTTCGCAATCCGGAGACAGACTTCCTTTCGTATTAAAAAGATATACTTCTACACGATACCCCTGCTGCGCCAGCAGACGCGAAACAGCAAGGGCATCTCCACCATTGTTTCCGGGTCCGGCAAACACTGTGAAAGGAGTTTCCGTATTCCAACGTTCGGATATTGTTTTCGCCAATGCCTGCGAGGCGCGTTCCATCAGGTCTATGGAAGCAACAGGCTCGTTCTCTATCGTATAGGCATCCAGTTCTTTTATTTGAATGGTAGGAAATATTTTTATCATCGCAGCTTATTCATTTAAGTTACGAGCAAAGGTACAAAAAATAATGATTAGTAAGGAAGAAATCATATCCGGCGAATAATCACTATCTGTTAAAATTAGGTTCTCTTTCAAAGAATAACTACTTTTGCAGCCAAAACAGCTATAAAGACAAAGACTATAAACACATAATCAATGAGTACATCCAAACATCCCAAGGGGCTTTATCTGATCTTCGCCACCAGCACCGCCGAACGTTTCAGCTATTATGGCATGCGCGCCATTTTCATCCTATTCCTAACGCAGGCATTGCTGTTCGACAAGGAACACGCCGCCTCCATTTACGGCAGTTACACCGGCCTGGTCTACCTCACCCCGCTTATCGGCGGATACATTGCCGACAAATATTGGGGCATCCGCCGTTCTGTGTTTTGGGGAGCCATAATGATGGCGGTGGGACAGTTTCTGATGTTCTTCAGCGCATCCATGTTGGATGCCGTCCAACTGTCGCACTGGCTGATGTACGGCGGCCTTACCTTTCTTATATTAGGGAACGGATGTTTCAAGCCGACAGTGTCCTCCCTCGTGGGGCAACTGTATGAATCGGGAGACAGACGGCTGGACTCGGCTTACACCATATTCTATATGGGCGTCAATGTAGGCTCTTTCCTCGCCCCGCTGATTTGCGGCTACTTTGGCGAGACCGGCAACCCGAACGATTTCAAATGGGGATTCCTTATCGCCGCAATCGTCACCGTTTTTACGGTCATACTCTTTGAAACACAGAAGAACAAATACCTCATCGGCCCCGACGGCAAGCAACTCGGCATCATCCCCGACGCAAAGAAGGAACAGCCCCGGTCCGCCTCAAACACCGGACATCCGGTGGTGGACAGCAGCAAGAAAAGGCGTAATTATCTTCTATTAGGAGCGTTGACGATAGCGCTTGCCATCTTCTTCCATCAATGTTTCGGCAATGACTGGATCAGCATCGGCATCTTCACCGCTTGCATCATCTTTCCCGTCAGCATCCTGCTCGAAGGCTCACTCACGAAGATTGAGCGCGACCGCATCTTCGTCATCTATATCATTGCCTTTTTCGTCATCTTCTTTTGGGCAGCCTACGAACAGGCAGGTGCCTCACTGACGCTTTTCGCTTCCGAACAAACCGACCGCGTCATCCTCGGTTGGGAAATGCCCGCTTCCTGGATACAATCATTCAATCCTTTCTTCGTAGTGATACTGGCAGCTATCATGCCGGGAGTATGGGGATTCCTCAACAAACGGGGTATGGAGCCTGCCTCTCCCACCAAACAGGCTGTCGGACTGTTGCTGCTGTCTTTAGGCTATCTCGTCATCTGCTTCGGAGTGAAAGATGCGCAACCCGGCGTTAAAGTAAGCCTCATCTGGCTGACAGGACTTTACTTCATCCATACAATGGGTGAGATAGCACTTTCTCCCATCGGATTGTCCATGGTGAACAAGCTCACTCCTATCCGCTTTGCCTCGCTAATGATGGGTATATGGTATCTTTCCACCGCCACAGCCAATAAGTTTGCAGGCACATTGAGCGGCCTTTATCCCGAAGCCGGAAAGGTGAAAACATTGCTTGGCTACCGCATAGAAACAATGTACGACTTCTTCATGGTATTTGTCGTAATGTCCGCCACCGCATCACTTATCCTCTTCCTGCTCTCAAAGAAATTGCAGAAGATGATGCATGGAGTGGAATAAATTCACTATTTTTAATTTACATTCTGAGGAACATATTTAAAAAAATATTTCTCTTTTTTTCGTAATTATATACCTTAAATAAAACATAACAAAGATAAGTATTATCTCTGAAAAAATCAATTAGAGACGGTTCTAGATATTCCCTTGCAAATCATCAAGCATTATGAGAGGTTTCAGGAAAACAGACTCATGTTTCCCAACCTGAACTACTGATCTGTCTGCAAGCCGTTGGAGCAGATGATAAAGGAGTGTAGAATTACCAAAAACATCTCATTCTACCTTACGACCGAGTAAATCAACAAGGACCTGACGACTTTCGGTGACAATCTTAACTAGTTGTTTCATAAAGTTCCAATAGCGATGTGATGGAAAGAACGATCAAACCATCAAAAAAAGCAGCTGTGTGAGCATTCCAAACAGTAATATATTGTAATATAGCTTTTCTCGTCTTTTTTTAATTCGTTTTGAAAAGAAATGCGTACAACATACCTTTGTACTCAATGATCAAGAGCTTTTTAGCATCCTTTCTGTTTTCAAAACAATATTACCTGTGTTGATTCATATACTCTTTCGGTGACATCCCATATTTCTCGCGGAAAGAACTGGAAAAATGAGATAAGTTGGTATATCCCGTAGCATAAGCAATCTCCGAAATAGTGAACTTTTGGTCTTGCACCAATAAAGTAGCGGCCTGCTGTAAACGAATATTCTTAATAAAGTCGCGGGTGGAAAGATTCGTCAACTCCCTCAATTTACGATTTACATGTACACGACTTAATCCAACCTCGGAAGCAAGCATCTCAACGTTCAATGCAGGGTCGTCCAAATGCTCATTCACCACTTTCATAATCTTACACATCAATATCTCATCACTGGACTTCATGGTAATTTTCTCCATTTTATCCTCTTGTTGTTGCGCTCCGCTGAATTTGTTACGCAATAGTCTGCGATTGGCTATCAGATTGGCAATAGTTTTTTTCAATAATTCCATATTGAAAGGTTTCACCATATAAGCATCGGCACCGGTCTCCATACCTTCCAAAGTATCTTCCGGTTTGGACTTGGCCGTTAATAATATTACAGGGACATGATTTATATTAGTGTTCTGCTTTATTTTACGGCACAAAGTCAATCCGTCCATTTCAGGCATCATAACATCCGAAATAACCAAATCAGGAGCATCACGCAAAATCAAATCATACGCTTCCTTACCGTTATTGCAGGTTTCGACCTTGTACTCATCCGATAGTTCTGATTTCAAGTAGGCTTTGATTTCAATTTCATCTTCCACTACTAAAACCCGTAAACGTGTTTTTGCCTTGATACCTGTTTTAGTTTCTTTCTCCTCGTCCAATAGCTCTTCTTCCAATTTTATCAAAACAGGGTTATCAACAGTGCGACACATTACAGTGTCGGTTTCTACGTTTTCTAGTTCGTCGGTACGCAAATGTGCCGAACCCAACGGTATGCGTATAATAAACCGGCTACCGGGCACATCTTCCCTATTTTCAACAAAAATCATACCATGATGTAGTTGTACCAATGAACGTGACAGATGTAAACCTATCCCTGTACCAAAGTTGGATTTCGTTACATCATTGTCTATCTGATAAAAGCGTTCGAAGATACGTTCTATCTTATCGCTGTCGATGCCGATGCCACTGTCTGTCACTACAATCTCAAAATATTCACGCAATGCGTCCCGACGTGCAATATCCCGGCCTGTTGTTAAACTAACCTGCACCTCACCTCCTTCCGGAGTATATTTAAAGGCATTGGACAAAATATTCATCAGCACTTTATCGAAATTATTAAGGTCTATCCACACTTTCAATTGAGGCATCTCATGCTCAAAAATGAAACGGATATTCTTTTTACGCGCCAAGTACTCAAATGTCTGCATCAAGTCACCAATGAAACCTACCATATCCGTTTCACGAAATTTCATAAACATCTGTCCTTTATCCAATTTACGGATATCCATTAACTGATTTATCAAACGCAGAATACGTTGTGCATTGCGATAAATCATCAAGTACGTTTTATGCAGTTCATTATCTTTTTTTTCAGCCAGCAGTCTCTCTAACGGATTGATGATAAGCGTCATCGGCGTACGTATTTCATGGGATATATTGATAAAGAATTGCAACTTCGCTTCATTCAACTGTTCGGCATGTTCCCGTTTCATGATTTCGCGACGATAGCGTAGGCGTGACAACATATAATTAACAATACCCAACGTCAAGATTCCAAATAAAGTGACATAAATTGAAAATGCCCACCATGTCTGATACCAAGGAGGAGTAATCAGAATTTTTATTGTACGTATTTCCGAATAAGTTCCATGGTTAAGTGCACGCACCTGAAATGTATATTCACCGGGAGGAAGATTATTATAAGTCACACTATTCACACCCGGTTTGGTACTAAACCACTGAGAACTTAATTCATTTATCTTATATTCATAAGATATCTGCTCCGGATTATTATATTGCAATGTAGAAAACATAAGACTAAACGTATTATCATAGTAAGATAACCGGAAGAAGTTCGCATCTTGCACTGATGCATTAATTACAGGTTTTCCATCTGAAAGCGTACTCTTATGTACCGGATTATTGAATATATAGAAATCCGTGATATAAACCTCTACCTCTGTCATCATCATTTCTATATTTTCCGGTACAAAACAGGTAACACCATTGACACCGCCAAAATACATCTTACCATCCTTATTCTTATAAAAAGCACCATGGGTAAATTCGTTACCCTGCAAGCCATCCCCCGAATAATAATTGATAAAACGTTCCTCTTTTACTTCGTATTTACTAATTCCATAATAGGTACTAATCCACATATTATGTTTCGAATCCTCACTCAACCCGCAAATCACATCATTAGGCAATCCGTCCTCTGTTGTAAATCTCCGTAATGTTTCCGTTTTCTTATTAAAATAATAGAGACCTGCAGCCGTACCCGCCCAAATATTTCCATTAAAATCTTCCTGTATCACATAACCCACATAGCCAGAAACGATAGTGTTCGTTTCTTTATAGTTCACGAAGCTCTCCGTCTGTGGATTAAAACAACTTATTCCTTTATAATGTCCCAACCATATGATGCCCTCACTATCACAGAAGATATAATTTATCCAGTTATTAGCAAGTTCATCACGTCCCAGGCTTCCACCCTCGTTATCCGGAGACACAAAATGCTTCAAATTTCCCGTTAATAGATTATATTGATAGAAGCCGGAGCCTAGCGTAGCAATATACAAATTTTTATTTTTATCCTCAGTGATTGAATAAATCTTCTCATTGGCAATAGGTAAGGAGTATTCACATTGACCAGTATTTCGATCCATTTTGGCAATTCCCCGAGTGTAAGAGCCTAACCAAAAATTATTTTCAGAATCTTCATACATGCACATAATCGTATTGGCAACTGAATGAGGAGAATTTGTTGGTTTAAAATGCCTTAAACGCCTACCTTCTGTATTTAATTCAAAAAGGCCTTCATTATCTGTTCCAACCCATAAATGACGGTTACTGTCCTGATAAACCGACATAACACATCCTGACCCTATAGAATTATAATAGATAGACTTATCCCCATAATATTCAAACGAATTATCTTGTTTAGGAGTTAAAAGAACTCCCTTTTGGTATAATCCTAACCAAAGGTTACTATCCCTGTCTTCCAAAACTGCATGGATTTTACCTTCTGACAAATCTATTGGAGAAGAATTGATAATATAGTCCTCTAATTGTCGTTTTACTATATTATAGAATTTTAATCCTTGCCCGTCAGTACCAACCAAAAGTTGTCCATCAACTAAATTCATACAATAAACAGATAAGGTGCCATTTCCCACATAAGGTACCGGACTAAGGATCTCCTCTTTTCTGTTATAACAAAAGACTCCTTGTTTTTGTGTTCCAATAAACAAATTACCTTGTTTATCTTCTTGAATAGCAGTCACATCGTTTCTATTAAGTTCCGAATATTTGAACACACGCACTTCTTTGGTTGCAGGCGAATAATAAACCAACCCGTTATCGTGAGTACCTATCCAAATATTATTATAAGAATCTTCATAAAAACAAGATTGAAAACTATAATTAGCCTTCTGCAATATGTCATCCATAGAAACAGCTTGTGTTCTTTGTTTATCCAGCCGGAACATTCCTTGCCCGGAAGTCGTCATCCATACTTCTCCATTACGCAACTCCTGTATTTGTGTAACATGTGGAAAAACCCGTTTACCACCACGCAACATTGGAATCTCTAAAAAAGTATCTGTTTCCCGATCATACCACATTAAGCCATCAATACAACCTACCAATAAATTCTGCTGATTATCTTCATATAACGAACGCACATAGTTGTTCCTTAAAGAAGTCGAATCATTTGGCACATAGCAATAATTAGTAAAACGCAGACCGTCAAACTTATTTAGTCCATACTTGGTTGCTATCCATATAAAACCTTGACTATCTTGAAAGAGCTGAGTGACTAAGCTACTAGACAGTCCTCTATCCGTTGTATAAACTCTTCCCATTTGCGCACTAACATATTGGCTCATACAGCACAAATACAATACAAGTATCTTCCAAAGGTATGTTTTCATAGTTCTTCTTTTTTATAGATACAAAAGTTGAGCAAAGATAAACAAAAAGATTTTCCATCTAATATATAGATACTTTTTTTGCAAAATAAGAAAATATTTAAGCCACATGAGCAAAATTTATTTTGAGTTCAGTTCCAAGAGCAACCAAAGCTTGGTTAGTTGCGTAAAGTAAGATGCTTGTGTAACAATAATCCCCAAATCTGAATGGAAAAAGAAAAGATACAATCCCCGTTTCTGTCATATAAAGTCCCCGCATGAGCTTGCATCTGTGAATACTTACAATTTAAGAACCACAAATTTATTTTTGTGGATACGGAACGAAAGCCATCCCCTAATAGCAAACGCTGTTAATCCGTCAGTTGTATAACTTTGATTTTTGCGATAATTATGTATCTTTGATATATTGATAGAAAATTGATATAAAACAACTTTCAACATCTGCATAATAATATCCTAAGAGTTTTTTCCGCCAATGTTTCCTATTCAAAAAAGAATGTAACGCAAATGCAAGTTTGTGTTGTTAGAATAAAAATATATGTATCGTATATTATTTATAAATACTAATAACATTGCTACTTTTGTAAAAGCTAGAAAAATATTTAATGTTGCCGTTGTAGATTTAAGAAAAGAATTAT
>OGHU01001530.1_pt1 | contig 13374 bp, 9 predicted proteins | sample 1571521 | NCBI WGS metagenome assembly OGHU01 (sample SAMEA2581963, study PRJEB24529) | metagenome | biome: Human gut stool | place: China | collected 2011 | reverse complement strand
GCTTTACCCATTTGTCAAACAGGGAAGTAGCAATGTCATATTCACGGCAGATATCGCATCTGCGTTTGCCGGAACGATATAGTTCCACCAGTTGCTGTTTGAATTCATCGGTATATTTACGAGGTTTTCTTCGTTGTTTTGGTTCGGTCATAATGAGTGCTCCTTTGTGTATTTATTATAGATTATATGACCTTAAAAAATCTGTCCAGTTAATTGTAGCCTATCCACTAAGAGGCAGTCTTGAAATAGAAATGTCAAACTTAAAGGGACTGGCGAAGCTCACCAGAAAAGGTGATTTACAGAGAAAGATTGACGAAAAGACGGATTATATCAACCGATTAAAGGTAGGACTCTCAAACATGGTTCGTAATAGCGGTTTTGAAAACATGAACGAGTTCCTGCTGACATTCAGAGAATGCAGGAATGCTTATACGGATTATCAGAGACAATACGAAAGCTGGAAGAATGCCTGCAGAAAACCGGATACACCTACGCATAAGGATGAAAAACTGTCGGATAAACTTGCAAGACTACAAAGGGAAGCCGCTGAAAACCAGAACAGTATCAGCAGGCAGACAAAGAACAGAGGGGCAAGATAATATGCCCTTTGTTTTATATTCTTTTGACGGAATTACGATAGAATATTGGAACTTAGCATGATATAATAATAGAAAATTTTTAGGAAGAGGTGAGAACGATATGAAAATTATCCGAGATAACTACTCAGTACAGTTGATGTAAACTGTTGGCAGATTGTGCTGAGGTTAAAAGAAACTTGCCAGTAGTCGTTGACTGTACTGTCCTAATGCTTGAAATACAATCTATAAAGGAGTACAGTTATGCGTTATATAAAAGAAATATTAAAGAAAAACAGAATATGGGTATTAGTCTACATTGGGCTAGGTATATTTAATGCATTTATGGCTAATTACAAGGCTGACTATTTCCAAAAGGTCATTGATGGATTGGCTGATAGAACACTTGCATTTGCAGGAGTTGCAACATATGGTTTTATTTTGCTGGTAAATTATTGTATGAATTATTTGGATAATTATCCTGAAAAGAAATTGGAACATGGTATTTATCTGGATTTTAAGCTTTTGTCCTTTAGAAAAATAAGTACAATTGATTATACAGAATACCAGAAAATAGGTACAGGCAAACTTGTTCAAAGGATTGAGAATGGTTCAACAGCAGGAAGAAATGTATTATTCAATTTCTGGTTGCGTTTGATTCGTGACTTACTTCCTACCATTGGTTTTAGTATATACTTTATTTGGAAAATAGATGAAAAAGTCACTTATGTACTGTTTGTAGGCTATGCGTTTATTTTTATAATAACCAACATTCTATTAAAGTTTCTTTACAAAATAAAAGAAAAGATTTTGAATAGTGAAGAACTATTAAATCACTATTTGGTCAGAGGCTATATGGAAATGTTGGTATTTCGTATGAGTAAACAGTTCCCGAGTGAAATAAAGAAGACTTGTAATGCAAAAGAGGATATTGTTTCATCAAAAGTAAAAATGAATATGATTCATGAAGCATTCTTCACAATATTTGCACTACTTGTGGCAATGTTAGATATTGGTATTCTTTTTTATGCATGGAAAACGAAAAACCTTACAGTAGGTTCTGTGGTTGCACTAATTGCACTGATTGAAAATGCTTATACACCAATTGCCATTTTTAATGTACTTTATGTCCAATATAAATTGGACAAGGCGTCGTATAAGAGATTTGAGAAATTTTTAGGCTTAAAAGACGATGTTCAATTAAGAAACGGTAACGCAATAAATACAAATGTTGGAAAAATTGCAATAAGAAATTTATCATTCCAATATGAGGAACGAAAAATTATTGATGGCTTGAGCCTGTCAATACAAAAGGGAGAAAAAATAGCTTTTGTAGGAGAAAGTGGTTCCGGAAAATCGACCTTGATTAAGATTTTATTAGGGTTGCTAAAATATAATCAGGGAGAAGTTCGCTTAGGAGACATGGAGTTAAAAGAAATTTGTCTTAATAATCTGTATGATAGAGTTAGTTATCTATCACAGGATGCCCCTGTTTTTGACGGAACAATAAAAGAAAATCTGGTATTTGAGAAACAAGTGTCAGAAGAACAAATGCTAGGGGCATTGAGTGAAGTGCAACTATCTCATTTAGTTGAAAATCTTGCGGAAGGTTTAAATACTGAAATTGGTGAGAAAGGTACTTGTTTATCGGGTGGAGAAAAACAAAGACTTGCATTAGCTCGCTTGTGGTTTGAAGACCCCGAACTTGTCATTTTGGATGAAGCAACATCTGCAATGGATAATTTAACAGAAGAAAATGTAATGAAATCAGTTATGCAAAAAATGAAAGATAAAACTGTCATTGCCATTGCACATAGATTAAATTCCATTGCAGGTTTTGACAGAATTATTCTCTTTAAAGAGGGGAGGATTGTTGGACAAGGTACTTTTGAAGAACTACTACATACAGATTCTTATTTTATGGACTTGTATAATGCGAATGTGAAATAATTGTTTTTTTAGGTCGAAACTTGTAAAAATACAAAGGGGCTGTTGCTCTTGCACTTTTTTAATTGTTAGAGTAGCAGTCCCTTAGTGTAAGTTTCATGTATGTTTACCTAAGACAGATTCAGGTATACGCACTATTCCCATGACAAATGAAGTAAAATCGGCTTTTCAGAGACAGAGACAGATTAATTTTATGATGGGAATTGACAGAAATATTACAGTGGAAGGATATGACGGATTTATATTTACGGCAAAGACTGGAAGACCATTACAGCCGTCAGCAGTTAACAATATTTTGTATAATATTGTAAAAGCATATAATAAGGATGAATTGAAGAAAGCGAAAAAAGAACACCGTAAGGCAGAACTGCTTCCAAAGTTTTCAGCTCATGTTTTAAGACACACAGCCTGTACAAGAATGGCTGAAAAGGGAATGGATATAAAGGTGCTTCAATATTTGATGGGACATTCTTCCATTGATATTACAATGCAGGTGTATAATCACATTACGGATATGTCGCGTGTTAAAAATGAAGTTGTGAAGATGGATGAAGCAGTAAACGCACGAAAAAAATAAAAATTGGTGTCAAACAGCAAAAATGACAGATTTTCAAAAAATTAAATGCCCGCAACCCCAGTAAAATCAAGGGTTGCAAAAATTAAATAAAAAAATTAGCACTCACCTCTTGACAGTGCTAATAACATGTGATATAACACAATTAAGCCTTGGGTGTTACATAACAAATAGAACAATAAAACAGCAATCATAAAAACAAAAATCCTGCATGAATCGAAGAAGAAAAAGGCTGGCAGGAATGGTTTCAAAGTGATTGTATACAATAGAGAATGAGAAAAAGGAGGCAGAAACTATGAACATTAACAAGTTTACACAGAAGTCCATTGAAGCGGTGAACCAGTGTGAAAAGATTGCTTACGATTATGGCAATCAGGAAATTGACCAGGAACATTTTCTTTACAGCTTAATGACAATAGACGATAGTCTGATTGCAAACCTGATTGAAAAAATGCAGATTAATAAAGAAGCATTTATTTCCAATATTGAAACACTGCTTTCACAAAAAACAAAAGTATCCGGCAACGTACAGCTTTACGTGAGCAATGACTTAAACAAAGTATTAATCAATGCCGAAGACGAGGCAAAGCGCATGGGAGATGCGTATGTATCTGTTGAACATCTGATGCTGGCAATGATTGCATCACCCAATAAGCAGATTAAGCAGCTCTTTAAGACCTACGGTATTACAAGAGATTCGTTCCTTTCCGTACTGGCAACGGTCCGTGGTAATCAGTCCGTAACAAGTGATAACCCGGAAGCAACGTATGACACACTGGCAAAATACGGACAGGATTTAGTTGAAAAGGCAAAGTCCGGCAAGTTAGACCCGGTTATTGGCAGGGATAATGAAATCCGTAATGTTATCCGGATTCTTTCAAGAAAAACAAAAAACAATCCGGTGCTGATTGGTGAACCGGGTGTCGGTAAAACAGCCGTTGTTGAAGGTCTGGCAGAACGGATTGTACGTGGCGATGTACCGGAGGGCTTAAAGGATAAGAAAATCTTTGCGCTGGATATGGGCGCACTGGTAGCCGGTGCGAAGTATCGTGGCGAATTTGAGGAACGTTTGAAAGCGGTGCTTGATGAAGTCAAGAAAAGTGAAGGGCAGATTATTCTGTTTATCGATGAAATTCATACAATTGTCGGCGCCGGTAAGACAGAAGGCTCTATGGATGCAGGCAATATGTTAAAGCCAATGCTTGCGCGTGGTGAACTCCACTGTATCGGTGCAACAACACTGGATGAACACCGTCAGTACATTGAAAAAGATGCGGCACTGGAAAGACGGTTCCAGCCGGTTATGGTTGATGAACCGACCGTTGAAGATACCATTTCTATCTTACGTGGTTTAAAAGACCGTTATGAAGTATATCACGGTGTAAAAATTACAGACGGCGCACTGGTATCTGCGGCAACCCTTTCAGACCGTTACATTTCCGACAGATTCCTGCCGGATAAAGCAATCGACCTTGTCGATGAAGCCTGCGCAATGATTAAGACCGAACTGGATTCTATGCCGGCTGAGCTTGATGAATTACAGCGTAAGGTCATGCAGTTAGAAATTGAAGAAGCTGCATTGAAGAAAGAAACCGACAACCTCAGTAAGGAACGGTTGGAAGCTTTACAAAAGGAATTATCGGAAATGCGTTCTGAATTTAAACAGCAGAAGGCAAAGTGGGACAATGAAAAGTCCAGTGTTGACCAGATTAGTAAGATTAAAGAAGAATTAGAACAGGTCAACCATGAGATTGACGAAGCCAAGAGAAATTACGATTTGGAAAAGGCTGCCCAGTTACAGTACGGCAGACTGCCAGAAGTCCAGAAACGTCTGGAAGAAGCCGAAAAGAAGGTGCAGAGCAGAAATCTGGATTTGGTACATGAGAGTGTCACCGAAGAAGAAATTGCAAAGATTATTTCCAGATGGACAGGAATCCCGGTTGCCAAGTTAAGCGAATCTGAACGTGAAAAGACCCTGAATCTGGACACACTCCTGCATAAGAGAGTTGTCGGACAGGACGAGGCTGTTACGAAAGTGACAGAGGCAATTATCCGTTCAAAGGCAGGCATTAAAGACCCGACCAAACCGATTGGCTCATTTCTGTTCTTAGGACCTACCGGTGTTGGTAAGACAGAGCTTGCAAAGACACTGGCAGAAAGCCTGTTTGATGATGAAAGCAATATTGTCCGTCTTGATATGTCAGAGTACATGGAGAAATATTCTGTTTCGAGATTAATCGGAGCGCCTCCGGGATATGTCGGATACGATGAAGGCGGTCAGCTGACTGAGGCAGTCAGAAGAAAACCGTATTCTGTTGTTCTTTTTGATGAAATTGAAAAGGCGCACCCGGATGTATTCAATGTATTGTTACAGGTACTTGATGACGGACGAATCACCGATTCGCAGGGCAGAACGGTAGACTTTAAGAATACAATTATTATTATGACAAGTAATATCGGCTCAACCTATCTGCTGGACGGTATTGATGAAAACGGCGGCATTAAGCAGGAAACAGAAGAATTCGTTATGAACGATTTGCGCGGACATTTCAGACCGGAATTTTTAAACCGTCTGGACGAGATTATTCTGTTCAAGCCGCTCACAAAAGACAATATCGGCAATATCATTCATCTGCTGATTGCAGACGTCAACAGACGTCTGGCAGACAAGGAATTGCAGGTACGTCTGACAGATGCGGCAGAAAGCTATATTACAGAACACGGCTTTGACCCGATGTACGGCGCAAGACCGTTAAAGCGTTACGTTCAAAAGACGGTAGAAACACTGGCGGCAAAGTTAATCTTAAAGGGTGACATCAATACGGGTGATGACATTGTGATTGATGTTGTAAACGGTGAACTTACGGCAAGAGCCGAGGGCAGAAAAGCCATCGAAGAAAAATAAAACAGCAGTAAAGAGCATAAGATTATAAAAAGCAAAGAAAAGGCGGGTGGTACTGTTATATTTCAGTGCCACCCGCTTTTTACGTGCGCCAAACATCAGATAAACTGATTGCGTGTAGTATCGTATTCGTAATCAATTCCTTTTAAAGTCTGTATGATTTCCGTTTCATCTACCATAAAGGCTTTGCAGAATTCTGAAAGATTCGGATAAAAGTCGCGAAGCTGTGTATTTGTAAATGAAAGCAGCATAACGGGATCTTTTGGTAACTGAGCCATAGTCATACAATCTCCTTTTGATACAAAACTGCTTTGAAAGCAGTCTGTGAATTTCTGTTGCCTAGCATACCGCAAAAATCAATCATTTTCAAGATAAATATTCACTTGTCTTTTGACTTTGTGGTATACTGACGGTAAATAGGCGAATAGATAAATGTGAATGGAGAGCGATATGATTATTTTAAAAGCGGAAGGCACACTTGCGGCAGTCTTTCATAAAACAATAAAAGTCATGGAACAGAATGTAGAGTGGAATGAAACATTTGCAATTAATAATAACACGCTGATTCTGCCCGGTACATTAAAATCGTTGTTTTTCAGTTTTGATAATAAAAAAGTGCTTGGAAATGTCATAGAAGAACCCATTAAAGAAGAACCACGGTTAATGCTTGGAAATGCCCTGCTTGAAAATACCATTAATTTAGTTCTTTACATATTTGGTAAGTGGGGAAAAATTAAAGGGCTAACCGTTGAAAAGGATTACAGACAGTTAGAACAACAGATGAATGACATCCTGCGGGAAGTAGAAGTACAGGCATCCTTAGATGCCACGCAGTGCCGTTTCTATCATGAGGGAATACGCATTACCTATGAAGAAGTGATTGAGCGGATTTTAGAATACATGAAGCCGGATTATCTAAATGAGGAGGAAGAAGAACAAGACGATACGGAGATTCACGATGTTTCCGACTGGGAGAAAAAGTATCAGCTCGGATTGTGGCATAAAATTGTCTGGAAATCCTACGAAACCGGTATTAGCAAAAAGAAGTTATCCGCCAAAGAGCGGGCAGCAGGGCGAATTGGAAATGACTTTTACATCACGGGCTATCAGTGCCCGGAATGTAAAAAGCCAATGTACATGGTGGTTTATCCGAAAAATAAAGAGTTTCATATCGACACGGACGAGGGCAGGGTTATTCTTGCAAGGGCATATACCTGTATGGACTGTCATCGTTTTTATACGCCAAAGCCCTACAAACTGCTGATGGAAGGCAGTATTTATATGATGGATTTTGAGGACGATAACACGGCGTATGAGGATTATCAGGAACTGCTTGGCGCAGACGGACAGCGTATATCTAACAGCCGGTTTAACCGTTATGAGAGCAGTGCGCCACAGTCCGATTTTGAAAATGAAGCGGATGACCGTCTGGAAGAACTCTATAACAATATGCCTGAAATGTCTGTAGAAGAAATTTTTGATATTGCCGACATGCTGGATTCGGAATTCTATCCGCAGTCCCGGCGGGAAGCAATTGAAGAACAGGTAGACAAAGCGGCGGCAGATAAAGTCATGGACCGTAACGTTCCGCCGAAAAACTGGCAGAAGCACCGGGAAAAAGTGCAGAAAGAAAAACAAAAGAACGAAAAGGCACAAAAGGAAAAAGAGCGGTCAGAATCTGCGCAGGGACGGTCTGATGAGAAAGAACCGTCAGTAGGATACAGTACGCAGAATCCGCAGGAACAGTGGGATAGCGGACAAGTCAAAGACAGGACATTTACGGACAGTCAGACTGCGCCGCAAGACGGAACGAACCGACCGGGCAGAGCAGCAGACGATTACGTGGCATCACAGAACGAAGGTGCGCAGTCCAAAGCTACAGCCGGTCAGTCTACAGTCACCGCCGGTACCCGGACACAAAAACAGGGCACACTTGTACAGCCACAGACCGGCGGGGCAGACGCACCACAGTCACGCAGAACTTCCGAAGAAGAAATTGCGGCTTCCCAGAAGGAAGTGTTATCTATCGCACTGGCAGCAAAAAACAAAAGCTATGCAGAATTAAAAAAAGCCTATCATACGGTTCTTGAGAAAGACTGTCCGCAGTCGGTCAAAGATAGTGTGACAGAAAATGTCAAAGACTGGATGCAGAAGCGCGGTGAGAAAGAACTGCAGGTGCTGGCAGAGCATTTTCCACAGCAGTATCAGAAGAAAGTCTATCAGCAGTTTCGTCAAAAATTTGAGGAATATAACGATATTGATAATACAAAATATATGAAGCAGCTTGAGGAAAAGCGTGATATGGCAGAGCAGAGCGCGTTGAAAGCATTTGTCAACCAGCAGAAAATCCGCCCGGGGGATAGAAAAAAGCTGCTGTCACTGACAGAAGCTATCCGCCCTATGGATTATGAGGAAAAAAATAAGCAAATTATCATAGATCAGTTAAACGACCGTGTAAAAGACATTGATAAAAAAGCAATCGAACAAATCTGCCCGGACATTTTTGAAATGTCCTTCGATGAGGGAAAAGAAGCCTATCAGCGGATTGCGACAGGAGATTTCCTTCCGGAGTTAAAGACGGATATATTAGGCAGAATCCGTAAGCGGCTGGAAGCCATGAAAAAGGATGAATGTAGAAATCTTGTCAACAAAATGCTTCGTGATACCGGCATATCGGAACAGCCTGTAGAGGGCGTATATCCGTATGATATCCGCCGCATGAGCAATGAAGCCTGTGAAGATATCGATGCCATTATTGCAAATAATGCACTCAATACCTATGCGGGCGGAGAAGCATTTGAGTATCCGCTTCTGATATTTGATTCAACAAAAGGTGAAAACGGTAAAAAAGGCTTTGTGCTGACACCGGATCATGTCTACTACAACGGCAGTATGATGGCGGGAACGGTAAAGGTGCGCAATATCAAGGAATTTTACGCAGAGAGCGGATTGTTCCACAAGGGCATTTATATCCGTACCATGAATAACGGAGAAATGAAAATTACCGGAAACTACAAGGCAGATAAAGAAAAAATGGAACATTTTCTTGCTAAATTAAACCGCTTTATCCAGTATTTGCAGGAAAAGCCGGAGTCCCGCAGCGTGGAATACCTTGCCGAAGAAAAGCATCCGGTAAAATGCTGTTACCGCTGCGGTTATGTCTATGAGGGCGGCAATATCTGCCCGAAATGCGGCAGCCGCAATAATGACTAGAAAGGATATATAAATGTCAGTAAAAATATATACAATGACCCACAAAAAATTCGATGTGCCAAACGACCCGATGTATGTGCCGTTACAGGTTGGTGCAGAGGGCAAAGAACCGCTTGGCTATGTAAGTGATAACACCGGAGAAAATATTTCTGCCCTGAATTGTTATTACAGCGAATTGACCGGGGTATACTGGATATGGAAAAACGATACTGAATCGGATATTGTCGGTGTCTGCCATTACAGACGGTATCTGTTAAATGAAAAAGGTGTGATGTTCCGTAAAGAGGAGATTGAAAAACTGCTTTCCGAATATGACTGTCTGACCAGCCGCCTGCTAACACTGGATTTTTCATATCATTACGGATTTTCCGACAATCACAATGTGCGGGATTTGGACGTGACAGGTGAAGTTATCCGTGAAAAATATCCGGAGGATTATCCACTGTTTGAAAAGCTTGTCCATGAAAACCACACGTATTTTGGCAATATCTGCGTGATGAAAAAGCCACTCTTTGATGCGTACTGTGCATGGCTGTTTGACATTTTTGCCGAGGTACGAAAACGGATTGACATTGATTCCTATGACAGCTATCATAAGCGGGTATTCGGGTTTATTTCGGAATTTCTGCTTTATGTGTGGGTGACAAAACACAAGCTGCGCGCATATGAGTGTATGGTGGGCATGATTGGCGAAAAGGCAGAAACAAAGGAAATGAAACAGCGGCTTGCAGATTATTTTGCTAAAAAAGACATTGTGGGTGCAAAGCAGTATTTTATGGAAATGTATACGAAACGACCGGACGTTTTAATGGAAGCATCGGACATTACGGGCGATTTGCGGATTTGTATGCAGATAATTGCAACCGCGGAACGGGAGCTTGCCACAACCGGCACAAGCATTTTGGACAGAAGCTGCACATTTGAAGATTATATGCACCTGTTTAAAACCTTAAATGGTATTGTGAGAAGATACTGTGCAGGCAGACAGACCACAAAGGATAAGGAAATGCTTGCAAAACTGCACTTATCGGAAGAAGCCGTATATGTTTCCGTGCTTGCGTTTTGCAGGGAAAAAGAAAAAACAGCAGAAATTCTAAATCAGATAAACATGGACATTTAGGATGTAATGTGCTAATTTTAAGATAGAAATGCGTAATACAGGCTGCGTATTGCGGCAGAAATGGAGGGAAGTATGTCAGTTCAGGATTATATGAGTGCATCTAAAATCGGAAAAAGAGCATATCATGCCTGTGTCAACAAAGGCAGGTATCCATATCTTCCGGTATTGGAAAATATTGTAGATGAATCAGACATTGAGGCAGAGGTCAGTCTGGGAATCGACCAGATTCCGCTGCGGCTGGTTGTGGGAACGTGTAATGCGGGACGGACCAATGCCTTTGCAGATAATTTTATGCCGATTCTGGATTGGGGAACGGAATTTTCAGCAAAATGGGCGAGCTTAAGTGACAGCCAGAAAAATGAAGGCATCCGTGACCCGATTAAGGTCTATGAGTATATGAACAAGTTTTATGTACTGGAAGGCAATAAAAGAGTCAGCGTTTTAAAGTATTTTAAGGCTGTGACAGTCAATGCCGAAGTAATCCGTAAAGTGCCGAAGTATTCAGAAGACCCGGATGTTAAGATTTATTATGAGTTTATGGAATTTTATAAATGTACGAAGCTTAATGACATTTATTTCAGCAACGTCGGCAGTTTTCCGACCCTGATGAAGCTGGTCGGCATCAAAAAGGGGGAAAACATGGATGAAGATGCGAAAAAGGATTTTGTATCCTGTTTTCTATCTTTTAAAAACGCATATGATGCCAGAGGAGGCGAACGGTTTGATTATCCGGCGGGCGATGCATTTTTACGCTTTATTCATATTCACGGTTATGAACATGTAAAGGATATGCTGCCGTCGGAAATGGCAAAAAATGTGGCAAAGACGTGGGCAGAGTTTGAACTGCTTTCTGAAAACAATGCCGTTGAGCTTCGTATGGATCCGACTTTAAACGAACCGAAAAAGAATATTTTAAGTTATCTGCTGCCAAAACCGGGAAATGGAAACAGAAAGCTAAAGGTCGGTTTCATTTACGAAAATACACCGCAGGATTCGGACTGGTGCTATACGCATGAGCTTGGCCGGCAGTATATTGACGATACATTTGGCGATCAGATTGAAACATTAAGCATTACGAATGTCAAACCGGATAAAGATGATGTGGCTGCCATTGAAATGATGGTTAAAAATAAGGCAGATTTAGTTTTTGTGACATCACCGTCCATGATTATGGCCTCTTTAAAAGAAGCGATTGCGCATCCGGAGGTCAAGATATTGAACTGTTCGCTGAACACGTCACACAAATATATCCGTACCTACTATGCGAGAATGTATGAAGCAAAGTTTTTGACGGGACTCATTGCAGGTGCGTTGACTGATAATGATAAAATCGGTTATGTAGCAGGGTATCCTGTGTACGGTGTGACGGCAAATATCAATGCTTTTGCGCTGGGGGCAAAATTTGTTAATCCACGGGCAAAGATTTATCTTGAATGGTCCTCTGTAAAGAATAGCAATCCGGCGGAAGCTTTTAAAAGAGAGGGTATCCGTTATGTATCGGATCAGGATATGATTACGCCGACCAGTACGGCACGCAGGTTTGGATTGTACAGCATAGATGATGAAACAACCCAGCATATCGCGATGCCGATGTGGCACTGGGGTGCATTTTATGAAAAAATGATTCAGAGTATTTTAAGCGGCTCATGGAACAGGGAGCAGGATGCGGATAATGTAAAAGCACTTAATTACTGGTGGGGACTGTCTGCAGATGTAGTTGACCTGATTATGTCAACGAAGCTTCCGGTAGAAACACAGCGGATGGTTACAACCTTTAAAGAGATGATTTCAAAAGATTTATTTGAACCTTTTGCGGACGAATTAAAAGATCAGAAAGGTAAGGTACGTAATCAGAAGGGCAGGAATCTGACACCGGAACAGATTATTACCATGGACTGGCTGCTGGATAATGTGATTGGTAAAATACCGGAACTGGAGGAACTTGAAGAAGGCTGTGAGCCGATTGTAAAGGCACAGGGCATTATTCACCACGGATTATAAATGTAGAAAGTAGGAAGGCGGCAAAAAGAAGCTGCCACAATGAGAAAATATGAAGATACTGATATTAGCAGATGTGGAGTCAAAATACTTATGGGATTATTTTGACAAAAGTAAATTAGAAGGCGTTGATTTAATCCTATCCTGCGGTGATTTAAATCCGCAGTATCTGTCTTTTCTGGCATCCTTTACGCAGTCACCGGTGCTTTACGTCAGAGGAAATCATGATGACTGCTATGAACAGACACCGCCGGAGGGCTGTATCTGCATTGAGGATAAGATTTATACGTATAAGGGACTGCGGATTATGGGACTTGGCGGTTCAATCCGTTATAAAAAAGGTATCAACCAGTATACACAACGGCAGATGCAGCATCGTGTCAGCCGTATGTGGCTCCAGTTAAAATGTAAAAAAGGCTTTGATATTTTGCTGACCCATTCGCCTGCTGCGGGCATTAATGACGGCTTTGACAGTGTACATCAGGGATTTACGGTATTTAACGAACTGCTTGACACGTATCACCCGGCTTATTTTATTCACGGTCACATACATAAGAATTATCAGGCAAATTTCGTGCGGGAGCAGCAGTACAACGAAACAACGATTATTAACGGATATGAACGTTATATTATTGATGTTTAATAACAAAATAAAGTAATTTTGCAAAAAGTGTTGCATTCTGTAAGTTACTGTGATAATATCCTTTCAGAACAAAAAGACAAATGTCCGCCGTACAAAGACAAAAGCGGAAATTTGTTCTTGAAAAAAGAAAAGGGAGAAAGAACATGAGTGAGAAGTTAAGAGTTGGTATCCTTGGCGGTACAGGTATGGTAGGACAGAGATTTATTACACTGCTTGAAAATCATCCTTGGTTTGAGGTTGTATTGGTTGCAGCGAGCGGTCGTTCCGCAGGAAAGCTTTACGAAGAAGCTGTAGACGGACGATGGAAGATGACAGCACCGATGCCTGAATTCGTTAAGAAGATGACTGTTTATGATATGGATAAGGATTTCGATGAAATCGTATCAAAGGTAGATTTCGTAT
>OGHU01001529.1_pt1 | contig 13379 bp, 9 predicted proteins | sample 1571521 | NCBI WGS metagenome assembly OGHU01 (sample SAMEA2581963, study PRJEB24529) | metagenome | biome: Human gut stool | place: China | collected 2011 | reverse complement strand
CTGTATGTTAGGTGCGGAGGAATTTGGATTTGCAACGGCTCCTCTTGTAACCATGGGCTGCGTTATGATGCGTGTATGTAATCTGGATACATGCCCAATGGGTATTGCAACCCAGAATCCGGAACTTCGCAAGCGTTTCAAGGGTAAACCGGAGTATGTGGTTAACTTCATGAGATTCATCGCAGAAGAGCTGCGTGAATATATGGCAAAACTGGGTGTACGTACAGTAGATGAGCTGGTAGGACGTACAGACCTGTTAAAGAGAAAAGATGATATTGAATACAGCCGTGCAAAAGAAGTGGATTTAAGCCGTATCCTGGATAACCCATATGAGGGCGTAAAGCTGGCTGGTTATAACGAAAAAGAGGTCTATGACTTTAAGTTAGATGAGACAGTAGACGAAAGCATTTTATTAAAGAAGTTAAAGAGCGCTTTAAATAATGGCCAGAAAAAGAGCATTCAGCTGGATGTAAGTAATGTAAACCGTACTTTAGGTACTATTTTCGGTTCTGAGATCACCAGAAAGTATCCGGATGGTCTGCCGGAAGACACCTTTACCATCAGCTGCAACGGCAGCGGCGGCCAGAGCTTTGGCGCATTTATCCCTAAGGGCCTGACTCTGGAACTGACCGGTGATTCCAATGACTATTTCGGAAAAGGCTTATCCGGCGGCAAGCTGATCGTATATCCGCCCCAGGGTGTGCAGTTTAAGGCAGAGGATAACATTATAATAGGAAACGTTGCACTTTATGGTGCTACCAGCGGCAAGGCATTTATCAACGGGATTGCCGGTGAACGTTTCTGTGTCCGCAACTCCGGAGCTACTGCAGTAGTAGAAGGAACAGGTGATCATGGCTGTGAATATATGACCGGCGGCTGCGTAGTAGTCCTTGGACCTACAGGAAAGAATTTTGCAGCTGGTATGAGCGGCGGTATTGCCTATGTATTAGATGAAGATAGAAGCTTTTACAAGCGTTTGAACAAGGAACTGGTTTCCTTTGAAGACGTCTCCAATAAATATGATGTATTAGAGCTGAAAGGCCTGATCCAGGAGCATGTGGCATACACCAACTCCGAAAAAGGAAAGCGTATCTTAGACCATTTCAGCGAGTATCTGCCTAAGTTTAAGAAAATCGTACCTCACGACTACCGCCGCATGATGAATGCCATTGTGCAGATGGAAGAAAAGGGCTTAAACAGTGAGCAGGCACAGATTGAAGCATTTTATGTAAACATCAGAGGTTAAGGAGGCGTCAAAAATGGGAAAGATTACAGGATTCTTAGATTATGAACGCAAAACTGGAAAGGCGCTTCCACCAAAGGAGCGCATTAAAAACTGGAATGAATTCCACATTCCATTAAGTGAAGAGGAACAGAAATTACAGGGTGCACGCTGCATGGACTGCGGCGTTCCCTTCTGCCAGTCCGGCGTGATGATGTGCGGCATGGTAAGCGGCTGTCCTTTAAATAACCTGATCCCGGAGTGGAATGACCTTGTATACACAGGAAACTGGCAGCAGGCATTTAACCGCTTGAAAAAGACCAACTGTTTTCCGGAGTTTACCTCCAGAGTATGCCCTGCACCCTGTGAAGCTGCATGTACCTGCGGTTTAAATGGCGATCCGGTATCTATTAAGGAAAATGAGCACGCTATTATTGAAAAGGCATACGAAGAAGGCTATGCAAAGGTAAAACCACCTACAGTGCGTACCGGTAAGAAAGTGGCTGTGATCGGTTCCGGACCTTCCGGACTGGCAGCAGCAGACCAGTTAAATAAAAGAGGACACAGCGTAACTGTATTTGAGCGCAGTGACCGTGTAGGTGGCCTGTTAATGTATGGCATCCCAAATATGAAGCTGGAGAAATGGGTCATCGACCGTAAAGTCAATGTAATGAAGGAAGAAGGAGTTATCTTTATTACCAATGCAGATGTGGGAAGAAATTATAAGGCAGCCAAGATCCTTCGTGATTTTGACAGCATTATCCTGGCATGCGGCGCTTCTAATCCAAGAAATATTGATGTTCCTGGAAGAGATGCTGCTGGTATCTATTTTGCAGTGGATTATCTGAAGGCAAATACAAAGAGCCTTTTAGACTCCAATTTAGAGGATGGAAATTATATCTCTGCCAAAGACAAACATGTAATTGTCATCGGCGGCGGTGATACAGGAAATGACTGTGTGGGAACTTCCATCCGTCAGGGCTGCGCTTCTGTGACCCAGTTGGAGATGATGCCAAAGCCACCTGTAAAGAGAACTGAGAATAATACATGGCCGGAGTGGCCACGGATCCTAAAGACGGACTACGGTCAGGAGGAGGCCATCAGCGTATTTGGCTCTGATCCACGTATTTACCAGACTACTGTAAAGGAGTTTGTAAAAGACGGGGAAGGAAAGCTTTGCAAGGTGATCTTAGTCAGTCTTACACCGCAGAAAAATCCGGAAACAGGCCGTACCATGATGGTGCCGGTAGAAGGCAGTGAAAAAGAAGTGCCTGCAGATCTGGTACTGATCGCAGCCGGTTTCTTAGGATGCCAGGATTATGTGGCCGATGCTTTTGGAGTAGAGCGCAATGCAAGAACCAATGTAGCCACAGAAGCAGGAAGCTACAAGACCAATGTAGACAAAGTCTTTGTAGCCGGAGATATGCACAGAGGCCAGTCACTGGTTGTATGGGCGATCAGAGAGGGAAGAGAAGTAGCCGGTCAGGTAGACCGCAGTCTGATGGGATACACCAATCTGCATTAAATATGGAAAGAGTTCCGCCTGTTGGCGGATGTGTAACACCAATTCTGCAGCAGCACCCCGCCGTCAGGCGGGGTGTTTTGCGTTACCAATATGACAAAAATCCAAAATTTGTCTATTGCCATATCCGCCGCTCTAACGTATAATAAAAGTTCAGGTTCACACTTTGGACACAAAAGGAGCGGCAGGACATGGCGGCATTTACGAAACTTGTGATCATGAGGGTATTTGAAAATCTGTTGTCTGTGAAACCCTTAGAGAAGATAACGGTAAAAGACATTACAGACCAGTGCGGCATTTCACGTAATACCTTCTATTATCATTACCAGGACATTTATCAGGTTTTTAAGGCATATATAGATTATTCCCTGGAAGAAATATTCAAATTTCTTCAGCAGGAAAATGAAAAAGACCAGGATCATATTTGTGAAAAGGCAGTAGAATTCCTGGAAAACCACAGGACCATATTTGAAAATATTCTCCGTTCCGCAAAAAGTGAGGAAGTACACAAGATATTAGATGACGGTTCCAGCCGTTTTTTCCGTTATGTGATTGACCGAGTGGGAGAAGGTATTGATTCAGAGCCGGAAGACAGAGAGATGATCTGTGCTATGTGCCAGCATGCAGTTGGAGAAATTATGCATGAATGGTTAAGCAGGGAAAATGCAGATAAAAAGTCACTGTCAGATATCCTGATGCGGGCCAATTATCTTTTTGGCGGTGGATTGGAACGGGCTTTAGAGCGAAGCGCAAACCGCTTCCGTAATTGATAAAATGTATCAAAATAAATGATAATAAATTAACAAATTAGTACACTTAATAGCCGAATGTACAAAAACTGTGCATTCGGTTTTATTTTGTCTATTGCTCTTTAAACAAAAATCCATATAATGATTAATTGTGACTGAGAGAAGGCAAAATTTCCCCGGTCTCCTTTGGCACATGAAAGTGTGCATTTGGGACAGCAGCCTGGGGAAGAACAGGAGATGAAGCAGGATGCCAACACAAAAGTTCATAAATCTTACGGAAAGTAAGAAGCAGACGATCCTCACAGCCATGTGCAGGGAGTTTATGAATATCCCTTATTCAGAGATCCGCATCAGCAATCTGATCCAGAAAGCGGGTATATCCAGAGCCAGCTTTTATCTGTATTTTGAAGATAAAGAAGATCTGTTAGGTTGTATTGCAGAGTCCTGGGTAGATGTGATATTACGCAAACTGACAGAAGCGTTTAGAGTGTCAGACGGAAGCTATTATGAAAGCATGAAGCTTTGGATGAGTCAGGCACTGGAAAATGACATTTCCAGAGAAGTATGGAAAGTCTATAAACGGGTCATGGAAGAAGAGGATTTCACAAGGAAAAGCAAGATGGGGGCTTTACAGTTTAAGGCAAGTCCCAAGTGGCGTCAGGTCATAGAAGAATGTTATGGTCATATGGACCAGAGCAGATATCCGGGACTGACACCGGAAAAACTGGCATATGCTGTTGATATGGGACTGCTGGCTATGGTCCAGCTTTCCATGCGCTATGTAGAGCACTATGCTCCTTTGGCAGAGTTAAAGGAGGCTGCATGGCACCAGCTGACAATATTAGACAAAGGGATCAGAGAGTGATCCGAAAGTTTGAGAAAAAGAAAGGAAGGCACAGGAAAATGAAAAAAAATGTAAAAAGACTCATCGCGGGAGCGGTAGTTCTTTTGGTAGCAGCGGGTATTGTTGTCCGTATTGCCGGTGGCAACAAAAAAGAAGAAGAATATGAAACCCGTCCAACCGTAGCTGTTGAAAATCCAAAAACAGGAGATATCACTCTGTATACCGATCTGACCGGTACGATTGAACCAATCTCCAAGGCAGTTGTACAGCCAAAGATCGGCGGAGAACTTCTGGAGGTAAACTTCCAGGCTGGTGATCAGGTAGAAGCTGGTCAGGTGCTTTGTAAGATCGACTCTGACGCACTGACTGCTTTACAGCTTCAGATGCAGTCCGCTTCTGTAGCAGCAGACAATGCAGCAAGAGAACTGGCACGTATCCAGCCTCTGTATGCATCTGGCTATATTTCACAGCAGCAGTTTGATCAGGCACAGTCTTCTGCAACCAGCGCCCAGCTGGCATACGAGTCTGCAAAGAACCAGTATGACCTGCAGGTAGAATACACTACAGTAACAGCACCGATCAGTGGTGTGATCGAGTCCAGAAATGTAGAACCACATGATCATATTGGAACAGACACCAAGATCTGCGTAATCTCCGGTGGTGACCAGCTTCAGGTTAAATTTGGTGTTACAGAAAAGATCCTTCGCAATATGAAGGTAAATGATCCGGTCCAGGTTGAAAAGAACGGTACTGATTACGAAGGTAATGTAACAGAAATCGGCAGTATGGTAAACTCCGCAACCGGCCTGTATGACGCAAAGGCATTTGTAAACAATGCAGAAAGCCTTACAAGCGGAACCAAAGTAAAACTGACTGTGGTTATGGATCAGGTAAAAGATGTACTGACCGTTCCTGTAGATGCTGTAAACTATGATAATGGAAAGGCATTTGTATACTGCTATGACAATGGCGCTGCAAAGAAGGTTATGATAGAAGCCGGTATTTATGATGCACAGACCATGGAGGTTAAGTCCGGACTGACTGCAGGCGACCAGGTCATCACAACCTGGAGCAATGAGCTGGTAGATGGACAGGAAGTTCTTATAGACAGTGACAATGGACAGAATGAAAATGCAGCCCAGGGAGAAAGCGCTGCAGAAAATGCTGGAGAAGAAACACAGAAAGCAGGTGAATAAAAGATGTTAAATCTGACAAAATTTGCGGTACGCAAGCCTGTGACCATTATCATGTGTTTGCTGACCATTGCATATTTTGGTATCCAGTCCCTGTTAGGGACCAAGGTAGAGCTGACTCCTGAGATGGAATTCCCTATGCTGGTTGTCAGCACTGTTTACGCAGGAGCAAGCCCTGATGATATCAAGGACCTGATCGCAACCAAACAAGAAGATGCGGTTTCGTCATTGGATGATGTTAAAAACGTTTATTCCTTCTCACAGGATAACGTAGCCATCGTTTTAGTTGAATATAATTACGGTACCAACATTGATACTGCATACATCAACTTAAAGAAAGCGATCGACGGTATTAAGAGTGACCTGCCTGATGACGCAAATGAGCCAAATATCATGGAAATGGATATGAACTCCCAGCCTGTTATCACACTGGCTGTAGGTGGTCAGGTAGACGGAAACCTTTATACATATGTAGAAAACAATATCAAGCCGGAACTGGAAAAATTAGGTTCTGTTGGTGAAGTTTCTCTGGCAGGTGGCCAGAAAGAATATATCAGCATCAAGCTGGATCCTGAAAAAGTAGCGCAGTATGGCCTTAGCATGTCACGTATTGCACAGTTTGTAGGTGCTGCAGACTTTACCATTCCTGCAGGTGATGTAAACGTAGGAAAGCAGAATCTGTCTGTCAGCGTCGGAAATGATTTTGACAACACAGAAGCACTGAAAAATGTAGCGATCCCGCTGGCAAATGGAGATGTGATCCATCTTTCTGATGTGGCAACTGTTTCCAATGCTTTGGAAGATGCAGATTCTATTGGCCGTTATAATGGTCAGGACATTGTATCTGTATCCATTAAAAAACAGCAGAGTTCTACTGCTATTGATGTATCAAAAGATGTTTTAAAGCAGGTAAGTGTACTGGAAAAGACTTATCCGGGACTTACATTTACCGTGGTCAATGATTCCAGTGATATGATCACCGAATCAATTACCAACGTATTCCAGACTATGATCATGGCGGTCATTTTGTCTATGATCATTCTGTGGCTGTTCTACGGAGATATACGTGCCTCTGTTATTGTAGGTACTTCTATCCCTATTTCAATCATGCTGACCCTGATTGCCATGTCGCTTATGGGATTTTCCTTAAACGTAATCTCACTGACATCCCTGGTACTTGGTGTAGGTATGATGGTAGATAACTCCATCAACGTATTGGATGGCTGTTTCCGTGCAAAAGAACATAGAAACTTTTTTGATGCGGCTATTGAAGGAAGCCGTATTATGATCACTTCCATTGTAGGTGGTACAGCCACTACCTGCGTTGTATTTATCCCGCTGGCAATGCTTTCCGGTCTGTCCGGTCAAATGTTTAAGCAGTTAGGTTTCACGATCGTATTCAGTTTGATCGCGTCCTTATTCTCTGCGGTCACCATCGTACCGCTGTGTTATTATCAGTGGCATCCGGTAGAAAAGGAAAATGCACCTGTTGCCGGTTTTATACGTAAATGCCAGGAAATTTACCGTAATATCATGCCTGGTATTATCCCGAAGACAAAGACAGTTATCAGTGCCAGTATTTTACTGCTTGTATTTTCCTTCTTCTTAGCTTCCAGACTGGATGTAAAGCTGATGGTTTCTACAGATGAAGGTATTGTAGATGTAACTGTTAAAACAAAACCGGGTCTTTCTGTTGCTGCTGTTAATGACACAGTGTCCCAGATTGAAAATATGGTGGCAAATGACGAAGAAGTCGATCATTATCTGCTGACATACGGTTCCAGTGGTTTAAGTACCATGGGCGGCAGCAGCGTTACCTTAAGTGCTTACTTAAAGGATGACCGTAAAATGTCCACAGATGAAGTCATCGACAAATGGACCCGTGAAACAGAAAATTACAAAGATATTTCTGTAACAATGGAACAGGGAAGTACCACTTCTTCCTCCATGAGCAGTACCAATCAGATCGAAGTTGACTTACAGAGTACCGATTACGATGCTTTAAAGAAAGCTTCTGATGAACTGGTAGAAGAACTGCGTAAGAGAGAAGATGTAATGCAGGTACATTCTTCTATTGAAAATGCGGCACCTGTTATCAAGGTAAATGTAGATCCTGTTTTAGCACAGGCAGAAGGTCTTACACCTGCGTCCATCGGATCTCTGATCTACAGCAATTTAAGTGGTATCAAAGCAACCACTGTTCGTGTAAACGGTGAAGATACAGATGTAAGAGTAGAGTTTGCAGCAGATAAATATGACAGTATTGATAAGCTTCAGGGGATGATGATCACCACAGCAACAGGAACCACACTTCCTCTGGAAGATCTGGCAACTATCCATTACGAGGACAGCCCGCAGCAGATCCAGCGTAAGAATAAGCAGTATCAGGTATCTATTACGATGGAGCCACAGTCTGAGTATAAGAAAACAGCTGAAAAAGATGTGAAGGAATTTGTGCGTAACTGGAATATGCCAAATGAGGTAGAAATGGCGCCAAATGCCATGGATGAGAGCATGGGAAGCGAGATCGGTGCTTTAGGAGGCGCTCTTATAACCGGCGTTTTCCTGGTATTTGTTGTAATGGCTATCCAGTTTGAGTCACCTAAGTTCTCACTGATGATCATGACGACCATTCCATTCTCACTGATAGGATCCTTTGGACTTCTGTTCCTGGCAGACAGTCCCATCAGTATGGTATCTATGTTAGGTTTCCTGATGTTAGTTGGTACGGTAGTAAACAATGGTATTTTGTATGTAGATACGGTAAACCAGTTCCTTGCAGAAATGCCTCTGGATAAGGCGCTGGTAGAAGCTGGTGCTATCCGTATGAGACCTATTTTGATGACAACAGGAACAACCGTGATCTCCATGCTTCCTAACGCAGTTGCTTACGGTAAATCCGGTGCCATGATGCAGGGCCTTGCACTGGTAGATGTAGGTGGTCTGATCGCAGCAACGATCCTGACACTGATCCTTCTTCCAACTTATTACAGACTGGTCCACAATATGGGACGTAAGGCAGTTGGGGAAGATGTGCCTATGGTTTCTGATTAAAAATTAAGATAAGTAAGATAATAAGAGAGCAGGACTTTTGTGGTTTTGCTCTCTTTTGGCGTTGTTACAGTTCAGCCATGACATGGCGTTATGCTTTTTGTATAAACCTGATTGACGTTTTGCCTGAAAAATTGTATAATTGATAAAGAATTTGGAAATTTTCAGACGGGAGAATACAAATGATCGCATTAAAGGCCGAAGATGTAAAGTCCTTTACTACCAAACTGTTTGTACGGGAGGATTTTGATGCATTTCTGGTAAAAGAAGTGAACATTACCACCTACAACAGTTTTTCCATTGACGGACATGTAAAACAGGGCTATTACACAGAGGAAGAACGGGAAGAAAACAACATAGAAGAGTTTTCAACCTGGAAAACCTTAAGGCCTTTTTGTTTTTCACTGATCAAAGGAAAAAAGCTTCCTGGAAGTTTTCGCATCGTGCTGCAGCTGCCAAAGGCGGGGACAGATAAATTTGCCGCAAGAACAGGCGCCGGGATCGATGGAAACCAGATCGTAGGGTTATATCTGAATATACGTTACGATAATGGGGAAATGTATTGTATTACCGGAACATCATTAAATTTTTTCACCATGGACAAAACGCTGGATCTTGAATGGGACAAGGCGGTCAAACAGTTTTTACAGTCCCATGAGATTCCATGTACAGAGGCAACTGAAGGATAAAAGCAGGAGGAAATGGCATGGATAAAAACAATTTTTCACAGAAATTGGCGGAACTTACAGCTCTGGCAGCGGTCAGTGAGAACAAACTCCAGATGACACAGGTTCTGGACGCTTTTGCTAAAGAACAGGTGACACCGGAAGAAATGGAATCTGTTTATGCCAAGCTGGAAAAAAAGGGGATCCAGATACTGACAGAGGGGGAAGAAGGGGATTTAGCAGATGAAAGTCTTCTTTTAGATGACGGGGATGATTCGGATGATTCTGTTTCCAGCATCATTGGAGATAAATACAGGTGGAGTCACAACGATTCTTTAGATGACGGGGACAATGATGAGTTTACGTCTTCTTCTGCCGATGATGAAGAAGGGAAAAATGCTACCCAGGAGCAGTTATTAGAGGGCGTTGCAAGTACAGATCCCATTCGTGAATATTTAAAAGAGATCGGTTCTATCCCCCTGTTGACCCAGGAACAGGAACAGGATCTGGCAAAGCGTAAATCCGAGGGAGATGCAGAAGCAGGAAAGAAGTTAGTAGAAGCAAACCTTCGTCTGGTAGTCAGCATTGCAAAGCGCTATACCGGTCGTGGTATGAGTTTTCTGGATCTGGTCCAGGAGGGAAATATCGGTCTTATGAAGGCTGTAGAGAAGTTTGATTATACAAAGGGATACCGTCTCAGTACCTATGCCACATGGTGGGTAAAACAGTCTGTTACAAGAGCTTTGGCAGACCAGTCCCGTACCATCCGCCTGCCGGTCCATATGGTAGAAGCGGTAAACCGCATCAGAAAAGCCCAGAGAGCTTTAGCTGTAAAGCTTGGAAGAGAGCCTTCCAATGAAGAAATCGGCAAAGAAGTGGGAATGTCTGAAAAGCGGGTTACAGAGCTGATGCAGTCTTCCGGTGATACGGTATCCTTAGAGACACCGGTAGGAGATGAAGACGGCTCAAATTTAGGCGATTTTGTGGCAGATGATTCCAATGCTTCCACAGAGGAAAAAGCAGAAAGCGTCTTTTTAAGAGAAGAGATCGAACAGATGCTCCAGGGGTTGAATCCAAGGGAAAGGGAAGTGATCATCTTGAGATTTGGTCTTGAAAGCGGCCATCCCCTGACACTGGAAGAAGTAGGAAAGCGCTTCAAAGTTACCAGAGAGCGTATCAGGCAGATTGAGACAGCAGCGCTTAGAAAGCTTCGCAATCCGTCCAGAAGTAAGAAAATCAGGGATTTTCTGCCGTGAAAAATTTACAGAAAGGTCATATCAGGTGACTCACGGATCCACAGTTAATACTTTTTTGCTTGATCCACTGTACAATAAGGTACGGTGGATCTTTTTATGTAAAAATGGTAATGTGAACAGCAGGTGATGTACTTTTGCTAGCACTCATTTAAAATGAGTGCTAATTTTTGTTGACTTTTAGATATAACGGTACTACAATATATCTTGCGGACAAAATCCGTTTTTAAGATTTTCAAAGCACATATTACTAGTACATCGTTTCGTAAATAACTGTACTAATCACGTAGGATGCGGATTTGAGTGTGCAGGTCTAAAAACGCAGGCGTAGCGGGCTACGCTGAGGCTTTTAGGCCTGTGCAATCAGATTCGCAGACAAGTGAGTGGTATAGTTATTTTGAAAACGATGTACTAGAAAAGATTAAGAAGATTTATAAGAAAGAGGCGTATATTATGGCAAAGAAAGGCAGTTTATCTATAACAAGTGAAAATATTTTCCCTGTGATCAAAAAGTGGCTGTATTCCGACCATGACATTTTTTACAGAGAGCTGATCAGCAATGGCTGTGATGCGATTACTAAATTAAAGAAGTTAGAACTGATGGGAGAGTACGAGAAACCGGAAGAGGTTGAGTACAAGATCCAGGTCAGTGTAAATCCTACAGATAAGACCATCACTATTGAAGACAATGGTCTTGGTATGACAGAAGAAGAGATCGACAAATACATCAACCAGATCGCATTCTCCGGTGTTCAGGACTTTATGGAGAAGTACAAAGACAAGGCAAATGAGGATCAGATCATCGGTCACTTCGGTCTTGGTTTCTATTCTGCATTTATGGTAGCTGACAAGGTTGAGATCAATTCCCTGTCTTACCAGAAAGATGCAAAGCCGGTACACTGGGAGTCTGAAGGCGGCATCAACTTTGAGATGACCGAAGGCGACAAGGCAGAAGTTGGTACTTCTATTAAGCTGTATCTGAACGAAGAAAGCACTGAATTTGCAAATGAATACAGAGCAAGAGAAGTCATCGAAAAATACTGCGCATTTATGCCTGTAAACATTTTCTTAAAGAATGAGACTGCAGAGCCGGAATATGAGACCATTGAAAAAGAAGAGCTGACAGATAAGGATACAGTAGTTGAGACTGTCATCGAACCTGCAAAGACAGAAGAAAAGGAAAAAGAGGATGGTACCAAGGAAACAGTAGAAGTTGAGCCATCCAGAGAGAAATATAAGATCTTAAAGCGCCCGGTTGCATTAAACGATACCAACCCGCTGTGGAATAAGCATCCAAATGAGTGTACAGACGAGCAGTACAAGGACTTCTACCGCAAGGTATTCAGGGATTACAAGGAACCACTGTTCTGGATCCATCTGAACATGGATTATCCGTTTAACTTAAAGGGTATCTTATACTTCCCGAAGATCAACATGGAATACGACAGCTTAGAGGGAACTATCAAGCTGTACAACAACCAGGTATTTATCGCTGATAACATTAAGGAAGTTATCCCTGAGTTCCTGATGCTGTTAAAGGGCGTTATTGATTGTCCTGATCTGCCTCTTAACGTGTCACGTAGCGCGCTGCAGAATGACGGTTTTGTAAAGAAGATCTCTGATTATATTACCAAGAAGGTAGCAGACAAGCTGTCCGGTATGTGCAAGACTGACCGTGAGAACTATGAGAAATACTGGGACGATATTGCTCCATTTATCAAATATGGTTATATCAAGGACGAGAAGTTTGCTGAGAAGATGGGCGACTATATCCTGTATAAGAACCTGGAAGGCAAGTATCTTACCTTAAATGACTGCCTGGAAGAGAACAAGGAAAAACATGAAAATACCATTTTCTATGTAACCAACGAAAAAGAGCAGAGCCAGTATATCAACATGTTTAAGGAAGAAGGCATTGACGCAGTGATCATGCCTGCCGCTATTGATAATCCATTTATCAGCCATGTAGAGCAGAAGCATGAAGGACTTAAGTTCCTGCGTATTGATACAGATTTAAATGCTTCTTTCAAGGAAGAAGTAAAGGAAGATGACGAAGCCTTTAAGAAGACCAGCGAAGAGCTGACAGAGGTGTTTAAGAAGGCTTTAAATAACGATAAGCTGGATATCAAGGTTGAGAAGATGAAGAACGCATCTGTTGCATCTATGATCACTGTATCTGAGGAAACAAGACGTATGCAGGATATGATGAAGATGTACAGCATGGGCGGTATGGATATGAGTGCTTTCGGCGCAACAGGCGAGACTCTTGTATTAAATGCTAATCATCCACTGGTTAAATATGTTCTGGACAACAAAGAGGGCGAAAATACAGCTAAGATCTGTGAACAGCTGTATGACCTGGCAAGCCTGGCACATGGCCAGCTGTCACCGGAGCGTATGACCGGGTTTGTAAACCGCAGCAATGATATTATGATGATCATGGCTGGACAGAAAGCAGAATAAATAGTACAATAAGAAGCACGACACAGAGTTGCGGGGGCTGTTTCACAGGCATTTTGCCTGAGTCGGCCCCTGCTTTTTTAGTTAAATGTACTCGCAAAATCGGATACAAAAAGATCCTGAGAGTACATGGGTTGAATATATTTGAAAGTACAGGGAGAATATATATGAAAAAACGTACCTTATCAAGAAACGTGCTGACACTGGCTCTTGGAATGTCACTGGCGGCAGCAGGTGCTTTTGCAGCTTTTGCAGATCCGCTGGGCTTAAGCTATATTAATGGTCAGACTGTAACAAGCCGTATGGGCGGCTTTGAATTTAGCGCACCGGCAGAGTATAAAGTAGACAGAAGTGGCGCTTCTTCGGCTCTTTCCGTGTATTTCCAGTAATACTTATTGGCAATTCACAGACATAGCAATT
>OGHU01001528.1_pt1 | contig 13384 bp, 9 predicted proteins | sample 1571521 | NCBI WGS metagenome assembly OGHU01 (sample SAMEA2581963, study PRJEB24529) | metagenome | biome: Human gut stool | place: China | collected 2011 | reverse complement strand
CACTCCTGCCACTATCGAATAGTTGTTTATTTCTTCGATCAGATTGTCGGGATATTTTCCCGAGAATTCGATGCAGCCGAGATCATTGAGACGCATGTAATTGAAATCGGCGTATATATGGTCGCGCAAATCAAAATACAATTGCGGATCCATGATTTTTCCTATACGGCTTTGTACGTAATCCCAACTCACGTCACGCCATGCGACAGGAGTGCTGTTCGCTCCGATAATATTGGCGAATCCCTTTTCTTCGTCACCCCAGGGTTTGGGTATGACGAAAGTGATTTCCATATTGCCGTTATTGTGCATTCCCTTTGTGAGGCCGTAACTGGCAGTGCCCAGACCGCCGAGGATGTGAGGGGGAAACTCCCAGCCAAACATTAATGCTTTCATAATTCTTTTGGTTCTGTTTCCATTTTAGGATTCTGTTTCGGAGAGAAGTTTGCTCATACGGTTTACGGCCCGGATAGAACTGAGAATCTGTCCTACATTCTTGGCTGTGCTGACAGCTCCACGTCCGGTGTAGGGGGGGTTGGCGTCATACATTTCAGAAAGCGATCCGATGCAGCCCTCGGACATTTCCTCTTCGTAGCCGATGAGCATTCTTTCGATAAATGACAGTCCGCTGACACCGAATACCTTGAAATATGCGTCTACATAGAATCCGAACAGCCATGGACGGGCCGGCCCCTGATGCACCGCATACTCACGCTCCGTAGGATTGCCGACATAGACCGGACGATAGTTGTGGCTTTTCGGACTCAGTGAGCGCAGACCTTTGGGGGTAAGCAGTTCGCGGGTGCAGAAGTCAAGAGCCTTCTTGCGCTGCCGGCGGTCGAGGGGAGAATACTCCAGTCCGATGGCGATCGCCATATTCGGCCTCACTTCCAGATCTGTATAGGAGCCGTTGACATAGTCATAAAGATAACCGAAATCGTTGAGGAATGTACTTACGAACGATTCTTTGCATTTGTCAGCCAGTGTTTTCAGCTCAGCCGCATATCCGGCGTCGCGCTTTGTTTCCTCAAGCATCGATATAAGGAACATAAGAGCGTTATACCAAAGGGCATTGAATTCAAGAATGTATCCTGTCCTCGGAATTATGGGGGAGCCGTTGATGGAAGCGGAAAGCCATGTTATAGGCGAATCCGTTCCCTCCGAACTCAACAGTCCGTTTTCGTGCAGTGTAAGATTGCGGATTTCTCCTTCGCGGATACAGTCCACGAGATAGCGTACAGTATCTGCATAGCGCTCCGCACAACGGTGTGTATCGGTATACTTCCGGTATTGGTCTATGGCCCATATTGTCCATAATGGAATGTCGGGAAGGTCGATCTCGTTGATGATTCTGTCTTTTTCTCCTGTCTCTATGTTGTGGCGCAGAGCCTTCATGAACGATTCGAGAATCAGATGGAAATCCTCTTCATGGTCTATGGCCAGAGTGCATCCCGGAAGCGCTATGAGTTCATCGCGTCCGCGGACGTTAAGCCAGGGATAGCCGGCCACGATATACATCCCATGTTCATTTTTGAGATAGAATTGTTTGGCGGCGTTTTTCAGACAGTTGAAAAAAGAGGTCCTGCAGGTGCGCGTCTTCAGTTCCGCCTCAGATGTATGTTCGAATGTCTTAGGATCCGCCTCGAATGTAGATGCTGAGAATATTATCGATTCTCCTTTACTGATCGGCAGTTCGAAATAACCGGGCACCCAAAGATCTTCCTTATAGGGAATGCCTCTGTCACGATCCTTGTAATACTCGATGCCTTTGTACCAGTTTGGATCGTCTACCCATTTGGCATCCTTGTTAAATTGCATGAAAAGCGAGGGATAACCTTCATAGAGACATGTCGATATGCCGTTCGGGACGTGATGGATGTCTTTGTTTATGCGAGGATTCTCTATCACGAGGTCGTTGGCATTACGGAATGCGAGAAACGGGCGGAACCGCAGTGTCGTAGGGGAGTGGGCTTCTATAAGTGTATACTTGATGAGAATCCTGTTCTCATGCGAAATGAACACTTTTTCTTTAGTCATTATAACTCCGCCCACACGAAATGTGACTTTGGGGACAGATTCGCAGGTGAACTCGCGTATGTACTTGTGACCGTTGGGGCTGAACACATTATCACCATATTGATGCAGGCCGAGGTTGAAAGAGGCGCCATGCTGTATGACTGATTCATCGAGTGACGACAGAAGCACATGCGCCTTGTCATCCATCTCGGGAATCGGTATTACCAGAAGTCCATGCTGCTTGCGGGTATTGCAGCCGACTATGGTCGTGCAGTGATAGGCCCCCGACATATTCGTGCGAAGCATCTCTTTGGGAAGTGACTGCTCCAGGTTGATCATAAGATTCTTGTCAAATTTAAGATAGCTCATGATTGCCTATATATTATATGTAGGGTTATATTAATATGTTTTTGGAACGGAAATGATGCGCCCGGATCCGTCTTCTTTTGACAGGAAAGTGTATCTTTTCCGTTATTCTCTTATAGTAGATAACACAAAAGTACTGAAATTATGTCGTTTTAGCAATATGTTTTAAAGCAGATTACCGTATATGTCCGTCTAATGCATGAAAAATGTTATGAAATGATTAATTTTTTATATCAGACGGGATATATCTTGCATCCTCGATCATCATTTTTTTGATTTCATCGGGAGAGGGAAGCGGCAGATCGCGGACAAGCACGGTGGAGAATTCAGCGTATGATCTGGCCTGAAGCGGGTTCATGACTCCGAGCAATCTTGAGTAGATATTTTTGAAGTCGGCGATAAAATCAGTCACTCCTACATTGTCGAACGCCTTGAGAAAATCTGCGACCGTCAGGGTGTCGGTCTCCACGGCAGGAGATATTCCCGTCACATCGTCTCTCAGTCTTACGTCATATATCAGGCCCGCTTCTTTTAACTTTTCCACTACTCTTCCTACTATTCTGATCGGAAGGTAATATTGTACAGCCATTTCCTGATGGGAGAGGGGTTTCTCTTTTGCCGCGAAGCGACTGGCTGTAACTGCCATTACGATGAGGGCCACATTGTGCCATCCGTGGTTGGAAATTGTACTTTCATCTCCCATTAGATTGAATGTGAAGACATTCTGCATCGAGTATGCGATCATGCATCCGGTGAGCAGAACGAGCCATGACAGCTGCAGCCATATGAGCATGAGGGGAAGAAATGCGAAAGAGCCGTAGATCGCATTGTATTTTGATACGTATATCTGACCGTTAAGAAACAGCAACTGAAGAATCTGAAATGAAATCGCTCCAAGGATTCCTGCTATTGCGGCATATTTGAAACTTACTTTTGTATTGGGTATAAGATAATATGAGAGTGTGAATGCGAGCCAGCATAATGCAAAGGGCACAAGCTCGAGGACAAGATTGACAATCGGAGTCAGAAACGGAAGGTTAAGATTGGACTGCACGATACCCGACATGAATATGGAGACTCCCGAAGAGCAGATCATAAGGACAGGAATCATCAGGCAGATCGCGATATAGTCTGTTATCTTCTGATATAGAGTTCTTGATATTCTGACACCCCATATGGAGTTGAATGAGTCTTCTATAGACGAGAGCAATGATATGACTGTCCAGAGCAGGACCACGATACCGACACCGACAAAAAGTCCTTGTGTCGCGGAGTTGAGATAAGAATCTACAAATTTCAAGGCAGTCGTTATGCCTTGGGTCTGAGAAGGAAAAAATTCATATAATTGCTTTTGAAGCAAGTCCTGCAGTCCGAATCCCCTTCCGATAGCCACGAGAAGCGCGAATGCCGGCACTATGGAAAGTACCGTCTGGTAGGTGAGAGACATGGATTTGTTCTGGAGACTGGAGTTGAAAAATGCGCTGAGTGTGAGATTTAAGGTTTTCACTATTCTGGTGCCGAGATTATTGCGCGGATCGCTCCATACACCGTCAGTGCAATAATTATAGATGGATTTGGCCTTGTTTATTATCCTGTCCGTGAATCCTTCTTTTCTAGCGTCGGTATTTTTCATAGCGGATGGTTTTACATGTTTGCATATTAAAAACAGGATCCGGCACTTTATCTTAAGCACCGGATCCGATGGTTGGCAGAGATGCTGTAAGCCGGGTTATGTGCTCCGGCCGGGCCGGAGTGTCTGTCATTTATCTTTGTAGCCGTTTGCACGGCGTACTATAGCAGTCTGGACGAGCAGCCCTTTGCTGCCGGTATATTTGACCTTGCAACTCGCAGGATGTGCGGCCCCGCATGTCGCCATGCGGGCCGGTGGGCTCTTACCCCGCCTTTTCACCCTTACCGTTGACACTGTGTGCACCGGCGGTTGTTTTCTGTCACATTGATCCCCGAAGTCGCCGCCGGCTTTCCGTTAGAAAATGCGATGCTCTGCGTTGCCCGGACTTTCCTCTTTATGCTGTGCATAGAGCGACAGACCGCATTTCTGCCTTTTATGCAAAGTTACTACTTTATTTTCTGATTTGCAAGTCTGATATGATCATGCCTCAGATCCTGACAATTTCCCGGAAGTGGTCTCTTTGAGCAAGCGGGCTTTTTCTTTCTCGTGTCTGCGTTTCAGGTTTTTCAGACTTATGAATCCGTTGAGAGAGTAGCACAGAAGTAATATTCCTGACAGAATGCATGCGACAGAACTGCTCTTTCCGGCGTTGGCATAGTCATTGACGAGAGTAATATCTATTATGCCGGCTCCGAGCACACAGAAAGGTATGATGTACCACCATCCCGACACTCCGGAGGTATGCGTGGTGCCTGCTATCCAGATCACTTGTGCGAAAGACGCTATGATCAGAGATATTCCGAGTGTCACGGCAAGAGTCGTCGTCATGGGACGCGACATCACGATGATAAGAATTCCCCAGAATATCGCCGCAATCGACATGGCGGTCAGATACCAGGGTCTTGTCTTGATGACACCTTCGGGAGTTTCTTTTTTGCGCAGAGAGAACAGAAAACTTATAATCCCGATAGCTATATAGACGATACCGGATGCGATCACGACGGTGCGCAATGATACAGGGTCTGTGCGCGTCATTGGCTCTTGACTGAATATCAGCAGAAGAACACCTATGACCAGTGTCGCGGTATAGACGATAAAATAGGTTGCCTTTTTCATGATTACATACTATTAAATTAAGAAACTGTCAAGAAACTTATAAGTTATAGTATGTAAACAACTTCAAAGTGCGGAAAGATTATCGCGGGTCTGTCGTATCTCCGCTTTTTTCAAGCATGGCTCGTACGGCTGATACGATAGCCTGATCGGGCAGACGCGATGAATCGAATGAAAAATGATAGTTGCTCGCGTGTCCCCAGGCGTCTCTGTTGGTGTAGTAGTTGTAATATGATTCCCGGTTTTTGTCGTTTTTTGCCGCAATTTCGCGTGCTTCTTCTGCATTGTCGGTCTCACCTCGTTCCATGATCGCGTTTATGCGTGTCTCTTCGGGGGCATGGATGAATAGACTTATAAGTCGCGGATGGTCCCGCATTATGTAGTCGGCAGTGCGTCCGACTATCACGCATGATTCCCGGTTACAAATCTCCTTGATTATCCGGCTCTGAAATTCATATATTTTCTCGTCCCTCATGGGCGCTTCCTCTATGTTGGCAGTCGGTGCGCCATAGTTGAATGAAAGTAATGATCTTAGCAAAGAGGGGCGCTTCTCGTCCTTGCGGGCGAATATTTCAGCGGAATAACCCAATTTACGGGCGGCTTCACTCAGGAGAGTCTTGTCATAATAGGCTATTCCAAGATCTGCCGCAAGCATTTTTCCTATTCTTCTTCCTCCGCTGCCATATTGGCGCCCGATGACAATTAGAAATTTACCTCTTTGGTTTTTACCGGTATTGTCCATTATATATATTTCTTGAGTATTTTACAAAATTAACAAAAAAATTATTATTTTTGCATTTCAATACTGAAATTTGAACGGCACTTGCATTTGTCTTAAAAACAAAAAGTGAAGTTCTTACGACAAAAATAACAAAGATGGACTTATCTAACGACAAAGAAAATCTGGAGAAGGAAGGTATGAATTTGTATCAGTATATAGTCGACCATTGCGAAACAAATACCGGAGAGTTGACTGAACTGATTTTAAAACTCAGAAATGTAGACACCTCTGGCCAGTTCCTTGCCAGTACGGCACGTTATCTTGCGGCGGTAGACCGTGCCAGATTCGAGCCATGGCTTGCCTCTCTGATAGAGGCTGCCATAGAAAAAGACCGTGAACGCAGATATATCGGGTCTCTTCTTCAGGCTATATGGGGAGAGGATTATACGGAGCGTGTAGACGAACTGAAAGAATCGGACAATAATTTCCGCCGCATATACAAACGTATCCATCCTCAGGGAAATGCAATGTGAATATGAAAAAATTAATATATAGTCTGATATTATCATTTATGGCAATTTCAAACGTGCAGGCCGATCCGGTGGTTGATATCCACACATCACTCGGTGATATAAAGGTAAAGCTTTATGATGACACTCCGATACATCGCGACAACTTTCTTAAACTTGTAAGGGAGGGTTATTACGACGGAGTATTGTTCCATCGTGTCATCAAGGATTTCATGATCCAGACCGGAGATCCGAATTCCAGGACAGCTGACAGTACTACCATGCTCGGATCGGGTGATCCTTCTTATACGCTTGAGGCGGAGATAAATTATCCGAAACATTTTCACAAGTATGGAGCTCTTGCGGCTGCCCGCACAGGAGATCAGGTCAATCCCGAGCGTAGAAGTTCCGGATCGCAGTTTTATATTGTGACAGGCGAGAAACAGTCTCCCCGCACACTCGATATGATGGCCGAACGTGCCAATCATGAACGTAAGCAGAAATATTTCAATGGCCTTGCCAAGCAACATATGGACTCTATAAGGAGCATGCAGACTGCAGGCGACAGGGAAGGACTTGAGAATCTTCGTATGGAGCTTGCCCGTATGACGGAAGAGGCCGTGAAAGATGAACCGATGCCTGCCGAGATCCGTGAGGCTTATATAAACCAGGGTGGGACTCCGCACCTTGACGGCCAGTATACGGTATTCGGAGAAGTTATCGACGGGATGGATGTGGTGGAGAAAATCCAGAATGTCGAGACTGGCAGAGCTGATCGTCCGAAAGAGGATGTCAGAGTAATATCCATGAAAGTGGAGGAATAAGGATTTTCGGGGGCAAATTAACGGATTTGTCCCCGAAAATATATTGTTTTATATCACTTGTCCTTTCTATCACTTTTTTATATTGGGATTTTTTGACCGGCTTTTAATTTACCTGTGTTATACCGATGGCCGGCTGATATAACTAACCTAAATAACTACAGATTTTATGATTAAATCACTACATTGTTATGTAGCGACGGTTCCGATGCTGTTGCTGCTGACAAGTTGTATCGATGACAATTATGATTTGTCGGACGTGGATACAACATCGAGAATCAATGTCAATGATCTTGTGCTTCCGGTCAATATTGACCCTATCAGACTGGGGGATGTCATCGAAATCGATGATGAAAGCAGGATTCAGGTTGTAAATCTGAATGACAAGGAGTTTTATGCGTTGGTCCAGAACGGAAGCTTCGTATCGGATCCTATAGAGATCGACGGGGTCAAGGCCGTTCCGGATCCGTTGAATCCTACACGTGAGACGCTCGAACGCCTCATCGCAGACAATTCGTCTTTTCGGGCTCCGAGCGGAGAGTTTATTTTTCCGATAAATGAAGTGGGGAATTATTTCTCTTATAATTCTATCGACATTGATGAAGCTATTGTTTCTTTGAGACGGGTGGAAACCGCTCCATTCAGATTCTCTTTCAAGCTTGAGGTCGAGGACCCCAATGTCACAATAGCCAGTATGTATTTCAAAGATATGGTGATACGTGCTCCCAAAGGGCTTGTCGCCACTCCAAGCACGGGTACATATGATGCCCGGACAGGTTATTGGCGTATTCCCCGTGTCGATGTGGCCGGCAATCATACTGAGATCTCCCTGCTTGCCACGGGCATAGACATGGCTGTGGCGGGTATAACCATCCGCCCTGACAGATCACTTGATTTCGAAAGTGAGTTTCATATAGAAAGCGGATTTATCGACATCGAGCCTCTGAGTCCGAATTTCAGAGACGAGGTTGTTTTTATCGTGTCTTACGATCTTGATGAATTTGAGATAAAATCGTTTGACGGCGAGGTGCGATATGCTCTGGAAGGTATTGATATCGCTCCGGTGGAACTGAAGGGAATTCCGGATTTTCTTAAGGGAGATGAGACCGAGATCGAGATTGCAAATCCTCAGATATATCTGCAGATCAATAATCCGGTAGCCTCTGTGCCGTTGAATTGTTCCATTGGCTTGCGTCTGACAGCGAACCGTGACGGCATGCCTTCTTTGCCGTTTGATCTTGATAATGCTGTTGAGATAGGCTTTGGACGCGGTGAATCCGGTCCTTATAATTTTGTGCTTTCTCCCTCTGATGAAAATCTGGATGTGCCTGAAGTTTTTGCAGCCGATCTTGACTGGTATCGATTCTCGACACTTGGCTCGCTTCTACATGCGCCCGCAGAATGGTCTGTCAAGGGACTGCCCAGGTCAATAGATATAGATCTTGTCAATCCCGGTATCCCGGTGCAATCCGTGACGGCGTTTAATATTCCACGCAAGCTTCCCGCCGCAGAAGGGAAATATCAGCTTATGGCTCCTCTCGCGCTTGATGAGGGATCCCGTATCATTTATTCAGAAATCCGTGACGGATGGAATGATGATGATATTGACGGCATAACAGTCACTGATCTTCAGCTAACTGCCCATGCGGTGAATAGATGTCCTGCTTCCATACAGCTGACAATCTATCCGCTCGACAAGGATGGCAATCTGATTGATGCCGCAGTCAGGAGTACGACCGTGGCGGCTGAGTCTGAATCCGATCTCGTGATCACAATGCAGGGAGAAGTGTCGCATCTTGACGGCATTCGTCTTGTGGCGGAACTCGCTGCAGGTGGCGAGGCCGTCGCGCTTACCCCGAATCAGACTTTGACACTTGACAATATCAAGGCCCGGGTTTCAGGCTATTATGAAAAGGAGTTCTAATCTTAAACTGTATAATCCAGATGAAAACATATAAAAGAATACTGACGTGCGCCGCCATGTACGCCATTGTGGCGGGTGCATTTGCGCAAAATACCAATTCAGGATATTTCCTCGATAACTATAATTATCGTTATCAGATGAATCCGGCATTCGGAAACTCAATGAATTTTGTGTCTTTCCCGGCTCTTGGTAATCTCAATATAGCTATGCGCGGAAATCTGCATCTGTCCGATATATTTCATGTCGTAGACGGCAAGACGGTTCTTTTCACCAATCCCGGAGTCTCGGTTTCTATGCTTGACGATCTGAATCCGACAAATAGACTCGGTGCAGATGTCAGGGTCAATATCCTTTCCGGAGGTTTCAGGGCATGGGGAGGCTATAACACAGTTTCGATCAACGCCCGCGCTGATTTTCATGCAGGCATCCCCAAATCTCTGTTTGAACTTGCCAAGGAAGGCATATCCAACAGAACTTATGATATAAGGAATCTCAATGCGAGTGCCAACGGATATGCGGAGATTGCACTTAATCATTCGCGCGATATAAAGCAGGTGCCTGGCCTTCGCGCGGGTGCGGCAGTTAAATTTCTCATAGGCATGGCCAATATCCGGGCCGATTTCAAGGAAGCGGAACTTTCATTGTCTGAAAATGAATGGACGGCACGTACGGATGCGGATGTGTATGCAAATCTCGGAGGCCTTCGGTATAAGACTAAGGTCAATGACAAGGGCAATACCTATGTATCGGGAGTCGATATGGATGGAGAAGGTTCTGTGAGTCCGAACGGATTCGGTATGGCCTTTGATCTCGGTGCCACATATAAATGGAGGGATTTCAATTTCTCTCTCGGCATACTTGATTTGGGCTGGATATCATATTTTGATACACGACATGCCTCAACCAATGGCGTGCGTAGCGTAAATACGGACTCTTATGTCTTCAATGCCGATGAAGATGCCGCCAACGGTTTCGAAAACGAATGGGACCGTTTCAGCGATGATCTGGCGGAATTATATCAGCTTTCGGATAACGGCAACAGCGGAACGCGCAATGTCGGACTCGGGGCCACACTGAATGTAGGAGTGGATTATGCTTTGCCTTATTACCGGCGATTGCATTTCGGTGTGCTCAGTTCGTCTCGTTTTATAAGTGATTTTACGTGGACTGAGCTACGGATTTCGGCCAATGTCAATCCTGTCGATTGCTTTTCTGCTGATGTGAATGTAGCTTTCGGGACATTCGGCACTTCATTCGGATGGATACTCAATTTCAACCATCGCTGGGCGAATATATTCATCGGGATGGATCATACTCTCGGGAAAGTCACCTCCGGACAGTTCCTGCCGTTAAGTTCCAACGCATCGGTCAACTTCGGTCTCAATATTCCCTTCTGAAGTGGTGGAAATGTCTGAAATAATCCTCATTTGGCCGAAAAATGAGGATTGTTTTGGCAAAATAAATAAATTGTTATATATTTGACAATTATTTCGGAAAAGCGATAGTTCCGGGATTCAGATCCCGGAGCCGTCTTCCCGAATTGAAGTATAAATTATCATAACCACCATTATGAATGAGCTTGAAAAAACAGTAGCCGGAGAGGAGACTGTAACCCCCGCGCCCGAAGTGGCAGAAACTGAGAACACATGTATTGTTGAATCGTCACCGGCTCTTGATATCGCGCAAGTCGCGGATGATCATCAGGAAGAAGAAAAGACGGACGGACGCCGCATCCATTCCATGTCAAAAGAGGAATTACGCGATGCCCTTAAAGATATTGTCGATTCCGACAATATGGAGGCCCATAAGGAAGTCACAGCGATAAAGCAGGCTTTCTTCAACCTCAAGAGCCGTGAGAATATCGAGTTGCTTGACGCTTATGTCGAAGCGGGAAACGATCCGGCAACTTTCTCCGCGCAGCCCGACGAGGTGGAAAACGAGCTCAAATCATTATATGCCGAATTTAAGGAACGTCGTGCTGCATATCTGGCGGCCGAGGAAGCAAGACGGGCAGATAATCTTGAGAAAAAGCAGGAGATTCTCACACGTATGGAGGAGATCGCCGGCGATATCGATAATGTGAATACAAAGTTTCCTGAATTTCAACAATTACAGGTAGACTTCAAGGAGATAAAAGATGTCCCTGCTACGGCCGAGACCGACATCTGGAAACAGTTTCAGAATGTAGTGGAGCGTTTTTATGACAATCTGAAAATAAATAAAGAGCTTCGGGATTTTGATTTTAAAAAGAATCTCGAAGCAAAACGCGCACTTATTGACGAAGCTAAAAAGCTCGAATCCGTATCTGATCCCGTCGCAGCTTTCCGCTCGCTTCAGGGATTGCATGACCAATGGCGTGCCATAGGCCCGGTGGCGAAAGAGATACGTGATGAAATCTGGGATGAGTTCAAGGATGCGTCCACTGTGATCAACAAGCGTCATCAGGATTATTTCGAACAGCGTAAGGCTTCCGAACTCGCCAATGAAGAAGCCAAAACGAAACTCTGTGAGGAAATAGAGACTATTAAGTCTGATGAAATAAAGACTTTCGCTGATTGGAACGCTACGACCGAGCGGATTGTGGAACTTCAAAAAAAATGGAAAGAATATGGTTACGCCTCAAAGAAAGCGAATACTGTTCTCTACAATCGTTTCCGCAAGGCATGCGATGATTTCTTTGCAGCGAAGGCTGCTTATTTCCAACGCACAAAGGATGAATTGAATTCAAATCTTGAGAAGAAGACATCTCTATGTGAAAAAGCCGAGGCTCTCAAGAATTCAGACGATGTTAAAAAAGCCACGGACGAGATCGTAAAACTCCAGACTGAATGGAAATCTATCGGAAGTGTGCCGCGCAAACATAGCGATGCTTTGTGGCAGCGTTTCACGTCGGCTTGCAATTATTTCTTCGACGAGCGCAAACGTCAGAACAAGGAGCGTCACCGCGAGGAGCAGGAGAATCTCGATAGGAAACGAGACATTATAGCTCGTCTTTCCGAACTGCCTAAAGATGGTGACCGTCGCGAGATAATGCCGAAGATAAAAGAATTACAGGCAGAATGGCAGACTGTCGGTTTTGTGCCTTTCAAGATGAAAGACAAGATATTTACAGAATATCGCGCGGTTTGCGATGCTCTCTATGATGCATACAATCAGCGTGAGGCCCGTCAGCGCATGTCTAATTTTCAGAACCGTGTTTCCGAACTCAAAGGCGATGGCAACAAGATCAACCGTGAGCGTGACAGATTGATCCGTGTGTGCGAAAGCCGTCGGATGGAATTGAAGACTATCGAGAACAATATGGGATTCTTCAGTGTCAAGTCTTCTGCCGGCAATTCGATGCTTAAGGATATGGAGAACAAGGTAAAACGCATAAAAGAGGATATCAAGGAACTCGAGGCGAAGATCGCGCTGCTTGATGCCGAAAATTGACGTAAGACAGTTGTTTGAATTATAACTACGGCCCGCACTGTTATGCGGGCTGTAGTATTTTTTGTTCTGACTGAATAAAATCACTTTACCGCCGTTCTAATTATATGTATATAATGAATATTTCATTAGTAAATTAATGAATAACTTTTTAAAATGCCAAAAATAATCAATTCCTATAAAAAAGCCCTGATGACGGGGGTGATGTTTTTTGTGACAACTTTATGTTTTGCCTCTTCTCCGGTGAATTATGATATGCCTGCAGTTTCACCTGACGACTATACTGAAAATATATCTCTTGCCCGACAGGGAGACGGGACTGCCGCAAGAATAGTCGGAGACTGTTTTCTGACAGGCAAGGGAGTAGACAGAGATGTCAATCAGGCATGGAAATGGTATGCACAGGCCGCTGGTAAAGGCGATAACGAAGCCCGTTACCGCATCGCTGTCCTTTATAGCGAAGGAAATGGAGTCCGACAGAGCGACGAAGAGGCTGCCTATTGGTTCGGACGTGCTGCAAAAAACGGACATCCTCTGGCTCTGTTGCATCTTGCGGATTGTTATGCCACAGGGCGAGGACTTATAGCCGATAACAGGATTGCAGCAGAAAATTATTGGCGCGCCGCAGACCGGGGCGTTGCCGAGGCCGCTTACAAACTGGCTATCATGCTCCGTGACGGCGTCGGAATGCCTCAGGATAAATCCATGGCGCTTAAATATTTCAATCAGGCTGCGGCTTCGGACTATGCCGATGCGAATCTTCTTGCTCAGTTTCTTGTGCAGGAAGGCGTGAAAGAACCTGTCAGAAAATCGGTGGCCTCAAAGCGGACCGGAAATGTCAAAAAAGGAAAAACATCC
>OGHU01001512.1_pt1 | contig 13441 bp, 10 predicted proteins | sample 1571521 | NCBI WGS metagenome assembly OGHU01 (sample SAMEA2581963, study PRJEB24529) | metagenome | biome: Human gut stool | place: China | collected 2011 | reverse complement strand
TTTGCTTGATAAAGTTATAAATAATAAATGATATTTACAAGAATATTGATATAAATATGGAAAATATCTAAATAAATACACTGCTTAAAAATAGGTAACGTTATAGATTCAGTTTGGGAATTTATAATTTTAATTATAGAAAATTCTAATTTTTCAGTAAATTTGCATAAGTAAGTGATCAAATTAAAACGACAGTAATAAATAATCAGGCTTTTTAATTTCTATGTCTCGGAGTTTAAATAGTCCTCGGATATGGGTGAACGCTTTGAGATATAGGATGTTATTGACGTAAATAGATACTATACGCGATGCGGTTTACTGTTTTGTGAGGAAACTGATATGAAAATCAAAGGGTTAGTCTTGACAATTTTTTTAGCGGCAGTCATGACTGTTTTTGCGGCTTCTTCTGCAGACTCCATTTCTGAAAAAGAAAGGATGTGGGCGGATTCTATTGAGAATAATCCCTATAAACTTGACCTTACACATGCGTCGCGACTCGAATATTATCTTTCGCAACTTTATAAATCCACACCTGCGGAACGGATGCGTTCTTATTGTGCGTCAGCGTTGACTCAGTATGCGTGGTTTCTGATACAGAACCGGGAATGGTATCTGGCAGGACCGTTCATATCGGCTGCCGAGACATATTGTGATCCTTCGGATCTAAAACTGTTTCATTTCTTACAATCTGCGAAAGTCGGAGTTCTTATGCCTCAGGGAAATTATGATGAATGTGAGAAGATTCTTAAATCCGCCTCCCGTTATTATAAAGAGCAAGGAGATACTGTGGAATGGCTGAAATGCTGCATGAATCTATGCCGGGTCTACCTGTCGGCCGACAATCGGTATCGGGCGCGAGCCTATTACGATACGATCGTGTCCGTGTCTAAAAAACCGGGATACGCGTCTTATTTCGCTCTAAGCGCCATATATGGCGATGAGCTCGAGACAAATTCACAGCAGGAACTGGCTTTATTGAAAGAGGCTCTGGAAGTCGCTGTAAAGAATAATTTCCAATATCTTTTTGCAGCACAATATAATGCTTTGGCAAATTATTATTTACGTTCCGGTGATTACAGCGCTGCTATTGTCAACGCTTCCAAGGCTCTGGAATATGCCGGAAAACATGACAGCCGTGACGAGGCAGTAAAAGCCTATGGCGTGCTTGGCGAAGCATATTCGATGCAGAAAGACTATATCATGGCGTTTAATTCTTTGAATGGGGAAAACAAGGAATTGAAAGCCATAAGCAGGGAGCGCAGCAGAAGTATCTACATGGATATTGAAGCCGGTAACCGGCTTTTGAAATGGTGCGAGCGGTATGTCGTCACAGATGCCTCTGCCAACAGATCTGTCAGATCGACCGATAGCGGTATGCGGTTTACTGTAATGTCGGTTATTGTCGCGTTGTTTATAATAGGGATCTTATTTATTATATTCAGGAAACAAAAAAAGACACGATTGTTACAGACGGTGTCCGGGAGTAGGGAGGAGTCTGCTGATTCCGATGTTCATGAATTCACGCCGTCTGTCGATGGAGAATGTGCGCGATCCGCTGATGAGGATCTCTTGGAAAGAAATAAGAGACTTGACGAGGCTTTGAGAGAGGAAGGACTTAAATTTGCAGACAAAAATGCCGAATGCGAGGCAATGGCACGCAAATATTCTTCCTTATGTCATCAACTAAATGTACTGGATACTTTCTATAACAGTGTCAATCCTATGATTGACCGGCTCAGGTCCGAGATAAAAAATATCGGAAATACCGGCAATCCCGGTATAGACTCAAAGATCAGGATAATTCTTGCCGAACTGATGCAGAACCGGTTCCCGGAGATGCAAAGTGACATTCTCGGAGAAGCCCGCAATGAACTTGATGCTTTTCGTGACAGACTGATAAAGTCGGGATTTAAACTTACATCTACGGATCTGCGCATAGCGGTCTATCTCAGGTTAGGTCTTACGCCACGTGAGATATCATTGCTCGACGGTATTCAGGCAAAATCCGTCAATCAGGCCCGTTATAGGCTCCGTAAATCTCTTGGATTAAATCAGGATGAAAGCCTTGAGGCATTTTTAAAAGCATTTTGATAATTGCATATGCTTGTCGGACAAGATCTGTATTGTAGATTATATTATAGCTGTAAAACAGAGTGTTAGTTATATATTGTAGATAATTTTTATTATATATTACGGGCTTTGTAGGTTATTTTCCCTATTGTAAAATTGTCAATCTTATAAGATTTAAACTTAATTTGCGACCCAAAAGATAATGACTGACTACATTAGATAGATAGCCATATAGATAGTTTTAATAAACATAAAAACATAGACTATGAGAAAAGAATTACTATTTACAGCTGCGGCGCTGTCTGCCACAGTGTTTGCAACCACAGTATTCGCTGACGGAAGGTTTCCCGGCTTGCAAAAAAATGAAGTAGGCGGAATCGAGACAAATATTGAAGAAACTCTTCCTGCGGAACTCCTGAATTTTTTGAAAACACCCCGAGGAAGTGCCTTTACAGCCACACAAGTTCTCGAGGCCATGAAGCAACGTCCTATCAAGATAACCATGTCAGACAATTATACCGTGGAGACACGTTATCATGAGGATTTTTCCGGTTTTACAGAAGGAGAGGTCGGTAATCCTAAAGCCGATCCCGAGCCTGATTCCGATGATTCTTCGCTTCTTAAAGAAAGCGGCACTACGATATATCTCGTTCATCAGGCGGGCGGTACGGCATACGAGGGCTTTAGAAATATATCGGAGCCGGATCCGGGATATGTGATGACACGTGGAGTGGATGTTTCTGACGGTGACAGAATCTGGAAAGTCTCCTGTCGTGCGATGAACGCCAATCCCGATGCACAGGATCAGCTCTTACAGGGATTTTTCTTAGATCAGATAGCCTCGACTACTATATCGGCTTCGGCGCTGCCGCTTAAATATAATGAATGGGTGGATTGCGAATGGCTTCTTACCGGAGGGACGGCAGGTGCTTCGGCCATGCTTTTCGGTTGGAAAGGAAAGGTGTATATAGATGACATAAAGATAGAGCAGGTGAAATATCCTCTTGCCATGCCTAAAGTCGTTTCCGCAATCCGTACGGCTGCAGACAAGATTCTTGTGAAATGGGAGAAAGTCGCGGGAGCCACCGGTTATCGTGTGGCTGCTACCGAATCGTTTGACGCACGTTTGTTCGGAGAAGAGGAATGCGGGAATGTCGATGAGTTTGAACTTACGATAGAACCGCAGGATGATATGCCGGACCAGATGATCATATATGTTACGGCACTTGACGGAGACAAGAGTTCCTATCCGGGTCACTGGACCGGAGAACTCATACCGGATGAGATAGGGGAATGCGAGGCCCTCGAGGCTTCCGATATTTCAGCCGATGGATTTACGGCCAACTGGACGCCAGCTTCGGGTGCGCTCAATTATCTTGTCGCACCTACTCAGAAAACAGTTGCCGCAGAGACGGAAGAAGTGGTTGTCATCGATGAGGATTTCAAGGGCATTCCGACGAAATATACGGATATGAACCCGGCTATGGTGTCCCCGTTGTTGGGAATGGGCAATCTTGACATGTTGCTCAGTCGTTCGGGATGGCAGACAGATCTTTCCATTTTGTTCTATCTTGCTGAAGATATGCCTTGTCTTGTATTGACCAATATGTATGCCGCCATGGGAATACCCGGAACTCTTATTTCACCTGTCGCGGATTTTTCCGGCAATGACGGCAAAGTGACTGTGTCGGGTATGGCATTGAGCGCTGCAGGCGACATAATCCTTGAGGCCGGATTTCTTGACAGTTCCGATCAAATGGAAAATCCGGTTGAAATAGAATTTGGAGAAGGTGTCCCGGGGATGTTTGAAGAGGAAATATCGGGGGGTAAAGAGAACAGCCGGTTCGCGATCCGTCTGGGAGATTGTACCGAAGATGAGACCATGCTCGCGTTGCTTAATCTTAAAGTTACCAAGACGCTTAACGCAGGAGAATCCATCGAGATTCCGTTCATTTCCAAAAGAGCAGCATACAACGAGACTTCAACCCGTTTCAGTACTCCGGTTGACGAAGGACACAGTTACACCTACGCGGTATTGCCGTATTACAGTGACACATTCACCGGAGAGATGTCAAATAGCGTGACTGTAAAAGCCGGCAGCGGTGTGAAGGATATCATGTCAAATCTTTCCGGAGTGCGTGTCTATTCTTCCGACGGAGTGCTTGAAGTGTGGAATAATGAAGGAAGCTCCATAGAAATCTATTCAGCCACAGGTATGAAGATCGGGGCGACTGCCGCGACTTACGCACAGTTTAATGTCGGAACAGGTATATGTATAGTCAAGACCGGTGGCAAATCGTTTAAAGTCTTGTGCCGATGAAATTCATCAGAACAATCACAATGGTGTTGGCTGTGGCGTGGATATGCGCCGTGGCCAATGCCGCTTCCATCTATGTGGGTCCGTGTGAAGGGAAAATAGCGTCGACAGGTATAGCCAAGGCCGGCAATTGCGAGGTCGGCGCGGCATTGAAATTTCCCCAGGAACTTCTTGCTCCTTATTCGGGAGGCATGATAACGGGAATACGTGTCGGCCTGGTCAATGCAGAAGGCATGGAAGGATTCCGTGCGTGGATACGCCCGTCGCTCGACGGTGGAAATCTCCGTGAGGCGTCAGCCTCGCCATCGACGGGATGGAACGAGATTACACTCGATGAACCTTTGGCTATTGACGGGAATCCTTTTTTTGTAGGTTATTCATTTTCACAGGTAAAATCGGTAAAGTGCATATCGGCTGTGGGAGAGAGTATCGAAGGAGGCCTTTACATAGCCAAAAACGGCAATTGGGAGGTGCCTTCCAATAAAAAAGGAGTGTTGAGTGTCGAACTTATAGTAAGTCACCAATCCATTCCAGGTGCGGATATTGAAATCACATGTGTGCGTTTTGATTCTCCGGTAGCTCCGGAAGGTGGCACTGTCAGAATGAATATCGATATCACCGGAAACGCGCTTGGGACCGGAGATCGTTTTGATGTGGAGTATACTGTCGGCAACGGCAAATATAAACTTCACAGTGATACGTGGCCCATGTTCCGGGAAACGGTCACGTTATCTGCAGATATCAAATCGACAGAACCCGGTATCGGAAGTGATGTCCCTGTGCCGGTCTCGGCCACTATTCTCAGTGACAAGGATGAAATTGATTCCAATAACAGCAAAGATGCCCTTATGGGTTTTTATACTGAGACGAAACCTCGTAAAGTTCTCATAGAGGAATTTACCGGTCAGGCATGCGGGAATTGTCCGAGAGCCATAAGCACTATTCATTCATGTGCGGAAAAATATCCCGGAAAGATGGCCGTGATAGCACATCATGTAGGTTATAAAAAAGATGATTTTACGGTCGAAGCCGACTATGCACTGGAATGGTTTTACGGTCCTGCCGAGGAAGGAACCTCCGCGCCGGCCGTAATGCTTGACCGCACGGCTTTGCCGGGGAATAAAGTGCCTATGGAAAGTATCGGGTATATCGAGACTTTCGAGCCTCGCTTCCTTCAGGCACTTGATGTTCCGGCTTTCGTAACTTTGAATGTCTTGCCTGTATATTCTGAATCTGAAATGAAAATAAAGGTGACGGGTGATGCTCTTCCGTTGTTCAAAGCCGTCTGTCCCGAACCGAGAATAAATATCTTTATTGTCGAGGACAGTCTCAAAGGAGAGCAAGCCGGCATATCCTCTGAGGATTTTACTCATTCTCATGTAAACAGGCTCAATGTCACGGAGATTTTCGGTGATCCCGTAGACCTTGACAATGGTGAGTTTGAGAGAGAGTACACTGTAAAAGTGTCTCCCGACTGGAACGTCGGGAATCTTGAGATCGTGGCGTTTATAGGAGAATATGATCCTTCGGACCGGACAGGTTGCAAAGTATTCAATACTGCATCGGCACGCGCAGATAATTCATCGGTGACAGAGGTGAAAGACGATGCGATAGTATCGACAGAATATTTCACTCTTGACGGAATCAAAGTGACTCCTTATGCCCGTGGCATTCTGATCAGAATAGACAGTTACCCGGACGGCAGAGTATCACGAACGAAGATAATAAACCGATAAAAACGGTAAGTAGTTAATTATAAAACAATTCATGAATCAGGCTCCCGTCTTAGCTATATAGAGAAAGACGGGAGCCTCGTATGTTCAGGCAAGGGGGTATTGGTCGGAATACATGCGCTCTATTAGATCGGCGTAGTTGCGTGCAACGATTGGCCGGCGGACTTTCATGGTGTTTGTCACCTCGCCGTTCATGATCGAGAAATGATGGGGCAACAGTGTTATCCGTTTGATTTTTTCGAAGTCCGCGATGTCTTTCTGATAAGCTTCTATCTCGGACATGATAAATGACATGACTCTTTTGTCCTGCATCAGCGTCTCGGAGTCCTCGGCCTCTATGTCTTTTGATTTTGCCCATACGCGCAACTGCGACAGGTTGGGAACCACAAGAGCTGTCACGAATTTTCGCTGATCGCCTATTACGGCGACTTCATCGATATATTTGTTTTCGGCGAGTCGGCTCTCCATCATCTGGGGGGCTATGTATTTGCCGTTTGATGTCTTGAACAGGTCTTTGACACGTTCTGTCAGTACGAGGGCGCCGTCAGGCGTGAAATGGCCCGCGTCTCCGGTGCGGAAATATCCGTCATCGGTGAATGCGGCCGCGTTCGCCTCAGGGTTGTTGTAATATCCCGGTGTGACGGTTGCGCCTTTTACGAGAATCTCTCCGTTATCGTCGATTTTCACTTTAAGTCCGGGAAGCGGCACGCCTACCGTGCCTATCTCATAACCTACCTGCGGAAAGAAAGAAACGGTAGCGGTAGTTTCCGACAGGCCGTATCCGATAATGATGTCTATGCCTATGGAACGGAAAAATTCACATATTGTATCCGATAGCGGCGCTCCGGCGGTGGGGAAGAAGTTTGGATCCGGAATGCCGACGGCATGCTTGAGTCTGGAGAAAACTCGTTTGTCCCAGAATCGATATTCTTTTTCAACGAGCCAGGGAACATTTCTGCCGGTGCGCAGGTATTTAAGATTGCGGGTTTTGCCTATCCTGAGTGACCGACGGATCATCATTTTCTGCAGCCGCGACATCTCTTCGATCTTCTCTTTTACGCCAGCGTAGACTTTTTCCCAGAACCGCGGCACGCAACACATAAGATTAGGATGTACGGTATGTATTGTATCCGCTATGATGCGCGGATCGTAGTTGACGGCAATAGAGACTCCCCGGCATATGCAGAAATAACACCATGCTTTCTCAAGGATATGCGACATGGGCAGAAAAGACATGGAAAGATCAGAGTCTTTGATGGAGTGAAGCATTTTTATGTGCTTCTCGATGGCAGCATCGTAATTGGAGTGGGAGATAACCACGCCTTTAGGTTCTCCGGTGGTTCCGGAAGTGTATATCAGGGTGGCCATGTCGTCGGGAAGTCCTCTGCCGGTACGGGCCTCGACTTCCATAGCGATTTCATCGGAAGCGTTCATGCCGAGTCGCACGAAATCGTCCCAGAAAACCGTCACCGTATCGTCATCGAAAAGTTGGAGCCCGTCATTCTTGAAGACAACAATCTTTTTGATATCCGGGTTGGCTTTCCAATGTCTGTAGGCCATGGGATATTGATGCTTGTCTCCCACAAACAGCACCCTGGCTCCGCCGTCACGGACTATGAAATCAAATTGCGACTGGACGCTGCTGGCGTAAATGGGAATGCAGGCTATGCGGTTACGGAAAGCTCCGAACTCGGTGATGAGTATCTGCGGAGTGTTGGGAGAACAGATCGCTATGGTGTCTTTTTCGATAAGTCCGATAGATGCGAGGGCTTTTGCAGCCACGTCAATCTGGACTGCGAATTCCGACCAGGAGGTGGAGAGCCATTCGCCATCCTTTCGCCAGCAGAACCGGTAGGCTTCATGACTTCCGAGCCGGCGTGCCTGTGCAGGTATTATTTCGACTAAACGATTGGGCATAACAAGTAATAAAATTTGAACGACAGCGGGAGAGGTCTGCTTTTTTTCAACAAATCAGGGACGTGTGATGTTTTTGTCGAGCATAAGGTGCTTTACGGCCATACGGACGCGGGTGGGCATGGCTGCCACAAAAACAATGGAAATACGGTTCAGCCAACCGTTGATATACTGCTTTTTCCCCTTGAGCATTTTTCGGACGGCGTTTTGTGTGAATTTTTCCGGTGTCTGCAGCACTTTGAGTCTCAATGCGAGATTCTGAAGATTTTTCGGCAGTCCGAAAAGATCGGTCGCGATCCCACCCGGACACGCTGCAGTCACAGACACTCCGGCGTCGCGCATCTCATAGTGCAGGGATCGGGTGAATACACGTATATATGATTTTGTGGCTGCATACATCGCCAGGCCCGGCATCGGCATCCAGCAGGACATCGACGACATGTTGAGTATGCGGCCTCCTCCACGTTTTGCAAAACGCGATGCAAAGGCTCTGCTGAGCATTGTGACAGCCGAGACATGCAGGTCGATAAAGCACTTCAGTTTGCCTTCAGTAGTGTCAGTTACGGGAAGAAAAGAAAATATGCCGGCATTATTGATAAGTATGTCAGGGTCGAGGCCGTCGGTGTCCAGACGGTCTATGATCCGTGCGGTGGCATCTGAGGCCGTAAGATCGCAGAAAAAAGGAATCGCACGGACTCCGAAAGTATCCGCTATCTCTTCTGCGCAGCGTTCAAGCAGTCCTGTCTGGTTGGATATCATGAACAGATCGCAGCCCCGGGCGGCGAGTGTGCGGCAGAAGTAAAGACCTATACCGCTGCTTGCGCCTGTCACTACAGCCATTTGTCCTTTCAGATCATGATTCCGTGCCATTTCTGCGCTTTATTTTCTCTATTTCCTTTATTATGGATGGAGGAAGGTCCGTACAATGCTTGTGACATGCCATCTCGCGTGAATACATGCGTGCAATGCAATAGTTCACATGATCGCACCCGCACCTGTGATTGCTGTCACCGGCTTCCCGCATACGGTTCACAAAGTCCGGTTCGTTGAGTAAGGCGCGGCCCATCTGGACGAAATCGAAACCCTCGTCATCCAATACGGTATCGGCACCCTTTCGGTCGATGACACCTCCTACATATATCAGCGGAAGCCTGAGCTCTCTGCGGAATATGCGTGCGTCATCAAGAAAATAAAGCGGTCTGAAAGGTTCGGTCGGAATCATATATTTCCCGGCCATGCGCACTCCGTATTTGAGCCAGAGCTGCTTCATGTAATATGTCATGGAGTATATCGGCATCTCTCCCCGCATCACATACATCGGGGCTTTGCTGACGAATCCTCCTGAGAGTACTATGCCGTGGACTCCGGCCCGTTCGATCTCCCTGGCCACCACAAGACAGTCATCTATATCGAGTCCCCCCTTGAAACCGTCACGCATGTTGGTTTTCACTATCACGCCCATGTCGGAGCCGGCCGCTTTGAGGGACTCCTCGAGGCACATGTTCATGAATGTCATGCGGTTCTGCAAGGTGCCCCCATATTCATCTCGGCGACGGTTGGTATAAGGAGACAGGAACTGGGATATCAGGTAGCCGTGTCCTGCATGGACCTCGACACAGTCGAACCCTGCGTCACGTGCGGTGCGGACCGCGTCTCCGAAGAAACGGGCGATCTGCTTTATCTCGTCCTTTTTCAGACCCCGGCAGAAAGTCGGGGAATACAGGTTGAATCCTGTGGAGGCTCCTACCGGTGTGCTTCCGGTGGTGGAACGGTGGGTCATATTGCCGCAATGTCCCAGCTGGATGGATGCCTTTGCACCTGCCTCGTGGATTCCGTCGGTGATCTCACGGAGTTCGGGAACAATCTCGGGCCTCAGCCAGAGCTGGGTGGTGAAAGAGAGAGCGGAGCGACATATTCCCGCGTAGGCGAGAGTTGTCATCCCGACGCCTCCCCGTGCGACAGAAAGGTGGTAGTCGCGAAGCATGTCGGTGGGGCCGTTGTCACGGCCCATTCCCTCGAAAGCCGCCGAACGTATGGTGCGGTTGCGGAGTTCTACGGGGCCGATTTTCGCAGGTGTGAATAGTTTCATGTATCTTAAGCTGGTGCCTTTCAGTAGATGAAAGGCAGAATATATTTTCGGTTTAACGACGCATATCGATCACCGAATTCAGATATATATCTATAGTGTATCGAGCGGGCTCGGGGCGCGAGATTGGCGAAGGTCCATATGGCGAAGGCCAGCCCTCCCAGGCTCCATGTAAGTATGGCGAAACCGATCCACTCGGTAAATTCTCCCAGATAATTTGCCGATGTCACGTATCTGTACATTCCGCCCTGCGGTATGTAGTGGCGTGTGTCGCCGGGCTTGCGCAAGCCGCGGATTATGCTGTCAGAACCGATATTTATGACCATTCCCATAACGAATATCAGTGTCCCGAGAATAAATAGCGGGCTGGAAAGCCATGATACGGGATATGCGTCCGCAGGACTGACATAGAAAAGCCATCCGCCGATCATATATGCGTTTATAATATTAAACAGAATACCCATGATTATTATTGCCACAGGCATGTGACCTTTTCCTCTTATCAGGAAGGGAAATATGAAGGAGCGCTGGAAATAGTGTATTTCGAAAAGGGACGCCATAACGACAAGAGCCGGTTGTGCGGCCCGGGGACTTGACAGCCAGAACATCAGCATGGCAATGAATGACGGCGCCTCCATGATTATCCATCCGAGCCGGTTCCCTATGACGGGACCCCATTTTTTTGTGTACATCATCCCATAGCCGGCGGTGACACGCTGCAAAGCGAAGAACACTACGACCGCAAGGGCTATCATGGTTCCGACAACGGAATAATAGAAAGTCGGTTCAAACATTTTACAATCAATAATCAATCGGATTAAAAGCTAATCCGCATACAAAGGTAATAAAAATGATTGGTTTGGGCAATCGGTTTTAACCATTTGGGTTATTTTTGGATAAAAAGGAGCAAGACGGGGTATAAATTTTGTAGTTTATGAAACGTTGCTAATTTGGTGTCATATATCATTAGGAATGGATTCTGATATGGAAAAATTGACTGAACAGGAGATTCGTGATACTAAGCGGTTGCTGGCCGAATCGGAGAGTTTGTATAAGCCTTCGTCATATGCGCTTTTCGATCCGCTTTTCGATAGGGGGGAAGTAAAGATATTTTCCAGACAGGAGGTTATAATGCAGCCGGGGAAACAACTAAGGGATGTCTATATTGTTATTGATGGGCTTGTAGGATCGACATATGTCAGTGGCAACAAGGTGATCATGCACGGTCTGGCGACACCGGGCACCATGTTACTGCACGGAGGCTCTTTTTTTCAGGCGAGACCTTCGTTTATGCAGTGGGAGGCATTAGTCACAACGAAAACGCTCAGGATTCCTGACAGTGTGATTCGTGATTATCTCATGTCAGACCATGAATTTGCGATATGGATGTACGGGATGGCGGAAAACTATATTCTGTATAGTGAGGAGAAAACATTTATCTTGTCGGACTGTGCTGAACAAAGATATCTTAAACTTGTAAAGAATCTGCCGAGAAGGGTCTTCCGCGAACTGCCTTCACGGGTAGTGGCTCGTTATCTCGGAATAACCGAACAGTCATTGTCAAGAATAAAACGATCCATTCTTAAAAATGGACAGGAAGACTGAATATTGCTGGATATCTTTTAAGGCGTTGAAACCTATAGGTTTCAACGCCTTAAAAGATAAAGATTATTTTACATTGAATTTTACCACGCCCGTCGGTGAGACCGCGATATATGTGCCCGGTGTAAGGGCGGTCGTAGATATTCGCGGTGCGGAAGCGGTTACGCTTGCCACCGGTTTGCCTCCGAGATCGTATACCGTCACTTTGTCGCCGGTGTCAAGACCGCCAATTATTATGTTGTCTCCGTTCTGCCGGACATTGAGTATGGATTCAGGCATTGTGACTGCTCCGACACCTGAAGGATCGGGTGTGTAATGATAGTAATATTTGTCATAGACCATAAGATCCCCGCTGTTCATGTCGGTCGCATATTCCGTGCGCAGGTCTATGCGGTTTTTGACATTCTCATAAACGAAGTTGGTCTCTTTGGCTTCGATGTCGTAGGGATATATTGTCTCGTCGATAGATTCCGGAAGGAATGTGTATTCATTTTTGGAATCGGTACGACCTGCCGGAGTGACGCGTTCGTAAAGACAAAGACCGTTGTTGTCATACGCATAATTTGTATATCCCTGCAGCACCGGTTCGTCGGGATTTTCCCCGAATGTGTCGAAATAGTAATCTGTCATTACCGAACGTCGGCCTTCTTCGTCATATGTGTAGGCTATCTGGTATGAGGGTGTGACAATCGACGGATCGAAGAAATCCGCAGTGAGCGTAAGCTCTTTCGCAAGAAACCCGTCTTCATTGTAAGAATATTCTATTTTCTGTGCCAGATTTTCTTCCTCTCCCCACGCCATATAAACGATCTGTTCTGTCATGTTTCCCTGTTCGTCATACGAATAGGTTATGCGTGCGCCTTTGAGATAACCACCTCCCGACCATTGGTCGTAATTGTAGTTCTCGCGCTGGCACAGTCTGCCTTCTTCGTCATATTTGTATTCCACATATGACACAAGTGTAAATTCTCCGGAATTCTGGAAATCCTGATAAGTATCGTTACGGATGAGCTGGTTCAGATCATTATATGAAAAAATCATATAGTAATCGCCGAAATCGTCGGAATTGTCCTGACGTGTCACCTGTCCCCGGTCATTGTAGACGAAGGAATAGTGGACTACACCTGATTCGGATGTGATTTCAGAAAGAAGATCTTTGGCTGAGGCCGGTAACGATGAAGCGAGTGCGATGATTGCTAACTGGAGTAAATGTTTTTTCATAAGCTTAATATATTTATGTTGATTTTTAATATTTTGTTGCAAAATTAATAAAATATTTTGTATATGCAAGAAAAAATGTTTGCAATAAGTGAAATAAGCAATAAATATGCAGCCTGTTGTGTCGAAAGTCAAAACATTGACGATACGGAATGTCAAATAGCTAAAAAATTACCATAGGATAAACATTTATTGCTTGCGGTACGGTAAATTTGCACTTTGAGAGTAATGAAAAATATAAATTCAATAACAATAAATCAAATGCTTATGAGAAAAAAACGACACATTTTTTCGGGGCTTGCGTTTGGGGGCTTATGTATGGCCTCGATGGCGATAGCGGGTGCTGCCGTATCATCGGATCCGGTATCAAGTGAGGCGTCTGTGTCTCCGGAACTCTATGGGGCGGTCATCGCATCAGATAATCCGGAATTCTCCGACTGGGGAATTTACCGTGTTCCTGTTGCCGGGAACGGGGATTTTATAAGGGTTGCCACCGGTTCA
>OGHU01001504.1_pt1 | contig 13491 bp, 8 predicted proteins | sample 1571521 | NCBI WGS metagenome assembly OGHU01 (sample SAMEA2581963, study PRJEB24529) | metagenome | biome: Human gut stool | place: China | collected 2011 | reverse complement strand
ATAACCTACCATCCTTCCCAAACGGAACCTTTAAGATATTGCAATCGTGGCTTTGTATTCTATGCCCGTCCGGGCGATCATCTGAAAGTAAAGGGGAATGTAGAGTTCTTTCCTGCCATGCACAAGGAGGGCGGAATGTATGATGATCCGCGTCTACAACGCATCCTAACCCTGGAAGATAGTATAACAGTGGAACAAAACAAAATAGACCGCAAACTATACTATTTTGCAAACCTGCGAGGCACCCCACAGGCCAATCCCGACTCTATGATGTATTATAACCAAGCATACAGTCAATGCCGTTCCAGCGAACTAAGTGAAGCTCTGAAAGAATTCCGCAATACGGCAGATGACAGTGAATATGCCGCTTGGGAATATCTGCAAGCCGTAAACAGAGTCTCTTATTCGGAAGCTGCAGAAAGATTCACTCGTTTTACTCCCGAAATTAAATCATCGACTATCGGGAGAAAACTGGAACAGTTGCTCAAGGTCATGAAAAATATAGAACCGGGAAACACCCCAAGCGAGTTTACCGTAATCACTTCTGATAGTGCCCGTATTTCTTTGTCGGACTACCGTGGTAAATATTTACTTATTTATCATTGGGGATATGGATGTCCTGGAACTACCTGGGTACATCCGCACTTATTGAAACTCTACGAGGAATACCACGATAAAGGTTTTGAAATCTTAGGATTCACTGGCGATAAGCAACCAGAAACTCTTTCTCAAGACTCAGAAGTTGCTTCACTGTTTTATCCACCCTGGGCCACTGTATATACAAATCAAAAGGAAAATAGCTTTATTGCCGATGATTATTACTTCAACGGAGTTCCTATCCTGATGGTTATCTCACCCGAAGGAAAAACTCTTCTGAGGGGATATAGCGGCATCTATCAGCCCCTCAAAGAATTATTAGAAAAGGAGATGGGTAAATAAAAAGGCGGATAATTTCTTATTCATATTCTCCCCTTATGAAAATCATTGGTTTAATATAGATTTCCAAAGTTCCGTCTGCACCGGTTTTCACTTCCATTTGTTCGATGTTCGTTTGATACGCAGTGCTGGCCGGAACTTCTTTTCCATCAATATAATAACGTGCATTTCGCCTGTCAACACCTCTAGGTTTCAGCAACTCATCAATCTGCTTAATCGCTTTTTCTTCCTTCACTTGCTGTGGAGTTTTCAGTTTCAAAACTATGACTCCATTTATTCCACGCGTACCATAAATAGCAGTAGCCGAAGCATCTTTCAAAATATCAATGCTTTCAATGTGCATAGGATTCAATGCCGCAAAGATTTCATAAGGAAGCTCTATCCCATTTACAATGTATAAAGGCTCATTAGTAGTGATAGGGGCACTATCTCTGATTACCAAAGTGCTGTCTCTCTTTGGAGACTGCGTCACGAGAGTCTCATTTTTCAAAGTATCTTTGAAAAGTACAATCCCCTTCATGGAAGGAGTTTCAGCATGTGCAGATATAGCGGCAGATATCACTACTAATAGAAATACTCCCCAAAAGAAGCTATATCCCTGGTGAATTTGTTTTCTTTGTCTCATAGCATTATCTTTTAAGTGATTAAATTCTAAACCGTCTCAAACAAAAATACTTAAAAGTAATGATTTAAACAAAAAAATAAGAAACAAAGTATTTATTCAGCAGATAATTCCTTTAACCTATCAAGCAGATATGCTCGTTTACTCTCGCTTGTACCTTCTTCCCAATAGCGGATAATACCTTTCTTATCTACCAACACTGTAGTCGGTGTAACCTGTACTTTAAACAGATTGAAGAAAAATAATTCATCGGCAATATGTGTAAAAAGGAAAGGACGGTTCTCCACAATCTTCTTTATTTGTTCCGGCGTATTCCAAGTCGTAGAAAAATAAGTCACATTCGGGCAGATCTTCATCCATTCATTCAAATCCGGCATCTCTTTGATACAAGGCCGGCAACCTGTATGCCAATAGTTCAGCACAAAAGGCTTTCCGAGAATATCCGCATTCGATATTTCCCAGATCGTTTTTCCTTCCGGAGTCACTTCTATCAATCTCGGGTTCTGATCTTTATCGGCAACAGCTATCAGCGTATGTCCGTTAGGCAGACGAGTCAGCGAATGAGGACCGCCGGGAACATCCAGCTTCCACACCACCTTTCCGTTTGCATCATACTCCTTCACACACTGGTCTCCATAATGAGCTACAAGGAAATGACCGTTATCCAGCCGCCGTGCATTACGCATGAATGCGAATCCGCCATCCTTCACGCCTTTCGGCAGGATGCAGGTTTCTTTCACAATCTTCCCTTTGGGAGATATCTCCAGCATCCGTCCGGTAACACATTCGCCAACGAAAGTATTACCATTCTTCAGACGTTGGCAGGCAAAGACCGGACTTTTTGATTCATAATGGAAAATGGTATCGTTCTGACGGGTCATTTCGAGTACTCCGTGTCCGGTGGTGAAGAGGATATTGCCGTTAGGCAATATCCACAAATCATTAGAATCGGGCGCTTTGTGCTTCCACACCATTTGGTTGTTTTCCATCACAAATACGATTCCCTGCGAATAATCGGCTCCGGCAAACGTCTTGGTCTGTGCAAACAGAGAAGAGGCAGAGAGCAGAAGCGACAAAAACGCAATACTACATATCTTTATCATATTCTTTATCATATTCATATTAACAAAAAAGAGTATCCAAAACTGGAGCTTACTAAAAAGTCGGTACTATCTCAAATCTCCTCCTTCCCGAAGGAGGAGAATGTGGATACTACCGACTTTTTAGTCACCCCCCAATTGAAGTTAGTACTGATTTTCAACATAGTCTTACTCAAAGACAATATCGATTCCTTACAAAGACAATACGTATTCTTCCAGTTCTTCCAGCTCCTTCTCAGTGACAGGCTTATGAGGTCCGTGAACTTTCAGCATATCCTTCATCGAATAGCTACGACCATCATAAAGATAGGGAGCTGTACGCCAGCATTCGTTCAGTGCCGGAACATCCATAGAAAGTCCCTTGTCCGGACCTGTTGTCCAGCCTACCTTATACTGTTTCTGATCTGTATAGTACTCTCCGGAATGGCAGCTCGCACAGTTTTCCTCAAAAATCTTCTTTCCCTTCTTTGCCTTACCGGAAAGTTTACCGTTCACAAGGTATGGGCTTGGCAACGGTTTCAGGGATTTCAGATATTCGTCGATGGATTCGTATATTTCGTCTTCACCTTCCATAAACAGAATATACTTCACACCCGAACGTACCGCTACTTCGGCATTCTTACGGATACCGGTCGCCATACAGGGCGGAGTCTGATGTGAAAGCAAAAGTGTCTTGGTATTCTTCGGGTTACCCATACCGTCATTCAGCAAGTCCCAGTTAAGTCCGTCCATGCGGGCGTCATTCGGATGACAGGTAGCACAGCTCTGCCAGTTCTGGAAACAAATAGTAGCGTCATGGAAATACATATCACCCTTCCCGACTTTCGTGAAAGCCAGCGGAGCACCCAAAACCTGCTTCTTCAGATTCTTGCCGTTCAAATCCATAGACACCAATTCCGAAGTATAATAGTTGGCAGTGAAAATCTTATCTCCGGTAGCAACAACCGAACGGGGGCCTTTCCCCTGTGTCGGGATAAAGTCGCGGATACCATATAAGAATCCCGCATCATTCGGAATATTATTCCATGACTTCACGGAAGGCGTCACCATCTCCCCCTGCTTTGCCTTCGCCAGACGTTCGTGCAAAGCAATGCGGTTAATACGAACCAGCTCCTGACTTCCGGCAGCAGCTACGATAATCTGTTTATCATCCGGAGTGACAATCACCGACCACGGATTGGCGGCTCCCTTCTGAGGAGTATCCAACAATACGGAAGTCAGCAATTTCCTCGCCTTCAGGTCGATGATGGACAGCGTGTTTGTAGCCATCCATCCACGGTCCAGCTGATTGGTAGGCAACTGATAACGGGCAATCAAGTGAGTGACATACGCATACGTCTGATTTTTATCTACCGCTACAGACTTCGCATCGGTAGCACCGTTCGGCAACATGATGCGTCCCGTCACCTTCTTTGAAGGGACATCTACGATATCGAGCTGCACTGCAATAGGATAAGCCGTAGAAGGCATTTCCGGCAGATTATTGGCTATCAGCAGACAAGAGTCTCCTGCAAACGGAGCCATAGCCACCGGTTCACGACCGATTGCAATCTTTGTCTTTACCTTGCGGGTTGCCGGATCTATTTCCCACAACTCGTTGTTGAAGCGCTGTGTCACCCAAAGTGATTTGGACACCGGACTATACAAGATATCCGAAGGCGTAGCACCGCTCTTTGTTTTTGACTGCACCGAAAGTTTCTTTCCATCCAGTTCGTACATCATGCCGGTGTTTCCGTCGCATACCACCCAGAGGTTGCCGGACGGGTCTTGTGTCATGGCGTTGACGGGCGAAGAAAGGGTCACTTTCTGTTCCGCCTTCTGTCCGTCGGACGACATTTTGATTAATTCATTGCCTGCCCTGTTCGTTACAAACAAGGACTTTCCACTGTCCGCCAGAAACAAACGATCCGGCGAAACCGTCTTTGCATCTTCTTTCCAACTAGCGCAAAGAAGTATAGCTACGATACTAACAGGTATCAATATCTTTTTCATTATTTCTGTTGTTTAGTTTGAAGAGATTGAATGTACTGGCGAATATTCTCCTGTTCCTCCATGCGGGCTTGTTTCCGCTTCTTATCGTAGCGGTCGTAAAACTCCCGGTCATGATCCGACCAGTTGTTCGCTTCCCGGTAGTCACCGATCTGAGGAACGAGCAAGTCGATCCAGAGAGAAACTTTACGTATCTCCTGCGGTGTCAGTTTCGTACCTCCATGACCCTCTTCCAGACGCTTGATCAGATTACTCTTGTTGGACCCTGCAAAATAAGGAGGCAACAAAGTAGGCTGGGACAAAGCGCTGATCCAGTTTACTTCCGGATGATGGGCATCCCCTCTCCATGCTCTGTCGGGACCATCCGGACGGGCATGAGTCAGACTGAGATATGAGTCCGTATATTTTCTTTTACTCTGTTTGTCCACTACCTTCAGTTCTCCTTTCAGGCTCATCGGGTGTTTCACTCCGTCATGACAAGAGATACAATTTCGGTCCCAGATAGGCTGAATCTCTTTCAGATAGCTGAAGTTACGTTCTCCCATTTCATCTTCCGGAGCCAATGCCTTGATTCCTTTGTCCATTGCCATAGATACCCGATGACCTGCCACCGGAACCGTATTCTTATGTTCATGGCATCCTACACAACTCTGAACTTCGTTCGGCTGCAAGGTAGACCAGCTACGCATCGTCTGCACTACCCTGCCCTTTTCGTCCAACGCCTGGAAGTAAAGCGGTCTGCGGGCAGGTACTTTAAAGAAAGCGGAACCGTCGGGATATACATCCGTCACTCCGATCACTCTCTTCACGTCCCAAGCGGCATTGCCGACTCCTACCGGAGAACTTGCCAATGCACCACCTCCCTCATCATTACCATTCACTTCGCCTACACCGGCTGCACGGAATTGAATTTCTACGATACGAAGCTGTTTGATCGTTCCGGGAGCCACTCCTTTCAAGCCATTCCCTTCATAGATATTCTGCATATAATATACTCCTTCATTCTTCGTATAGTCTACAGAAGACGAACGATGGAACGGACGTTTACGGGGAGCAAGCAAGATGGGCTGATTGCAGGATATTTTCGAATCGGCAACCAGCAATTCACGTTCTCCGTTTGCATTCATCCAGTAAATGCCGAACTCCATCGGATGTCCGATGTGGTATCCCAGCGGAGTATAGGAAATCAGAAACTCCGTCTCGTTCAACGGGAAAGGATGCTGAAACTGGTCGGTAAACTGTCCGTAGCTATCTATACGCTCTGCCTCGGGTTTGCGCACCGGAGCAACAAACATGACACCTTCATTCTCATCTCTTCCGGCTTCGGGATCAATAATACCCAATTTACCGTGCTGGGGATTATGATGTCCCATGAAAACAGTCATCACTTTACGTGTACCGGGAATCTGACGGGTATGCGCTACCGTTGTCGGGAACCAGCTGTTCATTCCGTAATATTCGGCTTGTCCCGTTCCGTCAGGATTCATTTGGAACAGGGGTTGCGCCCATACTTGTCCGCGGTCATTATAGTCCCAACGAGTGTAAACTACACGACCGTCATCAAGCAAAGTCGGCGTAGTAGTATGCACCTGGTCGAAACCTACCTGACGCATATAACGTCCTTCACGGTCACAGAGGTACATATTGCTGACTTCGGTAAACCAGCAATCCACCGCACTTCCGCTACGGGTAGAGTTGAAAAGTATATTCTCATCCGGCAGATAGATACCTTCGATATCAGCGTGTCCTTTTCCAAAAGTCAGTTGCTTGACTTCACGTGTCTTTAAATCCATCTCATACAAATGGAAATCATCGTCTTTTGCAGACTTCTTCCAGGAGAAAAGCAGGTGCTGACCGTCAAAATGAAGATTAGGGTCACGATATACACCGTCTTCGTCCGTCAGCAGTGTTTCTTCCTCCGCCCAGATACCGTTCATCTTAATCTTCGACAGCGAACCGCCTGCAAAGTAGTTGCACTCTGCACGGGCATCGGAAACGCCTTCGGTATAGGCAAAGAAAGAAGGACGCAACGTTCTGAACTTCGTAAAAACAATCTCCGGCTGATTGGCAGTGAAAGTTTCCAGACGTTCGGCACGTCTTCTCTCGCACGCTTTCAGATAAGACAGGAAAGCGGCTTCGATACTTTCCGGATTATCATTGACAGCAGTAGTAATGTTCAGCTTCTGCATACGAAGAGAAAGCTGCCGGCTGAAAGAACCTCTGAACCAGTTTACATCTTTCCCGTCCTTTATATCTTTCGCATCATTTCCATCCTGTAGCCACCAGTCATAATAAACCGGATAATCATGCATCAACATCCGATGTGTATCTCTTACTTTACGCTCCAGCTCTTCCCTGTGATTCTCTTTCTTCTTTATCGTCTGAACCTCCGCAAACTGCTTCTGCATTTCGGCGATAAAACCTTTTGTGTCGGTTGGCTGGAAAGAAGTGTCCTTCGCCTGCCAGGCGAGGAACGGGACGAGCATGCAACATGCCAGCCCCCACTTCAACCATTTTATTAATTTCGATCTTATCATTTCAAATTCCTGTTTACCTTAAATTTACCTTTCCGAACCGGACATTACAGACCTTTCTTCAATTCTTTGTAAGCTTCTACAATCTGAATACCGCTTGAAGTACCGATGCGGGTAGCACCCACCTGAATCAATGCCAGTGCCGTATCGAGGTCGCGGATACCGCCTGCGGCTTTCACACCGATCACCGGACCTACCACACGACGCATCAATTCAACATCATGCACGTTGGCGCCTGCCGTACCGAATCCGGTAGAAGTTTTTACGAAGTCCACACCTGCTTCCTTTGCAATGCGGCATACGGTTTCTTTCTCTTCGTCAGTCAGGTAGCAAGTTTCAAGAATCACTTTACAGATCACACCGGCAGGTTTGCAGATAGAAACCATATCTTCGATTTCTTTCTTTACAATGTCTGTCTGTCCCTTCTGCAAAGCACGGACATTGATGACCGTATCAATTTCGGTAGCTCCCTTGGCAATGGCATCGCGGGTTTCGAATGCCTTGCACTCTACGGTATTCTGTCCCAGAGGGAAACCGATGGCCGCTCCTACACGTACACCCGAACCTTCCAACAGTTTGACACAGGTTTCCACTTCCGCAGGGTTGATGGCTACCATCGCAAACTTATACTGACGGGCTTCCGCACAGAGTTTTTCGATATTCTCCGCTGTTCCGAAAGGTTTCAGAAAGGTATGGTCAATCATTCCTGCCAGTTGTTCTACTGATAAATTTGCAATCACTTCGTTTATATTTTTCTTTTCCATTGTTTTGAGTCGTTTAATATGTTAGTTAATTGTTAGTTCTTAAAAAGTCAATACACATTTCAATACTTCACCCCGCTTCACGGCAGCGAAGGCTTCTTCTATTTCTTCGATTTTGAAACGGTGTGTGATGAAGTCGGAAGCGGAAAGTGTGCCTTCTTCAATCCATTGTGCCAGCGTGGTCATAGCCGCTTTCTCTTCCGAACGGGTAGGCCACTGGTGCATATGCAGGTCGAAGTTGTAAGGCGCCTTCGACAAATCGAATGTCGGATTCTTCGTCATGACACCATATACACAGACATCACCGCCCATTTTTACCAACGGCAATACGGAATTGACTACTACATCGAGCCCTACGGCATCAATCACGGCATCGTAAGAACGATTGGCGGAGGCTATAAACTCCGGCGTGCTGATTTCGGCAGGCGTATATCCGTTGTCCGCTCCCATCCGGCGGGCTACTTCCAATTTGGCGGGAAGCATATCGACGATGTCAATCTGCCCCAAGCCGAACAGCTTGCCCAACTTGACGAAGCTCAGTCCTACAGGACCGGAGCCTACCACTATCACTTTCTTTCCCGGAGTCAGGTTGAAATCCTTGAAAGCGCCCAGCACTTCACGCCAGGTGCAGGAGATCACCGCTTCTTCCGGCTGCACATGAGCAGGAACTGAGTTCTGAATCTCAAAGCTGTCCCAACATCCCTGTTCGGGGGTAGCCAGTCCTTCTTCTTTCAGTACCTCGAAATCGTTCACCACTACATATTCGCTGAAACCGCCCCAGCCGCTGTTAATTCCCTGCGCGCCAAAGTCGGAGATCAGACCGCCGATAGCACGGTCGCCTACTTTAAAGTTGCGTACCTTCTCGCCTACAGCCACTACAATTCCTGCATTCTCGTGTCCCAGAGCCAGAGGATAAGTATCTACTCCGGGAAAATGTCCCGCAATCAGCTTGCTGTCGGTCGCATTGCACAGTGCCACCATTTCTGTTTTCACCAACGCCTGATAAGCATTGATGACAGGAGTTTCGACCTCTCGTATTTCTATTTTGCCGGGAGCCGGCACAATTACAGATTTCATCGTATTCTTATTCATTTTTATAGGTTATAGTTCAGTTTTTGCTATCTCTGTGTACATCTCACACAAGGCGTGATAAGCCTGATCGAAAACAGGCATCCACGCTTCGTACTTCTTCACGTTTTCGGGAATAGGCTGCACCGTCTGCTCGATACGGACAAAACGGTCGATTACAGAGAAATCAGGGAAAACACCCGCACCGATACCCGCAAGGATGGCCGCTCCCATCGAAGTTGCCTCTTCGAGATAGTTAGGCACACGGATTTCCGCCTGATAGATGTCCGCCATCATCTGACGCCAGACAGGATTCTGAGCACAGCCGCCGATCACCGTCATGCGGTCGATAGGAACATGCTTGCGGAATATATTGATGATAAATCCGAGATTCAAGGTTACTCCTTCCATCACGGCACGCAACATATCACCATGTTTATGTCCCAGCGTCAGACCGATGAAAGCCCCTTTGGCATCAACGTTCCAGCGGGGAGTACGTTCACCCAGCATATAGGGAAGGAACAGGAGTTTGTTCGCACCTATCGGAGAAGCAATGATCTGCTCGTCGATCAGTTCGAACACGCTGCTTCCCGATTGAGCCGCCAGTGCCTGTTCATTCTGGCAAAGTTGGTTAATCATCCAGTTGTAGGATGATCCTGCCGCCTGCATCGTTCCCGACGGGTGCAGCATGCCGGGTACTACGTGTGCCCAGTTCATGGTACGGCGTTGTTCGTCTACAATCGGCTTTTCGACCGTCAGTGCTACCCAGGAAGAAGAGCCCAGATAGTTGTACGCAGTGCCCGGAGCCACACAGCCGACACCTACTCCGGCACAGCTACCGTCGCCGCCGCCACAGATGACGGGTGTTCCGGCAAGCAGTCCTGTCTCACGGGCAGCTTCGTTGGTGATTTCTCCGATCACGTCAATCGACGAACGGACTTCGGGGAATAAAGAAAGATCGAGCTCTGCGGCTTCTATGATCTCTTCACTCCATTGCCAGCGGTTCAAATCGTAGGCATTGGTTCCCGACGCATCCGAAGGATCTGTGGCGATAGTACCGCACAAACGGTAGTTGATGTAATCTTTCGCATTCAGCATTTTGGCAGTCTGCGCAAAGATTTCCGGTTCGTGCTTCTTTACCCACATCAGTTTCTCCACAGAGTAAGAGGCGCTGATCCGATGTCCCGTGATTTCGTAGAAATGGAGAGGGTCTATCTTTTCGGTCAACTTTGCTTCTTCTTCCTGCGAACGCTGGTCGCAATAGAGCATATGCGGACGAAGCGGATTACCGTCTTTATCTACGCAAAGACATCCCATCATTTGTCCGCTAAGAGCTACTCCGGCAATATCATTGGGTGATACCAGTTCGAGAAGTGCCTGTGTTGTGTCAACGATGGCTTTCCACCAATGGTGCGGATTCTGTTCCGCCCGGTTGCCGGAAGCATAGTCGGTAGGATAAGCAGCGGTACGCGAAGCTATCAACAGCCCCGATTCATCGAACAAAGTGGCTTTGTTCCCACTGGTACCCAAGTCATGTGCTAATATATACATTTTATATTTTCCTTTTCAGTTAATTGAATTAGAGTGCCGCATTCGTGTATCCGGTAAGGCCGACGAAGATTCCTCCGACAATGCCGCCCAGTATAATAACTACCCAACGTGGAAACGCTTCCTTCAGCAATCCACCGCGTGTGCCTTTCGGTGCGCAGAGCACGTCTGCAAAGATGAATCCCATCGCAATCGCCCAGCCCATGTCTACCCAAGGGGCACTGCCACGATTCCCCTGATGGATCAGGCTGAACTGCATCGGCAAGCCGTCGGCATCGTTCAGCAATCCGGTAGAGAAGCCGAATCCGGGCAGTTTATGATTAACCAGCCAGAACGTTCCGATGATAAGGGCGGCTGCCATGAATCCGCCTATCGGACCAAAGTCCTTCACCAGCTTGGGCCAGCTCATCAATACGGTAAATGTCACGGCAAAAGCCCCGAAAATAGTGGTGATGATTCCGGCATGATACATACCGAACATCTCATTATAGGTTTGTAACCATTCGCTCATTGTGTTCTCCTCCTTATTTTATCTTTCGGGCACAGTCGCACGAACGGATTTTCCAAACTACAATTCCCGCCAGTGCACCGCCTATCAGACAACAGACCAGTGTAGGCACTGCATAAAAGAAATTGGTAATATCTCCCTGAAAGCGGACGATTCCCCAGGCTATACCGGCAGAACCGATACACCATCCCTGATCGAGCCATATTTTTCCCGGAGGATTCAAAATCGCTCCGTTATAATGATTCATATACCACATGATGCCGATAATCAGCGTTGCCGCCAGCCAGCCGCCCATCAGACCGTAGGTCTTCCAGAGTTCCGGCCAGATGCCGAAAGCGAAACCACCACAGATGGCGGAGCCGGCAAAGGTCGATAGATAGTATTTCATATTATAGATATAGATAATGTGTTCTTGGGTTAATAATATTTTTTTAGGCACGGATTACACGGATTTCACGGTTAAAGATTACACAGTTTTATTAAATCCGTGTCATCCGCGTAATCCGTGCCTAAATCCTATTTTTTCTCTTCCAATGATAGTTTAGCCAGTGTGAAAGGCTTGTCGTGCTTGGTATTTACCTTGTCCGGTCCGGTCACCAGGTCGAAACAGGATACGATCACCTGACCGTTCCATACGATGGGTTCGCCCGGTTGGTCCAGTCCGCCATCGCTTCCATCGCAATCGGGGCTTTGGGCGATACGCTGAATCTTTCCGTCCTTATCTACACGGGCAACGGCATTTGCAGAGAAATCTGCTACCCAAATATTTCCTTTATCATCGATGCACATACCGTCTGTGGTACGAAGCTGAGTCGTATCCTGTGCCCAGACATCGTTGCTGACAACTTTTCCTTCCGCGTCCATCTTGATACGATGGATAGCGCCGTCACCGAAGTTACCCACAAAAAGGTCACCCGCTTCGTTAAACACGATTCCATCCAGTCCGTATTGTACTTCAGGGTTCTTAGTGATTACCGTAGTCAACAGGTTCTGATCTGCCGAAGTATTGGTTACTGCGATGTCACGGTCGTTCATATCAAAGCAATATACACCGCTGACAAGCAGACCGGAAGGGTCTTTGATCTGTGACAAAGAGCTTTGAGTCACATATAATTTTCCGTTACGGATACGGATACCATTGGGATGCTCCATGCCGGATGCTACCGTAATGGTTTCCTTCAACTGGTCATTTTCAAACTTCAGACGAAGTACACGTCCTTTGTTCTTTGCTTTCTCTGCACCGCTCCAGCCCTGATTATCACTAATGAACAGGTCGCCCTCTTCATTGAAGGCAAGTCCCATCGGAGAAGCCCATCCGGTTTCCTCCAATACAGGCACATCCAGCCATTTTGAAACGGCTCCATCCTTAGTAATACGCATCAGGCAAGCAGGCTGTGTGATATCTGCAAAATTGGGACATGCCAGAATCAAATCTCCATTGGGAGCAATGGCCATGCCATCCGGTGTCGGACAATAGTCCGGCAATGATACAAACAGTTCACTCTTTTGCGGAAGAGTATTCTCTCCACTCTTTTGTTTGGGAGAAGTACATTGAATACAAGTTGCTCCAATCAAAGAAGCGGAAATCAGAGATAGTAAATAATACTTTTTCATGGTTAGCTGATACAAATGTTTATGTTTATAATTTGAGTCCGTTAGTTCGGTACGCAAACTTACTGGAAAATCTCAGCAAAGAAGGAAAACAACAAATCAATAAAGGACAAAATTTGTTCATTATGACGCAAAAACGCCCCTTTTTTCATTAAAAAAGGATATAATCCTTCAACAGAATGATTCATTTCATCTCTCGATTATCCATCGACAGGGAACTCAATAATAATAGAAACCACATTATTTTATGAACGAATCAAATGAACGGAACCACTAAAAAGAAGAGTTTATTTAGAAAGCGCCTCCGGTCTGAATGGAGAGATTTACCGGCTAGTATCTGCCGAAAAAAGAGAATATGAAGTCATGCGATTAATGAAACAATCCGGCTGAAAATACAAAGCGGCGCTTTGTGTGAGCTAAAGCTTAGCTTTAGGAGTCGTAAAGCTAAGCTTTAGCCTCCCCAAAGCGCTATGTTATTAACCGATGCAAAAATGCACTTTTGCAGGGGCCTCCCTAACACACGCACACACGTAAGCGCACGCGCATACACATACACACACGAACATAACTAAATACGCGTAAACTATATTATATACGCGCGCCTGTGTGTGGAAAAATTGTGGAGTGCATTTTCTGCATTTTTGCATTTTTCACCTCCGACAAGCTGTTCATAAAGAAAAGATTTATACGCATACTCTTCCATAATTCATCCCCTTTGCCCACGTATTCCGCTATTTTAAGGCTAAAAAGCACATTTTCTCCCGAAAAGTTTTTGTAATATCAGAGTTAATCGTATTTTTGTGTACAATTTTGG
>OGHU01001473.1_pt1 | contig 13671 bp, 7 predicted proteins | sample 1571521 | NCBI WGS metagenome assembly OGHU01 (sample SAMEA2581963, study PRJEB24529) | metagenome | biome: Human gut stool | place: China | collected 2011 | reverse complement strand
GGTAAACTTACATAGCCACTATATGAGGCAGGTACTTGTTGCAAACAATTCTTCCATTTATTTTCTTTAGGTGAGCCTTTCATTCTGCAGAAAATCACTTCATTATAACCGTCAGAAACCGTAAGTGTAAATGAATAACAACTTAAAGCCTCATCGTATGACATGTTATACCAACTACCATTATTATCGCCTTTTGTTGAATTGTGAACATAGGCTGCAAATCTTGCACCGTCACTCTTCCAATTATCGTTAGGCATAAAGTAATAAGTCTTGGTCTCACTCTTAACAAACTTCGCATAATAATGAACCGAAGAATTTACTGAAATACTGAGTTCGGCATTATTTGCAACATTATTTATGCAGTCGCTGTCAGAAAACCAGCCGGCAAACTGATAACCTTCATTGCAAACAGCTGTTGCCGTAACGGTTGTCTGGTCGGGATATGTATTTGTTACGGCACTTGTGTGCTCAACACCGCCAACGCTGACTTTACCGCCTGTAAAGCCGTTTGTTTCCGGAGAGCCTGCTGAATCACAGCTTACGGCATCAAGAACAACTTCATAGCTAGCAAACGGATAGGTTGCCCATTTGCCTGTTGCTTTCTTATCTTCACTTGTGTTATCTGTTATAATAAAGCAGTTTCTGCCATCATTCGGAATAGTCTCATTAACTGTCTGGGCACGCTTACCACCTTCCCATTTGTCCCAAACTCCTGTATTCATCTTTGTAAAGATGATATTTGTCACAGAAGTCCAAGTACCCGTAATATCAGCACTATAAATATTACCCTCAACTTGTTTCATCGGGAACCATTTGTAAGTGTTGTTATCAACCCACATATAAACAGAAAAACTTGATGTTTTTACACCATTGTCGTTATATGTTTTCCAATCATCCGGAACTTGCAGATATACAACACGCTTTTGTTCAACTTCAAATTTAGCATAAACAATTGTGTCAGTCTTGATAACCGTTGTCAAAGGATTGTTTTTGTAATCGCCTGTATACGGTTGTTTACAGCCAAGGTCTGTGTACCAACCGCTGAACGAATAACCCGGCTTTGGAGTAGCTGTCAGCGCAACACTCTCGCCCCACTTTGCAACAGTAGAAACTGTGCTTGCGGCTGTTGTGTCGCCTGCCTGAACAGTACCACCTGCATCGCTGACTGCTCCGTTAAGTACGGCTGAAGCCTTTACCTCAAATTCTTTAAGCTTGAACCTTGCATGTAAAGTAAAGTCAGCTTTGATGTTTTCATAAACATAAGTTGTCTCGCTGCTGACGGGAGTATCGCTTGAATCGTTGTACCAACCGTCAAAGTCATAACCCTCGGCAGGCTCTGCAACAAATGTTGCACTTCCGTCATAATCCACAGAAACTGTAACTGCAGTTGACGGTCCGACTTCTTCAGGTGCGGCAAACTTTACCGTACCTACTGAACCATCGTCAACAACTGCGGTGACTGAAAATGACTGTAGCTTAAACAATGCATAGTATTCACAATCGGCATCGACATTTGTAAGAACAAGCTGTTGTTTCGATGATACAAGGTTTGTTGTACACTCCCTGTCGGAATACCAACCCATAAACTTATAATTTGGATTTGTTTTTGCAACAAGAGTTACGCCGTTTCCGTTGGTAACCACCGCAGTTGATGTTGCACCTTCCGGCGAATTGTCTGCCTGAACAGTACCTGCTGTATCAACAATATTTCCGCCGAACACGGCATTAGCGGTAACTTTGCGAGAGGATACATCCGAAAACTTTGCATACAGAGTCAAATCCTTCTTTATTGCCACAGTTTCCACTGTCTTATCTGTGTACAGACAATTGTTAAGAATCTTGCTGTCTGCCTTTATACTGCATTGCGGATCGGTAAACCAACCCTTAAACTCATAGTTGGCATTTTCTTTAGCCGTGAGTGTGGCAAGCGTACCCCACTCAACAGTTGTCTCAATCTTTGCGGCAGGGGCATCAGTTCCAAGCTGTACCGTACCGCCTGCTCCGTCGATATTTCCCTCTGTTACTGAATAAACTTTGAGATTAAGATTGATAATCTTGAATTTTGCATACAGAGTATAGTCAGTCTTTATGCTACTTACTGTGTACGGAGTCGTTTTGCTGACAAGTGTCTGACAGTTTTCGTCCGAATACCAGCCGACAAACTCATAACCCTCGCCTGCATTCGCAACAAAAGTTGCAGAACCGTTGTAGTTTACCTTGACGGTAACGCTTGTATTAGAAGCCGCGGATGACGGTGAAGAAAACTGTACTGTGCTGTTTTTCTTATCATTCGGATGATTTGCAACCGCTGTTACCGAGAACTGCTTAATCATAAATTTGGCATAATACAAATGATTTGCCTGAATATTCTTAATTGAAAGCGTAAGATCCTGACTTTCCAGTTTTATGCATTTCTCGTCAGAATACCAACCCATGAAGTCATAGCCCTCTTTTGGAGTGGCTGTGATTGATGTGTTTTGCCCCTCAAGGTACGAACCGACAGCATATGCACCGGCTTCGCCGCCTGAAATCTTAACAGTACCACCTGTGCTGTTTGCAACTGCTCCGTCCGAAACAGCTTTTGCCTCAACCTTGTACTGTCTTTGGAATTTTGCATAAAACTTATGCTCGGCTGATGTATCATTTGCTGGGTAAGCACCGTTGCTGAGAGTAACGGGAGCTTTAAATTCGGGGTCAGAGTACCAACCGATAAATCTGTATTTGTTACCGTCGGTCGGAGTTGCATTAAGAGTAACGGTTGTACCCTTTGTAACCTTAACTCTTGTTGCGCCGTCCATACCGCCTGTTACGCTTACTGTTCCCATTACGGCATTATTATCCTTTTCATCCTTACATGTAGAATAAACGGAAACAATAGCCGGAGGCGCCCAGTAACCTGTGTTTTTTGAAGTAATAACATAGTTCACCGAAGAATTTCTGTTCGGTGCGCTGATGCTGTAATCTTTGCCGTTGTAAGTAAATTTGAATGTAATCGAATGTGCGGCATCGCTGTTAGGATTGGGCAAATATGCAACCCAACCGCTAAGTGACGCATTTTCATTCGGTTCAAAAGTCATTGCTATCGGAGTTGAACTGCCCTGAACATACATATCAACCGCAAGATACTTTCCGTCAACCTGTGTCATCGGCAATGTACTTGCATCTTCACTTGAAAGGAGAATTTTCTGAACCTCTCCCCATGTGCCGTAGCCGTTATTTGACTTATCCATATATCCGTAGGCTGTGAATGTCTGTGAATCGGCATCAACACCAGCTTGCAGAGTTGTTGTCCATTTTGCAACATAGCTGTTCTGCGGATTTGATGTTACTGTTGATTCACAGCTGTAGAAAGTAACTGTTGCGTTAGGCTTATCTGTATAGTCTGAACCGAGTTTAATAAAATAATTACCGCTCGAATCCTTTGAAAGCTTTTGATACTCACTTTTGCCATCTTGGTTAATCCAGATTACACGATTGTTTTTGGTAGCCCAACCTGCACCGAGCGATGCATCACCCGTTGTTTTATCGGAAAAAGTCAATTCTCCTGCCTGAGGGCTTTGAGTGATAAGCTTAAAGTTGTCAATTGTAACAGTCTGACCTGCATACTTTGTCTTTCTGCTGTCATCCTGTAACCACACACGCATTGTAACCTTATGCGGTTTTGAATCTGCCGGAACGGTAAAAAGAGGACTTTCTGCTGTTGAACCCGTGTATGAACCGAAAGATTTGACATTTTCCTGTCCTTTGATATTCAGGTTTGTACCGGCAACAACCTCTGCCGTGCTGTCGCTCTTACCGCAGACAACCGTATTACTGCCGTCACAAACGAATGAAACACGGAGCTTTTCCTCGTCTGCATCAGCATCGTTAACCTTGATTGTTGGAATCTTTTCAAAATAGAATGACGCCTTTGTTCCCTTTGCGGTAACATTGAAAGAAAAATCAATGTAGTTGACATTCTTGTCGTTTACAGTAGCCTTTCTGTATGTAGCAGACGGCTCGCCGTTTGCAGTTAAAGTCGGAAAATAAACATCTGTGCCGTTTGCGCTTGTTGCAGAGGCAAGGTGAACATCGCCTGCCTGACGAAAATATTTTGTAAGATCAATCGTATTTCCGTCATAGCCGTTACCGTAGCCGATATTAGCGTTGGTAAACACATAGTTATCAATTGTACCGTTGTTCAAATCAAGCTTAATGGTTGAAATTGTTTCCACCCATGCAGAAACCGACACAATAGCGATTGCCAGCACTTCAACAAGTGCCACAATGCTTAAAATCATGCTTTTTCTCTTTTCTTTTCCCGACTTTTTGCCGATTGCAAGCTTTTCTTTAAAATAAGCCGCCAAAAGAGCAAATCTCTCTTTCATTGTGACACCTCCTTTTTATATTTTGCATTATTAATGATACGTTGCGGTATCATCGTTGGTTACTTCATAAGAAACATTGAACGGTGTGGAGAATATATATTCATTCTTTGCCGGAATAAGCAGAGTGTGATTACCTTTCTCGTTCACAAACTTAAATCCGATAACTCGTGAGCCTCTCGGTGCGATGCAATTATCAAGGGTACATCTTGAACCGTCAGAATTAAACTGCATCAAATGGTTTGTTTCTTTGCCTTCATATTTATAAACTACATAAGGTTGATACTCTCCTCTTGTAAGATAATTTCTGAGCCACTGTTTATTACCCGGAATGTCGAGATATACACCTGTATTTATTTTTAGATCTTCAGAAGATCCTCCTCCGCTTGTCGGAGTTGTGGTTGAAGGTGTTGTTGTTTCAACAGTTGAGCCGCCCGGACTATAATCCCAGTATCCGATACAAGGGGACAGTCTTTCAAAAGTACTGTCGGTTTTACCATAACCGTTACCTCTCTTGGCAGTGTAAACAAGGCTGCGGTTACCGTTTACAATTCTGCTTTCCTGTAACGGATACAAATTCTTATTGTCATTCGCTATCCAACCTTGTGCCGTAGGGCTCAATTCGCCGTTCACATTTTCCTTGGTGTGCCATGAGTTATAGATTATATTATTCGTTGTACTGAATCTGAAAAAGCTTATATCTGTTATTACATCTTTTGGCAACGCAGCTGTCCATGTATTATATTCGTTTTTCTTACCAAGATATTTCATAACGACAGTTTTCTGAGTTGCATCAGTATCTTTATACTGCATGGTAACTATACAGTCATCTGTTTTAATCCAGGGATTATTTTCGCCCTTATCACCTATTGTTTTATCAATAAAGGTGATAGCCTCCATATCATTGTAGTTACTTTCGAGTTCAACATCAATTGTAACCGATGCGCCTGCATACTTATCATAAACAGACTGATCTTCATACGCACCCTCAAACCACGCTACCAATGTTACATCAAGAGGTTTCTGACCTAAAAGCGTGAACAAGCTTTCTCCTGAATAGAAATAGAAATCAGAAAATGTCTTGCATGATGAAAGCTTCGTAGCAGGAGAGCCGTCCATATTTGTTGAGCTTACTGCATTATAATTTTTAGCATGCTCGTCAATAAGAGCACTTGGATCAATTACAACAGGAGTTTTACTGCTGTCGGTAATAAACGCAAGTCTTAACGGACAAGGATCATAGACCTTCTGATCGACAGGAACGCCTTTATCGTTACGAATAATCTCGGTTGAGCCGTCAAACTTACCGAGAACTGTACCGTCTGCCGAAGTAATTGTAATATTATAACCTTTGATATAAACATTTGTCATATCCGAATCGGCATTAAGCTTAAAGTCCTTATATACATATGTTTTATTCCTGTCGCCCGCAGTTCCTTCACGGAATTTCATGACAGATGTTGAATCCTTAAAGTTGCCCTCTGACGGGAAGAACATATTCCTTCCGTCAACGCTTGAAGCCTCTTCAAGCTTAAAATCTTTAACAACAAGGTGGTTTGAAAGGTCCTCCTGACCGTCATTGACACGGAGAGCCGCACTTGACTCAAGCGAAAACACCTGAGAATTAATACTTGCCGTATCTTTTACGGTAAACCATGCCACCGTTGTCACAAGCACAAGAGTAAAAACAAGGAACAATGATACATATGAAATTGCGAGCTTTTTTCTGCCGAGAAGTCTGTTATCGGAAAGTGCAAAAAACGAGTTCTGCACTCTTTCTTTCAGTTTCATACTTCATTACTCCTTTCCTGGTTTTTATTTTTTATTGTACATCGCCCTTTGAGAGAACAAGGTTTGCTTTAAACTTTCCGTTTACAAGGGCAAGTCTTGCCTCTGCGTCTTCGCCGTCAACCCACATATTACAGGTTACCATTCCTGTATATATGCCGTCTTGAGTTGTGTCCTTTTCCAAAGTCATAATTTTTTTCTTTTCACCAAGCTCATATGTGTAATCTCCGTTGGGTGTAAAGCCGTTGCTGTTTGCAACAAAAACCTGACCGAGTGATGAACCGTCATCGGCGGAAACGAATTTTTTAACCCATTTACTACCGTCTTTTTCATAATAACCATGCGAATATGATTCGCCCTTACGCTTGTCTGTGCTTACAGAATACTTTGTTGTATCTGAATTTACATTAAGTAAAATGTTCGGGGCAGGAATCCACAAAAGCTTTGTTTCGTAAGTTTTATAATTTGCAACCGAAAACCTTACCGCACCGGTTACGCAGTCTCTTGAAATTCCCTTTGAGTCACCGCTTTCACCGAAATCACTCTTATTACCTGCATTTTCACCTTTCAGAATTTTTGCATTCGGACTGATTTTAGATCTACTGTCCAGATAAATATCGAACTTGGATTTTGAACGAACATACAGGTCAAAAGAAAGGTAGTGAAGCGAACTGTCTGCACGATCCCAGTCGGCAACATCAAGAATAGGAGAAGCAACTCCTTTTTCCTGCTTGAGGGGCGGCTTATAAAATGTGTATCCATCGCTCGAAACCTCAGTCATCTTGATATCATCGATAAACGGATAATTTTTGCTGTTCAACTCAATCGTATTTTTGTACGCCGTCGGAGCCGAATCTTTGTGCTTAACAACAGCAATTTCAATCCCGTCAGGTGCCTGACACTCAATGTTGATGCCGTCGGCATCTGATGACTGTTTATCAGTGAACCACGCCTGAATGCCATAAAAAGCGGCAAGTGCAACAGTGAACAGAACTATTAAATTTTTAGCAATCATTCTGCCCGTCTTTCTGTTGGGCGCAGTAGAATTTTTCATTTTTGCCCCTTATTCTACACTATAGTAAACGGCAACAAATCCGTCAGCCTTCAATGTTTTGTTATGAACAACGGTTGTTTTTTTGCCTGTTGACTCACGAACAATGTTTTCAAAGTTCATTGCAAACGGTCTGTCAACTCCTGAGAATGTTATCACAAGCGGAAGCCTTCCGGCACTTTTCAGCTTTGAACACAAATCCGAAAAAGCAACTTCAAGGTCTGCCTGCTTTTTATAGATTTTGTAAACATCTGCACCGTTACGGGAATATCCTGCAAGCATAACACCCTTTTTGCTTCTGCAAATGCAAAGCGATCTTACTGACCTTTGAGCGTCCATAAGCTCGTCTGCGATTGAAAGCTTGCCGAATTTTGCAAGCTCTTCAGCATATTTAGAAACAACAGCAACACTGCCGAATCCGAAGTCACGAACGAACAAATCGCCGACATCCTTAATTGACTTGACTTCTTCCTTTGCAAGGCTGATTTTTTCGCCTGCTTTCTTTTCGGCTTTGCGAATTTCAGCCTGAGCCTCTTTTTTAATCTCGGCAACCTTAGCTTTCATACGCTTTTCGCAAGCCTTTTCTGCCTGCTCAACCTTTTTGTCAACCGATTTGTATGCCTTTTTAAGCTCTGACGCATGAGCGGCGTCATTTGCGGCTGATGATTTAAGGTTGGCTTCCTTAATTTCAACAAGTTCATTCTTGTGAGTTTCTTCTTTATCTGCAAGCTCTTTAAGATGCTTTTGCTCGGTTTCATTTGCCCTTGCGGCAAAATCCGCATTAAGCTTAGCAACATAATCATTATGTTCAGCCTCTGCATCGTTGAATTTATGGTTAAGCGATTCAACCTCTGCCGAATGAGCGTCATTCATCTGCTGTTTTTCTTCAGCAAAATCGGCATTCATTTTGTTGACTGTTTCCTTATGCTGAACACGCTCATTCTGAAGTGTTTCCGTAAGATTTTCATTTTTCTCGGTTAGGTCGGTAATCCTGCGGTTATCCTCTTCAATCTGCGCATGGCACTTTTCAAGGCTCTGTGTAAGAGCGGCAATCTTTGCAAGTTGTTCGGCAACCTGAGTTTCAAGCTCTGCAATATGAGCCTTCTGCTCAGCGATAACAGTTTCCTGCTCTTTCACCTTTGTCTGCAAACGAGCATTCTCCTGCACAAGCACGAGAATTCTGTCATTTAATTCTACTATTTTTTTATTGAGTGTGTCAATAGTCTGATTGAGTTCATCAATCGTTTTATTCAACTCTTCAATAGTATCTTTTAACTGCTGATTTTCTTCCTCAAGCTCGGCAATTCTCTTTTCTGCCTCCATCAACTTGAGTTTTGTCTGCTGGAGTTCAACCTTAACCTCTTCAAGTCGGTCTTCAAGAGCAGAAACCTTACCTCTGAGTGTGAGAATCTGCTGTTCTTTCTGATCTATTATAACCTTTAAATTTTTGATTTCACTTGTAAGGTCAAGAATTTTCTTTTCACGGTCACGGATTTCACGAAGGCGGATTTCCATTTCCTCTTTACGAACAGCCTCAAGCTGTGCCTTCATAACCGCCTCACGGGTTTTTTGAGGTTTTGCCGCCTCCTCAGCAAGACGGGCATTTTCTGCGTCGTACTGCTCCTTGAGAATTACACGAAGTCCGGGGTTGGTTGCTATAGACATCATAAAATGCTCAAAGCCCATTGCAAAATAAACATCCTGCTGAACCATGTCAGTCATTTTACCGTCATAATCCTCGGTAACAACCTCAAAGCCCTTGCGTTTGTAGCTGTCAAGGAAGTTCCACAGTTCAATAGCCTTTTTGAAGTTAGGGTTCTTCTTGAGAAGGTTGGTCTGCGTAAGCGGCGGGTGAACCTCAGGCTCATTTGCGATTTCCTTCATCAACTGAGTGTTCAAAAACTCATTGAGTGTTGTTCTGATTTTTCTGATTCGGTCAAAGTCCGAAAGCTGTGTAACATCAAGAACATCAAGGTCATCAGCAAGAGTTTCATGCGATTCATTTATATAATTAAGATTAAAATCTACTTTTTTCTCGTTAAAATTAATGGAAGTCTCCATATTGTTCCTCCTGCCCTTCTTGTTAATATTCGATTTTCTTTTACTGTATCATGCAAGGAATCGGATTTCCATCAAGAAACGGTAAATTTTTCGGCATGATTCTGTTTACCGCACAATGCCTGCGGCCTTACCGCCGCAGCAGCTTCAAAAGCTGGATGACCACCATGGAGCCGAAGGCCAGTCCTACGATGGCCCCCACCATCCCAGCGGATAGGGGAGCAACAGCGAACAGCGGTTCCAGCGCGGGAACCAGCAGCACCAGCCCCAGCAGCAGCGCGCCGATGGCAAAGGCGCCCAACAGGGCACGGTTGTTCCAGAAGTGGCGGGCCAGCAGCACCGGATGCTGGGATTTGCAGCTAAAGCCGTGGAACAGCCGACTCAGGCACAGGGTGGCGAAGGCCATGGTCTGCCCAGCAGCGGCACCGCCGGCGTTCAGCCCCAGATAGAAGGCCGTGACGGTGGCGGCGGCGATGACCAGTCCTTCGATGCCCACGCTGAACAGGAAGGGTTTGGTCAGGATGCCTTCGTTCCGGGGCCGGGGCTTTTCCGACATGACCTCGTCGGTGTGAGGCTCCAAGCCAAGGGCGATGGCGGGCAGAGAGTCCGTCAGCAGGTTGATGAACAGCAGGTGCACTGCCGCGAAGGGCACGGGCAGTCCCATCAGAGAGGCGTAGAGCACCGTCAAAATGCCCGCCGTATTGCCGGAGAGCAGAAATTGAATGGCCCGCTTGATGTTGGCGTACACGTTCCGGCCATTCTTCACGGCCTTTACGATGGTGGCGAAGTTATCATCCGCCAGCACCATACCGGCGGCATCCTTGGCCACCTCCGTTCCCGTGATGCCCATAGCCACGCCGATGTCCGCCTGCTTCAGGGCGGGAGCGTCATTGACGCCGTCGCCGGTCATGGCTACCAGATTGCCCCGCTGCTGCCACGCCCGGACGATGCGGATCTTATGCTCCGGGGACACACGGGCGTAGACGCTGACCTTCGGCACAAACTCCTGCAATTCCTCGTCGCTCATGCCGTCGATGACCGCGCCCTCCACGGCCTCCGTGCCGTCCCGCAAAATGCCGATCTCACGGGCAATGGCCGCCGCCGTGATTTTGTGGTCGCCGGTGATCATAATAGGACGGATACCGGCGCGGATGCACTCCGCCACCGCCGCCTTGGATTCCTCACGGGGCGGGTCCATCATGGCGATGAGGCCGAGGAAGGTCAGGCCGTTTTCATCCGCCAGAGTGATGGCCGTACTGTCCACGCTGCGGCAGGCGAAGGCCAGCACCCGCAGGCCCTCGTTGGAAAACTGTTCGTTGACCTGTTCGATCCTCGCCCGTTCCTCCGGCGTCACCACGCAGCGGTCCAGCAGCACATCCGTCGCGCCCTTGGTGACCAGCATCAGGCCACCCGCCAGCTTGTGGACCGTGGACATCATTTTCCGGTCGGAATCGAAGGGGATCTCTGTCAGACGGGGCCAGCGGTTCCGGACGAGATCCTCGTCAAAGCCGTTGGTCTCCCCCAGCCGCACCAGTGCCGTTTCCGTGGGGTCGCCGATCTCCGTATCCCCGCTGATGACCGCATCGCTGCACAGCAGAGCCGTCCGCAGCAACGGCTCCTGTAACGGGTCCCGGAAGTCCGCGTCCTTGGCGTCGATCACCTCGCCTCCGGTGTAGAGCTTGCGCACCGTCATACGGTTCTGGGTCAGCGTACCCGTCTTATCCGAGCAGATGACCGACACGCTGCCAAGCCCCTCCACCGCCTGCAAATGGCGGATGATGGCGTTTTCCTTGGCCATTTTCCGGGTGCCGAAGGACAGCACGATGGTCACGATGGAGCTGAGGGCCTCCGGGATAGCGGCCACCGCCAGCGCCACGGCGAAGAGAAAGGCGTTCATCACGTTTTCGTGCCGCCACAGCACACTGACGCCAAACAGCACTGCGCAGATCACCAGAATGATGATCGACAGCTTTCTGCCGAACTGGTCCAGACTGACCTGAAGCGGCGTTTTCCGCTCCTCCGTGTTTTTCAGAAGCTGGGCGATCTTGCCCATTTCCGTGTCCATGCCGGTGGCCGTCACCAGAAAGCGGCCCCGCCCATAGGTGACGAAGCTGCCGGAGAACACCATGTTCTTCCTGTCGCCCAAGGCCGTTTCCCCACTGAGCGGCTCCGTATCCTTTTCCACCGGCAGGCTTTCGCCGGTGAGGGCACTCTCCGCGCACTTCAGGCTGGCACATTCCAACAGGCGTCCGTCGGCACAGACGGAATCTCCCGCCTCCAATATGACCACATCACCGGGAACCACCTCTCGACCGGGGATCTGTACGATCTGACCGTCCCGCAGCACCTTGGCGGTGGGAGCGGACATCTGCTTCAGGCTGTCCAGCGATGCGGAGGCCTTGACGGTCTGAACGGTGCCCAGAATTGCGTTCATGGTGATGACCGCCAGAATGACGATCATGCTCTCCACGTCCCCCATGCAGGCGGAGATGACGGCGGCCAGGATGAGGATCAACACCAGAAAATCCGCAAACTGCCCCAGAAAAATCTGCCAAACACTCTTTTGCTTGCCGGCGTGCAGTTCATTGGCTCCGTATTTTGCCAGACGATCCGCCGCATCCTCCTGCGATAGGCCGGTCTCCCGGCAATCCAGTTTCTGGAACAGCTCCACGCGGGATTGTTCCCAAATGTTCTTTTCCTGCTTCATGTACTGTGTCTCCTTTCGGCGGACGCAAAAAAGGCGAGCCCTTTTGCGTCAATGCCTTCACATTGATACAAAAGTCTCGCCATTTCAATCCGCAGCGGAGCCAAACGGCCCGTACTGACGCCAACGGATACACAAAGCTGTGCAAGCTACTCCCTTTTGAACGAAGAATACACGGTTTTCTGCCCGTTGTCAAGACGTGTTTTTGCTAAAAATCGTTAAGATTCTCTCGTGTCTGAACCCACCGAGGAGCCTGCCCTCCCCTTTTCCTTTCGATTCAGCAGCTGCCGTTTTCCCTTTCAAACGCTGTCAGCCCTTCTTTTTGCGTACTTTTGGTGCTGTTGCCTGATAGCTTACATCGAGCAGCATTTTGATTTTGTCATCCGCCACACTGCCATCCAGTGCAACGGTAATCCAACTGTCCTTCCGCATATGATAGGCTGGAAAAAAGCCGTTCTCCATCAGCAGCGAGCCTGCCAGAATGGGACCGCATTTCAAGTTGACAGCGTCTACCCGCTCCTCGCCCTGCAGTCCAAGCTTGCTTTTCGGCAGATCCATGACCACCGCAAACCATTTTTGATTGCTGCTGTGGCGGAACACCTCATAATTGGGATATTGGAGCCACGGACGGTCCGCGCTTGCCGGATAGGTTTCCAAGATGAACGTTTCCAATTTCTTCCGGTCCATGCCTGTATTCTCTATCATTTCACTCATTAGAAGCCTCCATGAATACGTTCTTCCCCGCAAAAGCCAGCTGCTTTCTCTCTGCAATCCTACCTGATTTGAGCCATATTGTCAATTTTTGATAGGTTTCACTGCAAAAAGACCGTTCGCATCACGGAAGGTGCAGATTCCCTGCAGGATCGGCACACAGACGCGCCCTTTTCCGTCAGGGAATACTCCGCCCGGGGCGGGATCTCATCGTAGGACTTCCGCTCCACAATGCCGTTGGCAATCAGCCCCTTCAGCGTGGAAGCCAAAACGGCATCGGTGATATTGCCCATCTCTCGGCGCAGTTCACTGTAGCGCAGCGTTCCCAATGCCGCCAGCACGCAGATGATGCGGGAGTTCCATTTTCCACCGAACAGTTCCATGCCATATTCCAGCGGGCAGCGGATGTCCTTTTCCAGTTTTCTCTGATACATGGTTACATACCTCGCTTTTGCTTTTTCTATTATATTATAGCGGGATATATAAGCAATAACAAGTTACTATAAAATTTATGAGTGGGCACATCTCTGCGCCCACTCATTGGTTTTACAGCTCTTTCTTGTTGTCTGCGCCGGGTGTAGTAACGATGACCTTCTCCGGCGTGATGATGAGCGCACCCTTGGCGGTAGCAGCGCCGTTGAACATTTTCTCCACCATAGCCTTAAAGGTCTTGACGACTTCACCCTCGGTGACATACTGTGCAACGCCCTTGACCTGATAGCCTTCCAGACTCTGCGCATCGTAGACAGAAATGGCGATCTTGCCGCCATTGGCGGACAGGTTTTTCAGGGTCGTGTCCAGAAACACATCGCCGACAACCAACTTGCCATCAGGGGTCACATCCTTAAAGGCGACGGGCACCACATTGGGCTCGCCATCGCCGCAGGTAGCCAGATCCCACATACCGCTCCCCAGCAGCTTGACAACATTTTCATTCAACATGATAAGTTCCTCCTTGTATCTTGAGCTTTATAGCTCGTTTTCTGCACTCATTA
>OGHU01001467.1_pt1 | contig 13710 bp, 10 predicted proteins | sample 1571521 | NCBI WGS metagenome assembly OGHU01 (sample SAMEA2581963, study PRJEB24529) | metagenome | biome: Human gut stool | place: China | collected 2011 | reverse complement strand
CGGGATATCTTTTTCACTGTAAATAACAGTCGGGTTTGTGGTTGGTACCGTTGTTTCTTTTATGATCATTCCAACCGTTCCACGTTCAGCTCGTCTTATTGTTTTTCTCGCCGCTGCCACAAAGACAACGTTCATTGTTGGTAAGCCCCTAGTCTTTTACCTCCTGTCCAAGCATAAGTATTTTCATTGTTTCAACATTTTCCTGTCTTTCAATCCGGTCCCAGAACTCTATGTCGAATCTACACATTGGTACATTTGCATTTTCTCCCTGGAAGGTTAATTCCATGTCCTTTGCTGTTACTTTCGTTCCATCGCTCCACTTCGCATCTTTGTTCATGTGGAAAGTATAAGTAAGTCCATCTTCACTGATATCCCAGGATTCTGCAAGGCAGCCCTCATATCCATCCGCTGTGATATTGACAAGCGTCTCATACAGCATCTCCTGTGCATACATTTCTCCCGCATAAAGATGCGGATTTAAATCGCGGATATCGCGGTAGTTTACGAAGATCAGGTCTTCCTTTGTACCTTCAGCTGTGGTGGTAGTTTCTGAAGGATTGGACTCTGCAGCAGAAGATGCAGAGTCAGAGGCGGATGAACCGCAGCCGCTTAATAAGGCGGTGCCTAAGAGACCTGCCAGAAGCATTGTGCCCCATCTTTTTTTCATGATAAGTTTCCTCCTGTTGTAAAAAGAACATAATGTTGTTTATTCATTCGCCTGAGGCGAACGGTAGAAAGTATAACATGGGTTAGGCAAAACTTACTACTAATGAAATTGGAGGGGCTTAGTTATTCCAAAATGTTATAACCGGGCGAAAAAACTTATAAAATTTCCTTAAAATGACAGATAAACCATTCAGCAGCTTTACTTAATTTTGCATGATCCGGGCAGATGTAGCCGATGAGGAGAAAAGGCTCACAATTATTGATCCTAAGCTGGCGAACATCATATTGGCGGTACTGGTCATAGAGAAAATTAATGCCGAGGCTGCATATATCTGTGTTCAGTAACAGATTGACAGTCAGATGATCACTGTTGGTATAGACTGCATAGTGGAGCTGCTCTGTGCTGATCGCCCCAAGGCTCACATGGTTCAAATGGTGCTCTACAGAGAAAAAATCCCTTACACCCCGTACAAAGGAAAGAGAAGAAAGGTCCTGAAAGTCAATACTTTCATCATGATAGCGGGGATGCTTTGGACCAACGTAAACACAGGCTTCTTTGCTGTCAAGAGGAACGAATTTCAGCTTTTTGTGGGACAGGATATGCTGGAACTGGTGGAGCTGTTTCTGTGCAATATAAACGATGCCAATTTCAGAAAGTCCCTGGGCTACCCGGTTGCTGATCTCTTCCACCGTGCCTTCTAAATGTTCTACAATGTAGGAATTTCCCATTTCTTTATAAAAATCAGTCAACAGACGGGAGATCATATTGCTGGGATAAGTGGCCAGACTGAATTTTTTTCCCTGGTTGTGATCGGTCAGTGAGTTGATCAGGCTTATATTGTGCAGGATATTCTGGGCATATTCACGGACCGTTTCACCATAGGGGGTAATGTGGATCCCCCGGCTGCTGCGCTCAAAAAGAGGCCGTCCCAGTTCTTTTTCCAGGGAACTGATCACTTTACTCACATTGGGCTGTGTGGTATAAAGGCACTCTGCAGCCTGGTTAAAGCTGCCTTTTTCACATGTGATCATAAAATATTCCAGCTGACGTAATTCCATAAGATCCTCCTGAAGTACAATAAACAGTAAGTTAATGCTAACTACTATAACAGAAAAAAAGACAGTATACAACAAGGCTGATAAAGCAACAGCCGAAAGAAGCACTTATTGAGAAAAAATGCCGGTTATTCCAAAGGGGAATATCAATGTATCCGGCGCCATAAAGTGGTGTGTTTTGATAAACAACTTGACAATTTTTACCAATAAATGTTATTCTGAATACGAACAGGGAGCTTGTGAAGCAGGCTGAGAGGAAGTAATCGAACTTCGACCTATTGTACCTGATGTGGGTAATGCCAACGTAGGGAAATAATGTGTCGCATATTATATTTGCGTATCGTGCGTATATTTTGCGGTCCGTTCCTTATGTGGGCGGACCGTTTTTTTTGTTTCTGCGCAAATCCAGATGATCCACATATGCGCTAGAGATCTGTGCAGCAAATGTGGAAAACGTTCCGTCCAGGTACCCCTTCTGTGGAAAAATATTATTATGTGAAGGAGAAAGAAAATGGACTACACAACACAGATGGATGCTGCCAGAAAAGGAATTATTACAAAGGAGCTTCAGGCAGTAGCAGAAAAAGAGCAGATGGATACAGCCCGGTTAATGCAGCTGGTGGCAGAGGGAAAAGTAGCAATTCCTGCAAACAAAAACCACAAATGCCTGGATCCAAACGGTATCGGCTCCATGTTAAAGACCAAGATCAATGTAAACCTGGGAACTTCCAGAGACTGCAAAGACCTGGATATGGAGCTTCAGAAAGTAAATGACGCAGTAAAAATGGGCGCAGAGTCCATTATGGACTTAAGCTCCTGGGGAGATACCCAGAAATTCAGAAGAAAACTGACTGCTGAATGCCCGGCTATCATTGGTACTGTACCGATCTATGACGCAGTGGTATACTATCATAAGGCACTGAAAGATATCACCACCGAAGAGTGGTTAAAGATCGTGGAAATGCATGCACAGGACGGTGTGGATTTTATGACCATCCACATTGGTATCAACCGTGCAACTGCCCAGCGTTTCAAGAAAAATAAACGCCTTATGAACATTGTATCCAGAGGCGGTTCCATTATCTTTGCATGGATGGAGATGACCGGAAAGGAAAATCCATACTATGAGCATTTTGATGAGATCCTGGATATCTGCCAGAAATACGATGTGACCATCAGTTTAGGTGACGCCTGCCGTCCGGGATGCTTAGAAGATGCCACCGATGTTTCCCAGATCGAAGAGCTGGTAACATTAGGAGAGCTGACAAGAAGAGCCTGGGAGAAAAATGTACAGGTGATCGTAGAAGGACCGGGCCATATGCCTCTTAACCAGATCGCAGCCAATATGCAGATCCAGCAGAGCATCTGCAAAGGCGCTCCTTTCTATGTATTAGGACCTTTGGTTACAGACATTGCACCTGGATATGACCATATTACAGCAGCTATTGGAGGTGCCATCGCAGCAACCTACGGCGCAGCCTTTTTATGCTATGTAACACCGGCTGAACATTTACGCCTGCCGGATCTGAATGACGTAAAAGAAGGCATCATCGCTTCCAAGATCGCAGCCCATGCAGCAGATATTGCAAAAGGTGTTAAGGGCGCTTCCGAGTGGGACCGCCAGATGGGAATGGCAAGAAAGAAACTGGACTGGGAAAAGACCTTTGAGCTTTCCATTGATCCGGAAAAGGCGAGAAACTACAGAGCATCTGCGAAGCCGGAAAAAGAAGATACCTGCTCTATGTGCGGCAACTTCTGTGCTGTAAAAAATATGAACCGCATTTTAGACGGCGAGATCGTAAGTATTTTTGATGAATGAAATGAGCCCAAAAGAAAAACAAGCGGCTGCGAAGCAGACATTTGTTTTTCTTGGGCCATTAACGAACAAACAGTCTGCGATAGCAGACAGTAGAGCGCGTTAGCGCGGGTTTGTGAGTGGATGATGGATATGAGAAAAGGAGAGAACCATGAAATTTGACAAAAGCCAGTTGTTGATCTATGCAGTAACCGACCGGGCCTGGACCGGGAAAATGAGTCTTTATGAGCAGACAGAAGCAGCCTTAAAAGGCGGCGCCACCATGGTGCAGCTTCGTGAAAAAGGACTGCGGGATGACAACGTGGAAGAATATCTGGAAGAGGCGAAGAAAATGCGCGCTCTCACAGAAAAATACAATGTTCCTCTCCTGATCGATGACAATATAAAACTGGCAAAAGCCTGTGGTGCAGACGGTGTCCATGTAGGCCAGAATGACATGGATGCCGGTCTTGCAAGACAACTTCTTGGACCGGATAAGATCCTGGGAGTCACAGCCAAAACGGTAGAACAGGCATTAAAAGCCCAGTCACAGGGGGCTGACTATTTGGGCAGCGGTGCCGTATTTGGCACATCAACCAAAAAAGATGCCCGCCCTATGACGATGGAACAGCTGCAGGCAATCTGCGCATCTGTAAAGATCCCGGTAGTAGCCATTGGAGGTATCTGCCTGGACAATATTGAAAAACTGCAGGGAAGCGGTGCAGCAGGGGCTGCCATTGTATCCGGTATCTTTGCAGCAGAAGATATTGAAGGAACTACCAGAGCCCTTCGTCAAAAAATGGAACGTATTATTTAGACGATGCCAAGTGGTTACAACTGGGATGTCCGTCATAAAAAGACATGATATTTCAAAAAATGAGAAAAATTCTTGATAACAAAGGGGACTGCCATAAGCGGTCCCTTTTCTATTTGTCCTGTTTTTAACAAATTCAGAAAAATCCTTTATTTAAGCCAATTCTGCGTTATTCTCACCAAACTATAACAATAAACTGATAACAACTTTTCTTAATGGAAATTTTTCCAATAACCTGCACGATTTATTGGTGAAAAATTTTATCAAAATAAAACTGCCCCTCATAATTGACGAAAAAATTTCAGTTAGTGTATACTAATGCGGTGCGTGAGTTAGTATGCATTAACTCACATGTTCAGTAATCTACAAAAGAGGAGTTTTGTACTTATGAGAAAAACAGGAAGAACAAAAGCACTGTTAGCCATGTTTCTTGCAGCTGCATCCTTGCAGGCAGGAACTGCTTTTGGTGCACAGGCAGCAACCGGGTCACAGCTGCAGGCGGGAACCTGGGTAAAAGAAGATGCAGGCTGGAAATATAGAAAGCCTTCAGGAGAAATGGCAACCGGATGGGTCCATACTGCAAGTGGCTGGTATTATCTGCAGCCTGAGACAGGTATTATGGCAACCGGCATGCTCCGTATTAATGACCGTACTTATTATTTTAATCAGACACCAGATGCTGTAGAAGGCAAAATGGTTACCGGATGGTACCAGGATGCAGCTGGCAAATGGTATTTCTTCAGCACTACTGCAGACAGCACCGAAGGTGCAGCAGTAACCGGATGGCAGTGGGTCGATGGCCGCAGCTATTATTTTGAGCCGGCAGCAGGAGAGAACACTGGAAAAATGTTTGCAAATGGTGTAACACCAGATGGCTACAAAGTCAATGCAGACGGACAGTGGGTAGATGAAAATGGAAACATTCAGGTAGTGCCTGGAAAAGGATTTTCAAGTAATCCTGGAAAAGATACCAATTCTAAGACTACTGTAAGAGGCGGAGGTGGCGGTGGAAGCAGCCACAGCAGCTCCGGCAGTACAGATAACGGAAATAATAATGCCAATAACGGCAATACAAATAATGGAAACACCAACAACGGAAACACCAACAACGGAAACACTAACAATGGAAATACCAATGACAGTAATTCCAGCAACGACAATACAAACAATGGCAACAATTCCAACAATGGAAATAACCAGCCAGACCAGAATAAAGCAGTTTTTGTAAAGCAGGATCAGACAAAACTGACAGAGTTAAATTCCCTTGGCTGGTGGATCACAGTAGCATTTGAAGATGGCTATAATGCAGGCAATACAAAGGTCTATGCAGATGGCGTAGATGTAACTGCAGCTCTTTCAAATGTAACTGATGATGGAAGTATCTGCAAACTGGCTGTTACAAAGGCACCGGCTGTTCTTACTGTAAGCAGCAATGATGACGGGGCACAGGTACAGACCGTTTCCTTAGATGATACTGCAGCAGATGGTATTATCTACACAGGAGACAGCTATCTTCCTGAAAAGATCATGACACACGGACCGGTATCCATCTGGGATTACTATCTGACCAACTATGCAGATGATGGTTCTGTAAGATATTCACCATCTAAGACAACATTCGCTCTTGGAGAAAAGCCGGTGGCTCATCCTGCTTATTCACCGGATGCAGAATTAAGCGAAGATGGAAAAGCAACTGTAACCATTATGTTCAATTACAATACCGACGATGAGAAAGAGTGGTTTGACGGAATTAACCGCCTTCAGCTGGTAGAGTACAATGAAAATAAGAACACCATCAACAGTGATCTTGTATTTGACCGTGCAAAAGATGTAGCTCATGGAAGTGGCCGCGTAGGCGAACTGACCATTAAGAGCGGACAGGGCAATTTCACAAACAACGGAAGATATTATGTCCGCGTAGAGTCCAAGGCAGGTACATCTGCTCTTGTTCCGATCCATGTAGTAAATGCCCAGGCACCTGTTCTGAAATTACAGGAAACAGCCCAGTCTGGCGTAAACCTGCATTTCCAGGTTGAAAACATGGTATACGGAATTGAGACACCGATCAGCCGTGTGGTTCTGGAAGGACCAACTGAGACGGTAGAATTAAACGAGATCGATGACTGGTTCCTGTTCAGCCAGGATCTGTTTGTCCTTTATAATGATAATGTAGATCATTTAAAATATAAGGGCAATTACAAGCTGACTGTATATGCAGACGGATTTAAGGCAACCTCTGTCAGATTTAAAGTAACAAATGGTGAAAATGTTCCATCCAAGGATGAAATGGGAATTTCCCAGTATTCATTTGATGGCGTCTCCACAGCATCCACAGGTTCAGGCGGAGGCAGCAGCTCCGGCGAAAGCAGTTCCGGAAGCAGCGCTATTTCTGCAAATCTGGTATTTGATACCGACCTGCTGGTAAATGCAGAACTTCTGGAAGAAGCTGGAAGATCTACAGCTGAGTCTGAGGCAGTTGTAGACTGGTGGTACAACATTATCAAGGATGCAGTATTTGACAGAGCAGAAGGAAAATACTATGACTGGACCGATTATGTATCCAGCGTAGAAAATAAGAAATACGAAGACGATCAGATCCTTTCCTTTGAGGATTACAAGAGAACCGGTGTGACCTGGAGCAACAGTCCGGCAACTGCAAAGGAAGTTCTGGAAGATGGTCTTTTAGGTGAGATCCAGAATAACGGTGATTTTGCCCGCCCGGCAGCTGGTGCATTCACAGTAGAGCAGAACAAGGAAGGCGAAAATGTTGTTCTGAAGCATGAAAATGCACAGTATCTGGCTGCTATCAAAAATGTTGTGATCAATGACAGCTGGACCGGACTTGCAAAAGACAAGTATACAGTAGATGTTGAAAAGGGAACTTTAACTCTGGATCAGAGCCTGTTCACACCGGGAGAAGAATACAAGATCGCAGTAGAAGCAGACGGATACCAGATGAATGCATTTAAGATTACTTATGATCAGCTTCTGGAAGAGGGACTGACTCTGACTGTGAAGTATCCAGATGGCAAGAATGAGTATGCATCTGATAAGAGAACCTTTGGCAAGATCCAGGGATACTATGCAGACGCAGAAGTAGATGTAACCGGTTCTGAAGGCGGTTTCTTAAAGTATCTGACCTCTGTAGTTTTAGATGAGGATGATACCCTTTATACAAAGGGCTATGAAGGAAGCGATGCAGCATATTATGAGATATCTGCTGACAAGAAGAGCCTGACTATCGGAAACATCAAACCTGGAACACATACACTGACTCTTCGCGCAAAGGGATATGTAGATGCGTTAACAGCACAGATCGTAGTTGCAGAAGGTGTTGACGAGCCTGAGGTTACTTTTGTTCCGGTTGTAAAGAGCCTGGAGTACAAGGAAGCTGGCTTCTTCATGTCTCCTGCCAACTATTACATTACTTTCGAGAATGATACAGATACTGATGCTAAGAAGGTGCTGGCAGATTATCTTGACGCAGTAAAATCTGTTACGGTTGGTGATGTGACTTATACAAAGGCATTACTTGGACTTGGATATAATAATAATGAGTTCGCAGCTTCTGTTGTAGACAGTGGTTACGGTAGCATTAATGACTGCCTGCGTATGACTGTTGATACTGGATTTACAGGTGATACAGTTGAAATTGTTGTTGAGGCAGAGGGATATGATACCATTACTCTTACTGCTGTAAAGAACAGCAATGGCAGATATGTTCTGAAAGATGGTTCCGAAATTGTTCCTCCTGCAGAAGATAAGGATGCTCCAAAGCTTACTGGACAGCTTAATATCCAGCGAGGAAATGAATGGACACTGAAAGGTAATGCAGAGTATCTGAAAGCAATTACTTCTGTTAAGTATGGAGAAGAAGAACTTGACACAACAGTAAATGACACAGAGATTACCATTGATACATCTGAATTACCGGTTGGTACACATAAACTCACAATTGAAGCAGATGGATACAAGAGCCAGGTAATTGAAGTAATTATTGAGTCTGATGGTAATGCCGGAGAAGATGAGGGCGTTGAGGGACTTACCTTTGAGAAAGCTCATGTGAAATATTGGTTTGATGATTATGATACATATCGCTTAACATTTACTGATGAGAAAATTAACGATGTCAGCAGAGATCTTTACTTAAAAGCTATCGATTATATTGAGGTTGGAGATGTAAAATATTCTTATGGTACTCCAGATATTAGCAAAAACTCAAATAAATTTAAGCAGGGTGGCACTAATACAGAAACCGGAGAGCAGGAATATATCGATTTTACAACTGATATTGCTGATTTTGGTACAGACGGTACTCCGGTTAAAGTCACTATTTACTCTACTGCTAAAGCAGACTATGATCCATATGTATTCTATCTGAAAGCAGGCAAATTAGTTGCAGCACCTGGTGAAGATAATTCTGGAGATAATGGAAACGATGAAAGTGATAAGGATATCACTTTTGAAGAAGTTTCAGTAGATAGTTTCCTGGCGAAGTATGAAGCATATCGTTTACTCCTTAAAGTAGACACCATAAACGATATTTCAAGAGATACCTATCTTGGTGCTATAGATTATATAATGGTAGGACAGCATCAGTATGAAAGCTGTAGTTATGGTTCTATATCAGATCAGCAGTTTAAAGTAGGTACAACACCTGAAAGTGATGGTATGGGAAAAGGAAAAGATTACATTGATTTTGCTAAGGATGGTTTCGATGCTTACGAAACAGGTGATCTGATCAAAGTTACTATTTACAGTAAGAAGAGCGAATATGGTTCTTATGTATTCTATGTAAGAGATGGCGAACTGGTAGACCCAACCGAAGCAGAGGAAGAACTTTTAGATGAGCAGGAAATGAAAGAAGAGGCTCAGGAAGAAGTAACTGTTCCTGAAACAAAGGATGAAACAGTTGTTCCGGAAGTTCCGGCTGAGGAAGAGCCGGCTGATAAGGATGCAGAAGATGAAGTAACCGAACCTTCTGAGGAAGATAAGGAAGATACTGCAGAAGAGCCGGCAGAGGATAAGCCAGAGGAAGATGCATCTGAGGATAAGGACTCCGAAGACTCCAATGAAGATGTTTCCGAAGACACTGCAGCTGACGATGCTTCCGAAGAAACAGAAGCAACCGAAACAGAAGGAGAAATCTAATTGAAAAAATGGTGTCTGGTGATCCTGACACTGATGTTATGCGGATGCAGTGCATCTACAAAAACAGCAGAAACAGAGGCGGTCAAAAATGACCGCCCTGTTTTGCGTACAGAGACAGGATCCGAAGAAAAGAACTTTACCGTATTTGCCATGGACACAGTGATGCAGTTCCAGATCTATGGCGGAAATGATGACGTAGAAGAAAAAGTCCGGGGGAAAATAGAAGAACTGGAAGATACACTTTCTGTGACAAAAGAAGGAAGTCCCATGTGGGAATTAAACCAGAAGAAAGAGGCAAAGTTTGCAGAAGAAGTTGCAAAGCAGATGCAGCAGACACTTGAACTTTGCAAAGATACAGACGGTGCCTTAGACATTTCCGCCTATCCCATTGTAAAAGCCTGGGGCTTTACCACAGGTGAACATCGCATCCCCGATGAGGAAGAACGCAAAGCATTAGTCTCCCGCGTAGATTACCGCAAAATCCAGGTAAATGGTAATACTGTATCCATAGAACCGGATATGATGGTAGATTTGGGAAGTGTAGGAAAAGGCTATACAGCAGAGGTCCTGGCAAACCTGATGAAAGAAGAAGGTGTTACTTCTGCTCTTTTCAGTCTGGGAGGAAATATCCAGACAGTAGGTACAAAGTCGGACGGGTCTGACTGGTTCATCGGTATCCGGGCAGCAGAAGAGGACCGTTATCTGGGAGGTGTTTCTGTAACAGATAAGGCGGTGGTTACTTCCGGTGGCTACGAGCGTTATTTCACAGGTGATGACGGTCAGGTCTACTGGCACATTATGGATCCTAAAACCGGTGCTCCGGCTAAAAATGGGCTGGTATCTGTGACCATTATCAGTGACAGCGGTTTCCTCTGTGATGGTCTTTCCACTGCCCTTTTTGTCATGGGTCCGGAAAAAGCGGCTGAACACTGGCGCAGCCACCAGAATTACGAGGCAGTCTTAGAAGATGATAAAGGCCAGATCTATATTACAGAAGGCCTGGAAAACACCTTCAAACCGGTAGATCTTGGCACAGAGCAGGAGATCCAGGTGATCCGCAGATAAAGACGGCTTGTAAAGACAAATGCAGCATGGTATCATGAGTGAAGATATGAATAAAAACACAGATTTTCAGGAAAAAGGCGGACATATTTTATGAACATCCAGATCTTCGGCACAAAAAAGTGCAATGATACAAAGAAAGCAGATCGCTTTTTCAAAGAGCGTGGCATCAAATACCAGTTCATTGACATGAAGGAAAAAGGCATGTCAAAAGGCGAGTTTAACTCCGTTGCCCAGGCAAACGGAGGCCTGGAAAATATGATCAACTGGGATGGGAAAGACAAAGATATTTTGTCCCTGATCAAATATATCGCAGAGGAAGATAAGCTGCAAAAAGTCCTGGAAAATCCCCAGGTGATCAAAACACCGGTGATCAGAAACGGAAAGCAGTCTACCTTAGGCTATCAGCCGGATGTGTGGAAAAAATGGGAATAGATAGATAATAGATAAAAATAGCAGAAAAATGCGTATAATAAAAAAGCAGGTCGCAGATATCACATTTTATGGAAATATCCGCGACCTGTTTTATATTTGCTGTGAGAACCAATAATAGGAATAGAGCTTATGCGTTCTTCTGTGCGCAGAACTGATCCATTACTTCCACCAGGTTTCTGTGGTCTTCCAGATGAGGCAGGCCGGAGATCATGGCAACACCGCGGAACTCATCATTTACAATAATTGGAAATCCACCGCCGCAGAATGCATAGTGGGACTCATCCTGCTGCCAGTTTTCTTTTACACCGTTTAATTCCCGTTCAACAGCAGCCCGCAGGGAAGAAGTATGGCAGCGCTCAACCGTGTGCTGTTTGCGGTTCATCCACTGGTTATTGCTTTCGTCTGTTCCCGGAAGGAAAGACTGATACAGGATAATATCATCAAAAACAATACGGATGGCGATTGGCTTTGGAGTGGTCAGACCACGCTCGCGAAGCATGGTTCCCAGTGTGTAAGCATCATTGTAATCAAAAGAAGAAAAGTGGATACGCTCTTACTGGCTTTTGATCTCTTCTAACATTTTTAAATCGTACATAAGAATACCCTCTCTATACTCATATTTTTCCAGAATTATTATAGCCTTTAAATAGAAATGTGTATAGTAAAAAAATAAAGTCCCCAAAACTGTTTCTAAAACTAACCCTTAGTTAATATTTTCCCTGAAGGAACAGCTGTATAGTTCAGATATACAGAACAATAGGATCAGTTTCATAATTTGTAAGAAAGAGGGAAAATGGATGTTTGGATTGGAAATAGCCACATTGCTATTGGGAATTAGTTTTATTGCAGCAGGCATGATCCAGAGCAGAAAGACGGGGCAGAAAAAATGGCGTATTTTAATGATCATTGGGATCATCCCGGTTCTGGTCAGTGTATTTTTATTGGTCTGCACATTCTGGCTCTTATATGGGATCCAGGTCCAGGAGCTGGTTGCAGGTCCAACAGAAAACGGAAAGATCATTACGGAAAACACAGATGCAGAGCCAGAACCAGGTTCCGGTTCAGATTCCAACATCCCTGGCAGCGACTGGCGCACTTACAGGGCTTATTCCGAAGACCTGCACCTGGATGATACAGGCGCTCTCATTTTCTGCCTTTCCCCATTAGATAATAGAAACGGCTATGCTGTATATGACAGCGCAAACGGTGCCAGAGTAGGAACTCTTTTATGGGGATCAGAAAAAGAAGCGGACTGGCAGGCTAAAGCACAGATGGAAGACTTAGATCATGACGGGATAAAAGAAATCGGCATATCCATGGCAGATGGAGAAATACTGTGGTACCATTACCGGGAAGGTTTGGAGGATACCTGGCCGGAGAATAAATGTGGTTGTTTTGAAAAAGTTGATTAAAAAATTAACAAAAGAAAAGCCTGTAATTATGGGAAAAACTGTAAAAACTTAAGATTATAAACATTGACATTTCCATACAGAGTGATAAAATATTAACAGAGTTAAGCAGAACATATATCTGGAAAGGGGATTTTGGTTATGGCAATGAATATTGATTTTACTGGAAAGACAGTCCTTGTTACAGGTGGTGGACGTGGACTGGGTAAAGAGATGGCACTTCAGTTTGCAGGATGTGGCGCAAACGTATATATTGCAAACCGTAAAGAAGATCAGGGCCTTGCTACTGTAAAAGAGATCGAGGCACTTGGCGTAAAGGGCGGCTTTACAAAATGTGATGTAGCTGTGGAAGAAGACGTTAAGAAGCTGATCGCTGACGCAGCAGCATTTGGCGGCGGAAAGATCGATGTGATCGTAAATGCAGCAGGCGTAATTTCCCTTCAGGATATGATGCATACAACTACAGAAGAGGTTCAGAGACTGTTCAATATCAATGTAGTGGGAACCGTACATATGATCAAACATGGTCTGGCACATCTGGAAGCAAATAAGGGCGGAAACATGATCCTTGTATCCTCTATTGCAGGCAGAGACGGTATGGGAATGCTCCAGACTTACAGCGCATCCAAGGCAGCTGTAACAAGCCTGATGCAGTCCGCAGCAAAACATGCAGCTCCTTACGGAGTCCGTGTAAATGCTATTCTCCCGGGAATTATCCGTACAGCAATGTGGGAAGAGATCCTGGAAGGCATGAACAATGGCTGGGATCCAGAAGTTCATAATGAACTGACTCCTGAGAAACGTGAAGAACTGTGGAATGCTTCCGTTAAGAGCATGATCCCGCTGGGACATGATCAGAAGGAAGAAGATATTGCCTGGGCAACTGTATTCCTTGCAAGTGACTTTGCCCGCGAGATCACAAGCCAGGCACTGTGCATTGATGGTGGTACTACCTCCGGAAGATAATCATATGACATGAATTGAAAAATTTAAATTAAAGAAATAAAGAGATAAAAAGAGCAGCCGCTTTTGGAAAATGAATTCCATTAGCGGCTATTTTTTTAATTCCATTCCTCTGCCAACAGAAAATCGCAGATATTGCGGTGCTTGATCCCATTTCTGCTCATGTCGAACTCATCCAAAGAGACAACATATTTCTAAAATTATAAGATATAACTGATAAAATACATATTTCTGTAAATTTCGACAGTTACGAACACAAATTTCCAGAGGAGAATGCGCAATGAAATCTTCCGTTGCCCCAACGGATGTAGGACGGATTTTGCGGACATTCAAAATAAAAAAGAATGTGGAGGTAACAG
>OGHU01001462.1_pt1 | contig 13752 bp, 9 predicted proteins | sample 1571521 | NCBI WGS metagenome assembly OGHU01 (sample SAMEA2581963, study PRJEB24529) | metagenome | biome: Human gut stool | place: China | collected 2011 | reverse complement strand
GCAAGACGTGAGACAGAAATAAGAGGGAATCCCGGTGTGCGGAAGTGGTCTACTGGCCACCTCCACCACCGGTGTTTCCGCCTCCTCCGCCTTTGACATCGTTATTGTTAATGCTTCGGGCTGCTTTCTTCACACTCGCCTTCAGCTCCCCGAACCGGTAACTGATACTAAATCCATAATACCGGTTCGGATATTTGTTCGAACTTCTCGACATAAAGTTCTGCCCTTCAGTATGACTGTTGTACGTTCTGTATTTCTCCACAAAATTGTTACAATAGATATTCAGTGACAGGCGCTCTTCTTTCAGGAAAGAACGACTCAACCCCAGGCCATAGTAATTGTAGCCCGAGCCTTTTCCTTGCAAGCTAATATAAGGTGTGCTTCCTCCGCCATTCAGGCTCAAGCGTATTTTCCAAGGTAACGTATGCTGTATTCCGCCATAAACGGAACCGTTCCACCCATAATTATGCAAATTCTGTGAAGGACTTCGCAAATCCCTGTAATTTCCACGCCCGTTAATATAGATCCGCGTTTTGGGAGAAGCATTCCAGTTCACATAAAAGCTCAAACCGGTTTCCCTACTCTTCCCGATATTATCATAAGTACTGTACAGAGCACCTTGAGGAGCTTTATGGTCTCCATCAAAGATTTCTCCATTCGGATCGGTAACCAAATGGCTGACCCTTTCGATACCATTATTATTGAAAGAATGGCGCAACGAAAGGTTGACATTGAATTTCGCCGTGAAATTGCTATAAGATAAATCGAACGAATGACTTTTCTCACTCTTCAGATTCGGATTCCCCTGGCTGATAAACATCGGATTCTGATTATCGAAATAAGGATTCAAATTCCAGATTCCTGGACGCCAGATGCGCATATTATATCCACCACGCAAATTCTGCGTCTTTCCAAGCTTGATACCTAACGAAACGGAAGGTACCAGATCGCTGAAATTCGCATTGAAATCCTCTCCCGGACCTACAATATACTTTACCCGCTGCACAGTTTGTTCATAGCGAAATCCCGGTTTGAATGTAAGCCCCTTATATTTCAGTGTATATCCGGCATAAGCCGAAATAATATGGTTCAGATGCCGATACTCGCTACTACGGTCATCAGTATATACATAATCCCCACTTCCTCCTTCGGCCTCATAAAACTTGTTATCACTGGAATTACGACGGAAAATATACTTGGCACCCGTTTCAATCGTGTGCAATTTTCCAATCGGAGTCGTGAAGTCCACCTGGAAAGTCTGTTCCATCGTATTCGTTTTACCATCCGAATGGAAGTTCTTCAACAACAGATTATCTATGATATCCTGCCTGTCTGCTTCCGGTTCAATATTCAAGTAGGTATTATATGAATCATTTGTTTGAGGCTGTGAGTTTATTTTATAAGAGAAGGTAATCATTCGCTCCTTGTTCTTCTTCGAGGTACGTTGGTAATCTACATTACCATTAATGGAGTACCAAGAGCCTTTTCCATGATTATCCGTATTATACCGATAGGCAAAACTCTGATGGTCGGATCCATACATGATGGTACTTCCGTCGCTATTGTTCTTGCTACCGCCGCCATACATTCCAAAAGCCATAGTCAGCAATCGTAACGTGTCGATCTCGTAACTGGCCTCCAGATTACCATATTGAAAATTTCCTTTCGACTTGGAACTGCTTTCCGATTCCAGATACTTCTCATCGACCGACTCATAATTCTCCCGATAACTGTCGGAATAGCTACGTGGGCTGTTGTTATAATTATAGTTGTAATTGGCGGAAAGGGTCAGTTTTCCTTGTTTTATCATGGCATAGCTACCCGCACCCACCCCGTTATTATTGGCATTTCCTCTAAAAGTAGCCGTATATCCTTCAAATCCGCTACCCACCGTAACAATATTCAGAATACCTCCAATCCCCTCCGCATCATATTTAGCGCCCGGTGAAGTAATGACCTCAATATACTTGATTGTATTTGCCGGCATACTTTTCAACACCTCTTTCGGATTGTTACTCATCATATTGTTAGGTTTCCCATTCACGTGTATCTTGAAACTGCTGCTACCGTTTACCTGCACATTATCCTCTCCGTCCACCGTTACCAGAGGAACTTTCCGAAGCATTTCCAATATACTGTTCGATTTTGAATCCGGATCATCTTCAATGTTGTATTCAATCTTATCCACATCCACTTTAACCAAAGGCTTTTGTGCGACGATTTCCACACCTTTCAACACATTGTTAGCCTCCGAAGAATATAAAGTCCCCAAGTCAACCACTCTCACCGATGGTTTTAAAGCAAATTCTTTCACGATAGGAGATTTGCCAATAGAGGAAATCGTAATAACATACTCACCCGAAGCCACATTCAGTTTTTCCTGAAAGTGTCCGTTAGCTCCGGTCACCGCCATTTTCACGGCCTTATTCGGGGCACTCTTCTTTGTAATCCTGATTGTTGCATACGGTTCTCCTTCCTGAGTTAAGGAATCTAATAGTATCCCTTTAACAGTAAAAGAAAGAGGAGCGGATTTCTGTGCCCATCCCACCGCAGATGTAACGAACATGAATAGTAATAGTAGCAATAGTCTGTGTTTCATGACTAGAATTATTTAGTTTTTTATTAATCTTCCATAGCTCTCCATTCTCCGATTGTCCCTGTTGCACTATCAAAATTAACTCCTACCTTCATCACTTTCCTGTGATCCGGTTGATATGGGATAGCATACCCTTTACTGTTTATTTGTTTTAAAGCCTCTTCCGGAGTACCGTCCACCTTGAATTCAAAAACATAAATAGCATCTTGCATCTTTAATTCCGTCTTATCTACATAAACGTTATTATTATTGCGTAACTGTTCAAAGTTTTGTATTCCTATCGGATATATTCTGAAAGTATTATCCATGCCTGTCTTTATTAAAGTGAATCACAGGCAAATATAGGTATTTACAGACAGACCGCAAACAGTAGATAAAAAATAAATGCACAGATTCGAAATAACATCAAGTTATTCAAATCAATGCATTTATATTGCAATATACGACAATAAAATTAACGTATCTCTTTCAAAAAATAAATCAATACGGGGAAATGATCACTATATCCGTTAATAAAAGTATTACTGGAGAATGTGCGCCACGGATATCCTTTACGTTTTCCCTCCTGTGTCGTCAAGAAATCACGATTAAATATTTCCGCTTTCCAAAACTTCAAAGTTGAACGGTCTTTACCTAAAAGATTACCTGAAATAATCAGCTGGTCAAACAAATTCCATTTATCCTGATAACACAAAGAACCGATACCACGGTCGAACAAAGGCCACGTAGCATTAAAATAACCGTCAGGCTTCGTATCTGCGGCCTTTCTACAAGCTTTTAAAACTTCCTTCGTGCTTTTATTATTCGGATCATCATTCAAGTCCCCTACAATCAACACTTTCGCATTCGGATCAGCAGCATGAATAGAGTCTGCAATGTGTTTAGTTATAGCAGCAGCAGCTTCTCTATAGATTGAAGAACGATCACCACCATAACGGGAAGGCCAATGGTTAACAATCATATGAAACGATTCACCCGCCAATAGCCCGCTCACCAGCAACTGATCACGTGAACGGAAGTTCGGTTGTGAAGGCATCACAAAAGGATATACTTTCGATGAAAGCAAAGTAAACAATTTGGGGTTATAAAGACATCCCACATCAATTCCACGACGGTCCGGTGAATCGTAATGCACAATTTCATATCCCATAGAAGCTAATGGTTCCGTCTTCACCAAATCTTCCAACACCCGACGATTCTCTATTTCGGAAACACCAAGAATAGCCGGTCCACCCGGACATTTCTCACGGGCTAACTTAGCTATGACTTTCGCCATATTCTTCAATTTCTGCTGATATTTCTCCGGCGTCCAAGCGTAAGGACCATTCGGCAGAAACTCATCATCGCCCGGATTATTGGGGTCGTCTTCCGTATCGAACAGATTCTCCAGATTATAGAAACCTGCCGCATAGACTCCCAAACGTGTTTGCCCCATCAGTCCGACGGACAGGGCAAACAGTAGCATATTCAATAATACAAGTCTTCTCATTATCTATTACGATTATTTGGTCGGTTCCGGCTTTATAACCTCACCGCCTCCTTCACCAGAACCGGAAGTAACAAGTTTCACGCCAAAGAGACGTAATCCTACTGTATTCTGTGCAGAAGAAGCAAATTCTAATACTGTAGAGTTTTTGACAGCCACATTCTCAATCTTTATTTCAAAGGGTTTGTTCGCATCTCCATTAGCTTGCGACACAACTTTAGAGGGAACAGACAGTTCTATCCCATTACACGTCACCTTCAAAGCATTCAAGTCCTGAGTCGAGTTGTCCTCAAAAACATTAGCCCCTACATTATAAATCAGAGTAGCCGTTGTAGCTTCACCAGCCTCAATTCCTTTAATGATAAGCTTGTATGTCGTACCACCTTGAAACCATATATTGCCATCGCCACTATTGGAACGCGCACTCAACCCGGTCAAATCACCATCGAACATAGAATTAGGATTATCGAATGTATTGGAAGCACTAGCCTTCCACCATTCGTCTACTGATACCCATTTACCGTTTACCTTATCAGGCGCTTTAAACGTTTCGCTAAACAATACCGTTTCACCGCTTTCACTTCCACCATCTCCTTCTCCCGGTTCAACTCCATCGAAGCCGAAAACATCCGAACGGGAAGGAATCATCAGCTGCCAAGTTCCTTTGAAACGTCCGAGAATACCTACTACAGTTCCCGTTCCTACCGGCAACGTTTCTGCGGCAAAGGAAGCATAACTGCTCGTTCTCACCATAATCACATTTCCATGCGCATCTTTCAGGTTTTCCTCTCCGTACTCTTTCGTCTCCACTTTGGCAAATGTATTCTTTCCACCATTTTCGAAATGTACTCCTTCCATTTGCACCAAACGGTAAGTCATTTTAGTTACGTCAAGGTTTACCGTACTCATGTCTGTAATCACTTCCGGCTTCACGTTGTCCACATACGGCCATCCGTTCTTTTGGACATGCGCCTGAAATTCAGTAAACGGCAGACGATAGGTCGTGCCCCCGGCGGGCCATCCCAATTGCTGTTCATCTCCGTATACAGACACGCACATACCTTTCAGATTCACAAATACCTCTTGTCCGCGACGATAGAAATTAGAAACGTTATTCTCGTCCACCTGTATCGGCATTGCTCCGGTTTCATCCTGCACGATTACCTGCTTGTAGATATTACCCGATTCATCGTTTCCTGTGATGTATGCTCTCAATACCCAATCATTGGTGATTTCTATAGGCGTTTCTTGCGTAGCATTCTTACAGTTTTCTTTCAAATCCGCAATCGTTATATTCGCATTGGGTCCGTCATATACAGGTTCATTCAACGGAGGAGCATCATAATCACGTTCACAGCCGGTCAACACAGCGGCAGCCAGCACTAAAAAGGAGAATATTTTCTGAGTTACTTTCATATCTGTTTCAATTTTAATCGTTATAATATTCGTTCCGTTCTCTGTTTAGAAGCGGTAACTGATGTTCGCAAAGCAGTTGATACCCTGCATATAATAATACTTGTTAGGAAACAACGCCGGATTAACCAACGCTCCGTCTGAAGCAAACACACGTGCCTGTTCATAACCACCCGTACGAATGTCCCGCTTATTGAGCACATTATTGACCGAAAGGTTGAAATTAATGGATTGACGGTTGCGCAGGTAGAAAATCTTACCTACCGAAAGGTCGAGCGTACAAGCACTTCCGATACGTTCTTGTGTAGTCATGGCATAATAGGTATCCATCGTTTCCGGAAGCGTCGGGTCTACCGTATTGTAAATCCCCTCCATGCGGCGGGCAGGAGCCACGTCGATATAATTGCGTCCGAAAGCATTCAGGTTGGCACCCAAGAACCAATAATCAATGAAGTAACGTACCCCGAAAGTTCCCGCAAACTGCGGTGTTCCGGACACATACAAATTTTTCATATATACTTTTGAAGTCTTGTCACCTTGTGTAGCTTCATAATTTTCCACTGCCATCGGATTATTGCTATAATAATATTCCGAGATGGTACCGGCAAGGTCGAAACTCCAATGGTTGTCCAACTTATAAGTCGTTCCCAATTCAATACCACGATGTATCCGGTTCACACCATAGAGCACATGATTAAAGAAGTTGGTTCCGTTGAAGTAACTGCTACGCTCCATCTGATCGTAGAAATTAGTCTGATAAAGCGAAACACGTCCCGTGAAGGAGGGCAATGAAAAAATATAATTCACATCGGCAGAGAATACTCTTCCACTCTCCAGCTTCTGTCCGTTCTCTACATCCTCAGGAGTCATATCCGAAATACGGGGTGACAGATAAGCGTTGTTAGGCAACGGAGCTTCAGTACCGTAACTGACATTGGCTGTCAGGAAATGACGGCCATTGAATTTATAAGTCAATCCTGCTTTCAATGCCATATCCACAAACGAATGTGTCCGCCCTTTTCCGTAAGAATTCTCCGGATAACGTCCATTCTTCATTTTACCGTCCCGATAGAACTGAACATAATCGAACTTTGCTCCATAATAGAAGTCTATCTTAGCATATCTATGCTGATTGGTGACCCATGCACCGGCTTTCATGATATTCAGATTGAAGTTATATCCGAACACACCGCCTTCATATACCTTACGGTCGGGACGGTTCAAATCATTCTGTTTGCTGTTGAGGTCATCGTGTATATCACGTTCGGCATACTTGTCATAATCCATCACGTAGGATGCGCCCAGCAGGTCATCTACTGTTTTGAACTGCCGCGACTGTGTGTATCGGAATTCCGCCCCTGCCGTCAACCAGCTATGGTCGCCCAATTTGGTATTAAAAGTAGAGTTCAAAGTAGTTTCCAGCAAATCACTACGCCGTTCTTCCACCATATATTGCGCTTTTCCATCCGCCTGCATAGCGTTGGCAAGATACATATTGTCCCAATTAATTTGCGTAACGCTTGTATCGTTGCGTCTCCACAATAATTCTGTAGCTTCGGCAACTTCCGGTGAGACATTGATGTCAATGGCAAATGGCAACTTACGATAATAGTCCGGACGCGGGTCCGATGCATTGTACCAGTTCAATGCTGTATTGCCATAGCGTCCGTAATGCATTCCCACTCCTGTAACCAATGACGATTCATCGTCAATCTTCCACGTATGTGAAAGAATCAATGTAGGGTCGAAAGCCAGAACGACTTTCGCATTTCTTTTTTTCCCGTTCTGATATCCCCAATTCGGGTTGTATTGATAATTGTCCAGCAATTCACACGCCTGCTGATAAGTGGCGCTCTGCTGTCCACGCTGCACAGGAGAACCGAAAGTGACGATAGAGAGACTGTGTTCTCCCCCTTTCCATTGCTTTTCGGCCGACAGCGCATAAGAGAAATTACGATAGAAAGTACCGTCTACTGCACCTTCGTGCGAGTAACGACCACCTAACGATGCGGCAAAAGCCCATCCATTGTCAAGCAATCCTGTGGAATAAGTCACCATTCCGCGCAAATAGTAATTGCGGTTGGCGTAAGAAAGCGTAGCCTTCGTTCCCGGAGAGATGGCAGAAGCCCGCATATTGATATTTTCCGCACCACCGATAGCTCCGTAGGTGAAAGCGGAAGGTCTATTGTAATTAACCACATCCCCATTCCGGGTCATGTCGTTCAATGCACCGATAGAAGAATAGTTGAAAACGCCCCTCAACTGGTCATTGAAATTCACGCCATTTATATATCTTTGTTCATAGATGTTTTCATATCCTCTGACACGAAAACGCATGGGAGATAACTGATAAGAAGTTTTATTCAAATAAACATCGTTAGAAAGTATGACTTTCGAACTAATCTCTTGTGAACTACTCTCTACGTCGTCATCCACTGCTGCTTCATCCAGCACACCAATTAATGAAAGATTATCAGTAACAGTCAGTTCCACAACCTTAACTTCACCAAGATCTGTTACCATACCTTCAGCCACCTCCACCAATATATTTTTTGGGTTGATGCCTACGGAGTTAAAAACAAGTACATCCTTTCCCGGAGATACTTTGTCGAAAAAGAAAGCTCCTTTTACATCGGTTCGCGTCTGTCGACCCTCTCCGTTCAAAGTGACAATCACTCCAGGAACAGGACGATTACTTTCCGCACCAATCACACAACCTTTTATCCCCGTACCCGATTGCTGAGCCAAGAGAAAGGAAGGAAAAAGGAATGCTAGTAAAAGCACTAAATTTTGTTTCATAATTATCAGTTATTATTAATTATCCACCTCATCTAAATGAGAATGTTCATCATCAAGAAAAACTTGCCGTAGACTAAAATCCGTCTACGGCAAGAAATCATAAAGGAAGTGTTATTTTACCACTTCTGTCAATTCAAAATCATCGTAATAAATGTACCCTCCAAGCGCAGTAGCAGACGCTTTATATGTTCTTACTTCATAACGCATTTTTACAGTATTGGCAGGAGCCGTAAAAATTATTTCCACATGTTGCCATTCTGCATTATCTTTAGAATAATCCTTCTGCTGAATCTGCGAATTAATATCAGTTATGGCTTTTCCATCTGCACCAACCATCGCACACCAATAACGGCTGGAAGCTTTCGTATCATTGTCCAAGAACCAATAAGATATCTTATATGTTTTACCTGCTTCAATTGCAATTTCTTGCTGAACCTTTTCCGTTTCAGTAGAAGATGTTTGTCTCAATGCATTATTTCCACCATGTTTAATATCCGTACTTTTTACAATTTCTCCAGTATTATAATCATTATTCCAAGCCGTAGGTAGTTTTTCAGTCCAATCTTCAAAACCCGGATTAGTCAATAAATTCGCTCCAGGAGTCGGATCCGGTTCCGGATCGGGATCTACTGTTCCACCACCTTCGCCTGCATCAGCTACCACTTTCACATTCTGAATCTGCCAAGTAGCAGAGAAATCACCATTACAAACGTACTTAAAGGCAAACTTCATAGATTTACCTGCATACTTAGAAAGATCAATATCGCCTGAAGATACATAAACATAATCAGTACCAGCTCCATAAGTAGGAATAGCGATCTGTTCCCATTGCTCTGTTGCCACTTCTGTTGCCCATAAAGTCATTACCGTTTGACGAGCAGCCAAATCAACTTTGCTATTATTGTCACAATGCATGAAAGTCAATGTAGCTTTAGTAGCTTTACTTAAATCAACGTTTGGCGAAACCAACCAACTTTCACAAGCATTAGCTGTGTTATTATAATAACCGGAAGCTTTCATATATCCTACGCTTTCAAATACTTTATGTGCCCACACAAAATTCATTCCACCTAAATCCTTATTGTCAATAGTAAATGCACCCTGTCCCGCATTAAAAGATTCATCCAATACAACTACTTCCGAAGGTTCCGGTACATCTGTCCCATCACCAAAATCCACATCAATATCACCACCCGGTACTGTAATCCAATCTTCAATGGTAGCAGCATCCATCACAATTACCGGCTGTCCGTTACTATCGCTTAATTTTACATTATGAGTATATTTACGACCTGTAAGCAATTCTTTTTGTGGATAATCAGCGGTAAATGTCTTACCATTCAAGTTGAACACCACTTTTACATCAGCCAATGCAGCAGTCGGCAAAACAATGGTTTTAGCAGTAGCGGCAGTTTCATCTACAACAGCAGCAATTTTAGCAGCAGCTCCTACATTGCTCAATGTGCCATTAGCCAAAGCAAAATCGGCAGTTGTATTCATCCCCTCAAAGGTTACAGTCAGTCCATTCAACGAAGGTACAGTAGCGTCTTTAGTGATATTGAATACAATCTGGCTCAACTGATGCGCAAATTGCAACTGCGGTTTGTTTGCAGTTCCTTTTGCAAATCCTGTTGCATTGTTAGAATAGAGCAAGTCGATATTCTCCGGCTTGCTTTGGTCTGCGACATTAACTTTATATACATTACCCGTCAACGAAGCTGTATATGGATAATAAGCAATAAAATCTACAGAACTTCCGTCTGTTGGATAGTACAAAGCATTATCCGCATCGACAGCAGAAACATTTCCATTTGCGTCTGTAGCGTGTTGCTTATTAACAGCAATAGCAGAGGCTAAATCACCACTGGTTGCTTTCATAAAAACACCAATCTTATCACCGGCAGTCCATTTCGAATCAACAGCTCTGGTGTTAACCCCCTTAATAGAAGAAGTAAAGCTAATAGGCTGACTTCCATCATTCCATTCACTTTTGTCATCATTGTCCACGCATGCGGTGAATGCCAATCCTGACAACACGGTTGCAAAGAATAATTTCTCTAGTTTCATAATCATTAGTGATTAGTTAAAAATATATTGAAGACTATCTATTTCCATTTAGACTTGTCACATTGTCGTTTGATATCAGCACTCAAAGTCGGGAAGAATGTAAATCCTGTTTCTTCCTCCAGTTCACTGACAGAAATTGCACAGTCCATATAACCATTAGCGTTAGAATACTTTTTTTGCTCTAACTTGAATCCGATAGTTTGGAACACACCGTTCACCTTTCGCGCCAACGCCTTATAATAGAACTTGGGCACAGCCACCTGCTTTCCGTCATTCTTGTTCGTCTTCCATTCTATATTCTTGTCTGTTAGCGTAGTAACAGCCGCTCCTGTCACGATGAATAGCGTATCGGCTCCGCTACTCCAACTGCGAACTTTTCTCTCCAGGTTTGCCCATATAGACTGATTCAACCCCTGGCCTATTTGTGGTGTCATGTTGGTGTAATAGAACGTCGTTTGATTGCTCGCCACATCCCTTTGACGATCTCCACTCGGAATCTGATGCCCACGATCATATCCGGAGATTCCATAAGAATTTTTCAAATTTACTTGAAGAGAGGAGGAAATTTCCGGATCGTAAGCCCACTTTTCATTACGCCCCGCACTACCGTCATAATACGAACAATACGGATACGCCACCCAATACGCCAATTTCAGTTCCGAATCATAAAGCAAGGAATAATTACGTACCTTCTTATCAGAGGGCATATAGTGATTAATATATTTTATATTGCTTTTTTCCAACATACTCTTCGTTATCACCGGAGTCTCTCTCCATTTTGCATACTTAGGTTCCTCTGGGTCCACTTGTGAACCGCCATTCTTTATATTAACAGAGAATATGTGTTTGGAACCTTGCTTTAAAGAAGTGATAGAGGTCGGTAAAGTTATCTCTTTCGTCTTCCCGTTCAATGTCAAAGTAAGTTTTATGCCATTTACAGTATTTACCGGTAATAGAATAGCTTCTGCAGCATTTCCTACACGACGCATAGTGACCGTTGCGTCTGATTTTCCATCTACAACCAATGAACCGTCCACAAGATTAAAATCCGCCTTTGTCTTTACCCCGGAAATGGTAACGGAAAGATTGCTGAAATCTGTATTATCAGAACTACTCAAATTTAGTACTAATTGAGAAAGCTGATGATAGAACTGCAAATTACCCGTTGCGGAAGTTACAGTACGGTTTGTCAAATTATCTGCATAAAGCAAGTCTATTTCTTCAGGCTTGCTCTGATTAGTAACATCTACCTTATATATATAATTATCCAAAATAGGTTGAAACGGATAATAGGCTATAAAATCAACAGCACTTTCATCTGACGGATATTCTATCACTTTCCCGTCTGACAGAAAATTACCATTACCCTGTTTGGTTATAAAAGGAACATTATCTCCTTCACCAACAATAGTACTACCCCCCAACGTTTCTCCAGCCTGTTTCATAAACACTCCAATTCTATCGTTGGCAGTCCATGAACTTCCCGTAGTTCTGGTGACAGCATCGCCTTCCACAACAGAGGTAAACTGCACCACCGTCTGTTTTCCATTGTCCGCCACCTGCTGAACCGCCGTATCACACGCTCCTAAAACCAGTAGCAGAAGTGCACTCCACAAAAGTTTTTTCTTCTTCATCTGTTTCAAATTAAATCATCTATTAGAGTGGCAAAATAAAAGATTAGCAATTACATTCTCATGACAAAACAAATACAAGAACAAAACATTTAATCCGACTTTCCCTCTCTATTAATTTATTTTTATTCTTTTTTTAGAAACAACAAATATAAATACATTTTTTTTGAAAAGCAACCAAATTAAAAAAAAAGATTCAATAAAGAACCATAATTAGCCAGCCCGTCAGAACCATTTCCATTACCATTTCTCAACAAAATATTCAATAAGCCCTTTGAAAATTTTATATTTTCATATTTATACAGCTATAAACCTACAAATTATTATGAATTTTATCATATTTGCAACATAGTATAAAACGGCATTTATCCTGTCAACATTATAATCCTGTATACAAAATGTCATGATAAGAAAGTGTTATATACTCACCATTCTTCATTAATTATAGCAGCCTTCATCTTTTCATTGCAATACTCTATCCATAGGAAATAGCGGGTGAAGAGGAGATCTTTCATTCACTTCTTCACATTTTTACTTATCATATCTACAGGGCAGACGCATTAAAAATTATTGTCCTGTAAAAGTTGTGACAAATAGTTTTCATCCCATCCGGCTTTTAGTCTTTTCAGATTCATGCTTCCTTTGTTGTTTTCTCATTCTTTAGTATGGTAAGCGCCATCTTTGTTGCCACCGAAAAGTTTCTGGCTGCATTTTTCACCTTTTTACTGTAGTCTTCTCGAAAGGTAACATCCAGTTGCCAATGAAGATTATTCTCAATAGACCAATGCTGCCTGATGGCAGATGCAATCTCCTCCGGTTTGGTATTATCAAGTGAAGTTACATAGTATCTGACCTCTTGAGTATATTCTCCTGTTGCTACTATTGTCCTCTCCGACTTTATCCCTACAATAGACTTCAACCCCACAAGTTTCTTCTTAAACATTTTCTCCATAATAGATCCATAACTGACTACAGTACAGGTTCTTGTCTCAATCCTTCCATGTCCGGTGTTTTCCGACACATGCCTGGTGACTCTATTGATTATTTCATCTTTATCCTGATAATCGTCAATGATTTGTTTAGCCAGTTGATAATTTTTTTTCTTATTCTCCTTTATAGCTATAATATAATTTGCATCATGTTCAATAATGGTCTGGGTTATATTATAGCTATAAAGTAGAATAAGAAAAAATCTTATAACTTTATTAATATCATGACAACCGGAGCTGTTTTTCATTACCTTATTCCTTTTTCTGCTCATCTTATTGCCTTCCCTTCTACTTTATTTGATTTCATGTCAATAACAAAAGTGATTTGTTTTCTATTCGTTTTGTGATATAGTTAATATCACTCTCTTTTATCATTTTTTGCCCCGCTATAAAAAGGATGCTGATATACACAGCACCGCCGACATCCCGGGAATATTCCGAAAAAATATACGACAAGCAAAGTTATTTATACTCACATCTTTTTCTCACTCGCATATAGTAATTAAAAATGTTTCTTAAGCGGTGTTTTTATGTCTTCATTTTCATATGATTTCTCTGTTTTAGGCGGTGATGCGCGTCAGGTTTTTCTTGCAGAAATGTTAGCAGAATCGGGCCGTTCTCTTTGTCATTACGCTTTGGCCTCTCAGCCGAACAACTGCAGCTCCGTCTCCGAACATGTTTCCATAGTACGCGAAGCGCCTTCTCTCGAAGAAGCCTGTATCCATTCCGGGTCCGTCATCTGCCCTTTTCCGTTTACTAAAAACGGCGCGG
>OGHU01001457.1_pt1 | contig 13796 bp, 10 predicted proteins | sample 1571521 | NCBI WGS metagenome assembly OGHU01 (sample SAMEA2581963, study PRJEB24529) | metagenome | biome: Human gut stool | place: China | collected 2011 | reverse complement strand
TGATAAAACCGTTGAAACAACTCTAACAAACATTTGCACTCCGATGCCGTTATTATTTAACGGCATCGGAGTATTTTTGAGTCGTAAATTTGTGTAGTTCGGCTAAACCGGCTATCTTTGCCGTGAATTATAAACGCATTGACTATGTTACTACGATTCGCAGCAGACAATATCATGTCATTCAAAGAAGCGGTTGAGTTCAATACCTTTCCGTCAAGTAAAAGTCACAGCCATGAGTGGCATAAGGTTTCGTGTGGTCATGCCACGGTCTTGCGGATGAGTGCCATATACGGAGCCAACGGTGCCGGCAAAAGCAATCTACTGAAATGTATTTCACTGTTGAAATCTATGGTGGGTGCCGAAAAATTAGGAGATCTGGCAATGACGGATGACCTGTATTTCCGTCTTGACGAAAAGGGAAAGACACGACCTTCCGAGCTCGCAATCGAGTTCTTCGCCAATGGCAGGATATTCTACTATCATATTGTTTTCAATAGACTGGAGATTGTAGAGGAGGAACTGATGATTAGTCAGAAAAATAAGGATATACCCATATTCAGTCGCAAAAACAATGACGTGAATGTTCGCGCTGAGTATCTTAAACCGGGAGACAAGGACAATTTCATAGAGGTTTTCCTCGACGCTATGAACAGAATAATTCGTCCGGATATGCCGGCACTCTCCTTTTTCGGCCACTATTACCCGGAGGAACTGCCACTGGTCAAGGATGCTTTTGACTGGCTGACACATCTTCAGGTGGTACTCCCGGCAATGCGTATCGGCTATCTTCCCCAGGTTCTTGACGGTGATAGTGACTTTGCAGATCTGGTGAATAATATAATACCGGAACTGAAGACCGGCATATCAAGGCTCACTGTCCGCAAAGAGGTCATCAACGAAGAAGAGGTACGTGGAAACTCGGCCATATCGAAAGCACTTGCAGCTGCAAAGGAAAAGCCTGGCAAGCCTCGGATGTTGATGGAAACACGAAACAAAGAGATTTCCAATGTCGTTGTGGAAGACGGCATTGCGTATCTCAAAACTCTTGTGGCGATACATACCGATGCCAATGGGCGTGATGTGGAAATGAACATGACTATGGAGTCGGACGGAACGAGCCGTCTCATAGAATACATGCCGTTATTGTATGCCGTACTTAAACGCGACAACGTGTTTGTGGTTGACGAGATAGAGCGCAGCATACATCCGATAATGATTAAGACCCTTATGAGCAAAATCTCGGAAAACCGTGAGGCTCGCGGACAAATCATTTTCACGACCCACGAAAGCTGCCTGCTCGATCAGGCCATTTTCCGCCCTGACGAGATATGGTTTGCACAGAAAGATGTCGATCAGTCAACACAGCTTTATCCACTAAGCGACTACAACATTCACAAGACCGCCAATATCGAGAACGGATATCTTAACGGACGATATGGTGGTATTCCGTTTTTGTCAAACCTCGCTGATTTGAAATGGTGATATGATAACACGTCGTAAGGATTACAGCAAGCAGGCCCCCTCAAAAAATGCCAGCAAGATATATATAGTCTGTGAAGGTGCCGGGACAGAGAAAAACTATTTCGGATTCTTTGAGGGTCTGTCATCAAATTTTGAGCTGATAGTGATACCTCCGGAAGAAGGTACAGACCCGTTGAAACTTATGGAGTTGGCACGCCGTGAGCTACTGGACGAAACAAGGACTCATACACTTGACTTCATGCAAAACGACAAAGTGTGGTTTGCCATAGATACCGACACATGGGAAGATGAGGGAAAGATTCAGCCGTTACGGGATTTTTGTTCGTACCAGAACAGCCATATATCGGACAATTATGATGAAGTCAAGCCATATCCGGCTTGGAGGGTGGCACAGAGTAATCCTTGCTTTGAAATATGGCTGTACTATCATCTATATGATACAGTGCCGGATATTGAGGATATAAAGGAACACCAGTCGGTCAAGGCATTTGTCAACCATTGTATTGCTGGCGGGTTTGACTATCAGAAAGACCCTGCAAGACTGAAAGATGCCATAGAGAATGCAGAAAAAGTATTTTGTCGAAAAGACAACGGGAATCCTGAACTATTCTCAACTGAACAGTATCTACTCGGGAAAGAAATATTCGGATTCGTGAACACTGAATTACAAAAATTGCGGAACAAATTAGGTTGAAAGTATCCGATAGCGTATAATAACCCCACAAGTTACTCCACAGGACAGCCCCCGGGAGAGAGACCTGACGACTGTCATAATCAAGAGCATTCCGCAATCAACATCCTGCTCCCATGCTGTCTGTCCGTTGCCAGGGCTGCTCCCATTGGAGGGTAGTGTCGGGATACGGGTTATCCGTGATTCCGCATGACCGGAAGGCTCCGCTTTTGGATGTGTCGTTTTTTTTTCGTAAATTCGCACGGTGACCCCATCACGACAACATGAAATCAATCTAATCTTACTTATATGACTAAACTGACAATCCTGGCGGCCGGCGCAATGCTGCTCGCCTCGCAAACTCCAAACGTTATGGCTGAACGTCAGAACCCTTTCCTGCAGCCTTATGACACGAAGTATGAGATCGCTCCTTTCGACAAAATCGAGACTTCCGATTTCATACCGGCAATCAAGGCCGGTATAGCCGAGCAAGACGAGGCTATCTTCAACATAGTACGCAATCGTGCGGTGCCTGATTTTGACAACACAATCCTCCCTCTGGAGAATCTGTCTCCGATACTGGAGCGCGTCAGCGGTGTGTTCTATCACTATATGGAGGCTATGTCGACGCCTGAATTCGCAGCCATGGCCGACGAGGCCATCCCTCTGCTCAACGAGGCCAATAACAAGCTGATGCTCAATGATCAGCTTTTCCAGCGAATCAAGAGCGTATACGATATGCGCGACAAGATGGGACTGAACGCCGTGCAGAAGCGTCTTGTAGAGAAATATTACCGTGAATTCGCCGAACAGGGCGCAGCTCTCCCGGCTGACAAAAAGGAGGAACTGGTCAGAATCAACAACGAGCTGTCGAAACTTTTCATACAGTTCAACCGCAATCTGCTCAATGCCACAAATCAGTTTGCCGTGATAGTCTACGACAAGAACGAACTCTCCGGGCTGCCGGAAGCTTCTGTGGCCCAGGCCGCCGAAGAAGCCGCCGCACGCGGCCTGACGGATTCGTGGGTCTTCACTCTTCATGCTCCCAGCCGTCTGCCGGTGCTTCAGTATGCCGACTCACGCGGCCTGCGCAAGGCGATCTATGAAGGATATACTAACCTCGCTTCGTATGGAGAGAATTCCAACCTGCCTGTAATAAGCAAGATCGTGAAGCTCCGCAATGAAAAGGCGAAACTCATGGGCTTCGATACGTTCGCACAGATGATGACTTCGCGGGTGATGGCAAAAACTCCGGAGGCGGCAACGCAGCTGCTTATGCAGGTGTTTGAGCCGGCCGTGAGCCGCAGCCATGAGGAGGTCGCCGACATGCAGGCTTATGTCGACGCCAACGGCGGCGGATTCAAGATCGCTCCTTACGATTACTATTATTATGCCGACAAGGTCAAGAAGCAGAAGTTCGATCTCGATGAGGCTGAGATCCGTCCTTATTTCGCGCTCGACAATGTGCTCAAAGGCATGTTTGACGCCACCGAGAAACTTTATGGCGTAAAATTTGTCCTGATGCCCGATGCCCCCAAATATATCGATGACCTGCAGGTCTATGACGTGGTCGATGCGAAGACCGGCGATCATGTGGCCGTATGGATGTGCGATTATTTCCCCCGCGACACCAAACGTCAGGGAGCATGGATGGAGCAGATGCAGAGTGCGGGACTTTACGGTGACGGCACGACAAAACGCCCGATCGTATATAATGTAGGTAATTTTACCCGTCCGACAGCTGAGGCTCCGTCACTGCTGACTGTAGACGAGGTGGAGACTATGTTCCACGAATTCGGTCATGCGCTGCAGGGAATGCTTACTACCGCTCCTTACAAATCTTTGGCCGGAACCAATGTGGACCGTGACTATGTCGAGATGTGTTCTCAGATCAACGAACACTGGGCATTCGAACCGGAGGTGCTGAAGACCTACGCGAAGCACTACAAGACAGGGGAGGTTATTCCGGATGATCTCGTAAAGAAGATTTCCGATGCCGGAAAATTCAACCAGGGATTCACTACAACGGAACTGGCCGGCGCCGCGCTGCTCGACATGATGTACGGCCAGACGCCGGAAGTGGCCGATCCCAAGGCTTTCGAGGCAGAGGTGGCCAAAAAGATAGGGATGCCCGAGGAGATTACTTTCCGTTACCGTTCTCCTTATTTCAAGCATATCTTCGGAGATGACGGCTATGCGTCGGGTTATTATACTTATCTCTGGGCGCAGGTGCTTGAGGCAGATGCCTGGGAACTCTTCAAGCAGAAAGGTATTTTTGACAAGAAGACAGCGGCAAGTTTCAAGAAGAATATTCTTGAGGCGGGCGATACGGAAGACGCCATGGTGCTCTTTAAACGTTTCCGCGGCCATGAGCCGGATTCAGGCGCGCTTCTCCGTCTCCGCGGTTTTGCGAAATAATCTTAAGCCGGTCATATAGACATAAAAACGGAAGGATATCATGATATCCTTCCGTTTTTATGTCTTAAGGGTTTCCAAAGTGGAATAATCGCTAAATAAATACATTATCAGATCATGGCGGATGATGCAGGAGAGAGGGGATTGGGGATATAAAATTTGAACGGGCCGGATGCCTGTGCATTCAGCCCGTTTAGAAGATTGTCGACTCCCGTCGGAATCTGTCTGGTTTCGATTAAGGTCAATAATAATAATCAATTACCCTGTTGTTTGCATTTCTTCGTTCTTCCGTTTTTCCGGTATTAGACTTAAAGCTTTCGGTATTAAGGTTTGCTGATTTATTTAACTAAATTTCTACCAAGGTCAGTATGACTGCTATTTGGTATTGCAAAATTACAACGACACAATCATATTTCAAAATTTATTGTAATGTTATAAAACATATTTTTAAAATAAAAAAGCCCTCAGAAACTGTTTCTAAAGATTACATCTTAAAATAATATTTGCCGCTTCACCGGAAATTTCAAGCATTCTTTTCAAGTCATCTGAAATTGAGTCACCGATAAGCTTGCCTTCGCTTGTCACGGCACCCGTCAGGACAGGGTTAAACATGCTTAGTCCCATATATCCGGTGGCGTTTCCGCTTGATATGCCCATCATATCAAGAATTGTCGGGAAAACGTCTACCTGGCCGACAGGATGTGCGATGGTGCCTTTAAAACCGGAATTAAGCGCAATGAACGGAATGAATCCCAATCTGTATTCCTCCTGACTCCTGCCCTTGACCGTGGAACGATGATCCGCTGCAATAATGACGAGAGTTTTATCAAAATCCGGTTGTTCTGCCAGTCGTCTTAAAAATTTTCCCAAAGATGTGTCAAAATAATTTGCCGAAGCAAGATAGTCTCTCATATTGACGTCAAGCGAAGTCAGACCGGCAATCCATTTCGGAGTCGGTACATTGGGATCTTTGTAAGGCGCGTGCATGGATATTGTGGTGAGTTCGGCAAAATATGGTCTGCTGACAGTGTCTATGACCGTAGCGGCGAAATCGAACATTGTCTCGTCTTTGCCCCGAGTCAGCCGGTTCGCCAGATTGTTAATATTGTCATGGAGATAATCATAACCATAAGTTTTAGTGGTCGCCGAATGATTCCACATGGTAGCGCTCTCACAAATCACCTCAAATGAGGTATGACTGTCAAGTATACGGGCAAGAGTATTGTAATTGTTACCGGTATAGTACGATACGGTGGTCACTTCGGAAGATGGGTATATACCGGTATTATATATGAACTGGCCGTCGCTCGACACTCCCGAATGAACCTGAGTGACCATTTTTAAGGCCGACAGAGTGTTTTCATGCGAAATAAGACTGTCAATTACAGGTGTAACCTTGTGTCCGTCGTATTCCTGGCCTATTACCCATGAATTGAGAGATTCCACGATGATGAATACAAGATTTTTGTCACCGGATGATCCGACGGTTTTCTTGTTATTGTTTTCAAGGCCGAGATGTAATTTTCTGAATTCGTCTACCAGAGCGATATCCTCTCGGGATGCCGCAGTGGTTCTGAAAAAGTTGCGGGCCGGACTCAGGATATGTTTTGTTATATAGCCTGCGAATCCTATATGATCATAGTCTACCCAAGGGCATACCTGAGGTTTTATGCATCGCTCTTCAATAATCTCGATCACATTTTTTCCTTTCAATTCGATATCATCGTCATCGGGACGGTAGCTGATGTATTTGCAGGTATAGTAAGAAAGATATGCGATCAGACCTCCGGCTATAACTATAATTTTGATTTTACCGCTGAATCTATAACCAAGAAATATGTCTCTGAATCGGAACAGTGATATATAAGTAGCAATAAACGGTAATACACCAAAAGAGAGATCTTTGATTTTCATGACACTAAGCGCCGTATCGATAACGGTGCCGTCAATGTTATTCCATAGAAAATAACTTGACAATGGCATCATGTCGTTAAAAAAACGCATGTACCATTTATTGGTAACATAAAATACAACTACAAGCCACATTATGACAATTGCAGACCATCGCAGACGGGGTGGAATCACAAAAAATGGCAATAATATCACGAAAGAATTAATAATAGTTTCGGTCAGGCTCAGATTTTGCCTTAGCTGAAGATAAAACATCGTCATGGGAAACACGATACTGGCCAATATCATGAAATAGCAAATCCATATCCCGAAGTTCGGACGACGAGCATCGGTTTTATTTTCCATAATGATAAAAGAATTTCGGGAAAATGCTGAGATGCCATATCTCAACAGATCGTTAAAAGACTATTTAAAATTATTAATGCCATCCATTGGATGGCATTTCATTGTCCTGATAAATATGGAGCGATAGACGGGATTCGAACCCGCGACCCTCAGCTTGGGAAGCTGATGCTCTACCAACTGAGCTACTATCGCGTTTGGTAGGGCAAAGTTAATTATTTTTCTTTAAGCATACAAGTGATTTCCTTTTTTCTGCAACTTATTTTTTGTTTTGTTGCACTATTCATTGTTTCCGACGTTATAATATAAAGGCGATTGTTACTATGGACCAATTAAACCGCCTTTGATTAACGATAGAAATTATGACCGAAAAAGACCAGGAAAATGTTGTCGGCGCCGACAACAATATCATATCCGCAGACCCTTACGCTCAGTTCGAAGCGCGTCAGAACGTATCGGACAAGCCCGTAAATGAAGATAAGACAGAACCTTCGGGAGAAACTCTTGAAACAGAGACTCCGGACAGCAGCGCTCCGGAGCAGATATCCGGTGGCAATGTCGCCGAACCGACGGAGCAGGTGAGTGCCGAAACTGCTGAATCGCGTTCTTTTGCCGATCTCGGTGTCGAGCCGAGGCTTCTGAAGGCAATAGATGAAATGGGATTCGCCAATCCTATGCCAATTCAGGAAATGGTGATCCCTCACCTGCTGACGCGTCAGGGCGATGTGGTCGGACTGGCCCAGACAGGTACGGGAAAAACCGCGGCATTCGGGCTGCCGCTTCTGCAACGAATCGACATATCGACAGAGAGACCGCAGGCTCTCATCATCGCGCCGACACGCGAACTGTGCCTGCAGATCGCCGGAGACCTCGCTGATTTTTCCAAGTATATCGACGGACTGCGGGTGCTTCCGGTGTATGGCGGATCAAGTATCGAAAGCCAGATACGATCATTGCGCAAGGGTGTACAGGTGATCGTCGCGACGCCGGGGCGTCTGATCGACCTTATAAAACGAGGTGAAGTGAATCTCGACAGTGTGCATACCGTCGTTCTTGACGAAGCTGACGAGATGCTCAACATGGGCTTCCTTGATGACATCAACGAGATACTGACCCATGTGCCTTCGGAACGGAAGATGCTGATGTTCTCCGCCACGATGCCGAAAGAGATCGCCGGAATCGCGAAGAGATTCATGAACGATCCCGTGGAGTTTGTGGCCGGCAACCGCAACGAAGGTACCAAAAACGTGCGTCATATCTATTATATGGTCAAGGCGCATGACAAATATCTCGCCCTGAAGCGAGTGGTGGACAACAGTCCGAACATATACGGCATTGTCTTCTGCCGCACAAAGAAAGACACACAGGACATAGCCGACAAACTTATAGCCGACGGTTACAATGCCGATTGCCTGCATGGCGATCTTTCGCAGGCGCAGCGCGATCTGGCGATGAAGAAATTTCGTGACCATGTGACGCAGATTCTCGTGGCGACGGATGTCGCGGCGCGCGGCCTTGATGTGGATGACCTCACGCATGTCATAAATTTCGGACTTCCAGACGATGTGGCTGTATATACCCACCGCAGCGGACGTACGGGCCGTGCCAACAAGACAGGTGTGTCGGTCGCCATAATCCACGGACGTGAAAAAAGCAAGATCAGGCAGATAGAAAAGATTCTCGGCCGCGAGTTCGAATACCGCAAGGTGCCTACTCCTGAGCATATCATCGAGAAGCAGCTGTATAATCTCGCCGACAGACTGGAGCGTGTCGAAGTGAACGAGGAGGAGATCGGCAAATATATAAAAGGTGTGAGCAAGAAACTCGAATGGCTCACGGAAGAGGATCTCCTCAAACGTGTCCTGTCGCTTGAATTCAACAGATTGCTCGCCTACTATCAGAACATGCCCGACATAGATCTGAACGAGAAGGGAAGCAAGGACAAAAAGGATAAAAAAGAGAAAGGTGAGCGTCGCGAGCGCCGGGAAAAAGACAGACGGGATGCCGAGGAAGGATATGAACGCATAATGCTCAACATCGGCAAGAGCGCGGGATTTTTCCCGGGCAATCTGATGGAACTTGTCAACCGCAATGTCTCCGGCCCGAAACCGGAGATCGGACGTATTGATCTGATGCCCGGCTATACTCTCTTTGATGTGCGCAAGGATGACGCGCAGCGTGTGCTCGCCGCATTGAGACATGCGGAATTTTTCGGAGACAAGATACGTGCGGAGATTGCCGAGCCGGGACGAGATTACGCAGGAGAGACCGCAGATGCCCCGCGCCGGCGCGGCAAAGACCGAAAACCGAAGTCCAAAGATAAGCCGAAAGATAAATTCAAGTCAAAAAAATCGGTACGTCAGGATAATGGGCCGAAGTCTTCAGTAAAATCCGTGAAAGGCAAGGAGAAAAAGAAGAAATCAAAGCCGGAATATAACGGTAATTACGATATATTCTACAAAAAATAGAAGTCGTATACTGCAATTTCAAAGGATATGAAAAAGATTTTGACCACATTTACGCTGTCGGTCGCGGCTTTTATGGGCGTTACGGCGTTGGCCGGGGAAACGGCGGATTCTCTCACCGCTTCCGACGCTTTCGTCAGGATGCCTGCCCAGACTCTTGACATACTGACGACGTCGATGCGGCTCGATTTGCTGGACTATTACAGGGCCGACAGCATATATCGCGTGCCTAACGTGATGGAAGGTCTGTCGTATCTCCACAGACCTTTGACACGCGATTATGTCAAGGTGCAGATCACTCCCGTGACGACTCTCACTCTCAGGATGATACCCTGGAAAAAGAAGAGGCTTGTAGTGTCGGTCTATACGATCGGAGACTCCCTGCAGGCCGCAGACAGTGACATACGGTTTTATGACACTTCCATGCGTGAGCTGGACCGCGACAGATTCATAAAGATAGCCTCGACCGAGGATTTTTTTAATTTCGAAGGTGTCGACCGCGGGAAGCGTCGCGAACTGCTGGCCATGATTCCCTTTCCGACTGTAGAATACACTCTCGATCCCGAATCGTCGGAACTGCACGCGCGTCTGACGTCGGACGAGTTCCTGAGCAAGGAGACTGTCGAGAAAATTACACCCTATCTCCGTCGCGACCGCATTTACAGATGGACAGGCGACAAGTTCGAGATTCAGAAATGAGTGCATGCAAAAAAATCGGAAATAAACAGGAAATGTTGAAGTGATCTAAACTTTTATCGGGTTTAGCGAAAAGTTTAAATCACTTCATAGTCTCCACGTCAGATTTTTTTGCTAACTTTGCGTATTATCATACCAATGCACCCATGGATAACAAAGTGACTGTTGACGGCCTGACATTCGTGCCGTACCTGACCCGAGACGAAATCGCCGTACAGGTGAAACGAGTGGCCGATGAAATCCGCAATGATCTCAAAGGGAAGAATCCACTGTTTCTCTGCGTGCTGAACGGCGCTTTTATGTTTGCCGCCGACCTGATCCGTGAGATCGGCATCAATGACGCGCGCATCAATTTTGTGAGATATGCAAGTTACGAGGGCACCTCGTCGACAGGAAAGATCAAGGAGATAATGGGTCTGACCGAAGATATCGAGGGCCTTGACGTCGTGATTGTGGAAGACATAGTCGATACGGGTCTGACAGCCTCGATGATGGTGTCTGATCTTAAGAAAAGGAATCCGCGTTCCATCAGATTCGCCACTCTCCTTCACAAGCCGGAAAGCTCGAAGACCGGTTTTAAGCCTGACTATGTGGCGTTCTCTATACCGCCCAAGTTCATAATCGGCTATGGTCTTGACCTCGACGGCAAGGTGCGCAACCTCAAGGATATATACGTAATCGAGGAGGATTAACAGGACTCCGGTCGGCAATCGCGAGATTGCGGGGCCGGTTTCGTGAAGATAATAAAAAATAATTATGCTTAACATCGTATTATTCGGTGCTCCGGGCAGCGGTAAAGGCACTCAGAGCGCCAAACTTATAGACGAATACGGTCTATATCACATTTCTACAGGTGAACTTCTGCGCGATCACATAAAACGCGGCACTCCGCTTGGCAAGACGGCCGATGAGTACATCTCGAAGGGCCAGCTCATACCGGATCAGCTCATGATAGACATTCTCGACGATGTGCTCGAGAAAGAGGCTTCCGGCAAGAGTGGTGTCGTGTTCGACGGTTTTCCGCGTACCATACCCCAGGCCGAGGCTCTCAAGGAACTTCTCCGCAAGCGTGGCACCGACCTGCATGCGGTGATAGGACTGGAGGTGCCGGAAGAAGAACTTGTGAACCGCATGCTCGCACGCGGCAAGGAAACCGGACGTGCGGACGACAACATCGAGACCATCAAGAACCGTCTTGACGTGTATCATAACCAGACTATGCCACTGCGCGACTATTACACCAACGAGAAAAAATATCTCGCAATCAACGGATTGGGTATTGTCGACGAGATATTTCGCGACATAGCTGACCAGCTTGAGCGTCAGACAGGTGTGAAATCCAGGAAATCGGGAAAATAAAGGCCGGTACAAAGGGATACTAAATCAGAACCGGGAGCGTTTAATTTCTATGGACTTTAGGAAATTAAACGCTCTCTTTCTTTTGTCGGCGGTCATGCTGCTGGCCCTCTGTTCATGCAAGACTCCCAAACTTTCGGAAGCCAACGAGCAGTTCAACCGTGGCGAGTATTTCAACGCATCAAAAACGTATCGCGCTGTCTATAATAAGCTTAATCCGCGTGAAGACCGCGAACTCCGCGGAGAGGTGGCCTATCAGCTCGCCACTTGCTACCGCAAGCTTAACATGGCTGCGCGTGCCACCGCGGCTTATCAGAACGCGATCAGATATGAATATCCGGATTCGATGGCTCTGTTCTATCTCGGACGTTCTCTTCAGATGGAGGGGAAGTATCAGCCGGCCATAGACGCATATACCGAATTTCTCGACCGTTGTCCCGGCGACGCCCTCGCCCGGGAAGGAATACGTGGATGCCAGATGGCCATCCGCGCCAAGTCAAGTCCGAAGACAAGATATAAGGTCTCGAATGCGAAACTGTTTAATTCACGCCGCGCCGATTTCGCGCCGATGTTTCTTGACAAGACTTTCAATACCCTTTATTTCACCTCAAGCAACGAGAAGGCGAGCGGCACCGACAAGTCGGAGATAACGGGCATGAAACGTTCGGATATCTTCTTCTCCACCAAAGATGAAAAGGGAAACTGGCAGCGTCCCGAACCGGCGGAGGGAGAACTCAACAGCGCGTTTGACGAGGGTGTGGTAAGCTTCTCTCCCGACGGCCAGACCATGTATCTGACCATGGCGCGCAGGGCTCCAGACGCCAATACGTCGGTCGAGATATACACTTCGAGACGCAGCGACGCCACGTGGAGCGCTCCCCAGAAATTCGAGATCACGGCCGATACTATCTCGGCCGTAGGACATCCGGCGGTTTCGCCCGACGGAACATACCTCTATTTTGCGTCGGACATGCCCGGAGGATACGGCGGCAAGGATATATGGAGAATAAATCTGAAGGAACGCGTCGGCTCGCTCGAGAATCTCGGAGAACAGATAAATACCTCGGGCGACGAGATGTTTCCGTATGTGCGGACGGATTCGCTGCTTTACTTCTCAAGTGACGGTCATCCCGGATTCGGAGGCCTCGACATGTTTGTGGCCCGGCTTAATTCCACAGGCGACCGGTGGAGCGTGGACAATCTCGGGTTGCCGCTCAACAGTCCGGGCGATGACTTCGGCATAACTTTCGGAGAAGGGGAGTCCGGGTTTTTCAGTTCCAACCGTGGAGACGCACGCGGATATGACCATATATTCAGTTTTATAAAGCCTGATATCAAGGTCACGATCTCGGGTATGGTGCTCGACAAGGACGAAGAACCTGTACCCAACGCCGTGATACGCATTGTCGGTGATGACGGTTCCAATCAGAAAGAGGTGGCGCGTGATGACGGATCGTTCAAGTTCAATCTGCAGCGTGGCGTGAAATATGTGATGCTTGCCGGTGCGAAAGGCTATCTAAATGTAAAGCAGGAGTTCGAGTCCGATTCGGAAGAGGAGGATGCGGATTACGGCATAGACTTCATTCTCGCCGCGATAAACAAACCCCAGGTGGTGGAGAACATATTTTATGATTTCGACCGGGCCACATTGCGCCCCGAATCCAAGGAGGCCCTTGACGAAATGGCACAGATGCTCCGCGACAATCCCAATGTGACCATTGAAATGGGATCGCATACCGACAGGGTCGGTACGGAGGCATATAACGAAGGTCTGTCGGACAGACGCGCCAAAAGCGTGGTGGATTATCTTGTCGGCGCGGGAATCGCTCCCGACAGGCTGACATGGAAAGGATACGGCAAGACTGTGCCCAAGACCGTCACTCCACGCATCAACCGCGAATATCCGCAGTTCGAAGTCGGCACTGTATTGACTTCGGAATTTATAGACACTCTCAGTGAAGAAGACCGGGAGGCGGCAGACCAGATCAACCGCCGTACGGAATTTCAGGTGACATCGATCGATTATGACATGTTCTGACGAGTGACTTATATTTTGAAACACCCTCTAAATCAACCCGAGGCGGTCTTCTAAACGGCTGCCATACCAATCCTGACTGATGAAAACTGTTATTTCATTCTTACGGTCGCTGCGCAGGCACAATGACCGCATATGGTTTAACGAACATAAAGATCAATATCTTGCGGTCAAAGACAGGATCGAGGTTCTGACGGCACGGCTCATAGCCGGAGTGTCGGAGTTCGATCCCGAGGCCTCGCGCCTGAGACCGGCCGATTGTCTCTACCGGATATATCGTGATACAAGGTTTTCGGCCGACAAGACTCCATACAAGACGCATATCGGCATATACATAAATCCCCCGGGAGGAAAGAAAAGCCCCACCTGCGGATACTATCTGCACCTCGAACCCGACAATTGCCTTGTGGCCGGAGGATGCTGG